>VFQQ010000548.1_pt1 | contig 71740 bp, 54 predicted proteins | sample 3512341 | NCBI WGS metagenome assembly VFQQ01 (sample SAMN10412373, study PRJNA504923) | tailings metagenome | isolation source: Relicate 2 Philex TSF1 revegetated site | place: Philippines: Tuba, Benguet | collected 2017-08-29
CGCTCATTTCTGGGTAGGGCGAACCGTCCTCGGTGAGCCGCGGCTCGGCGGGGACGCCTCGCCCTACCACTGATACGGCCACAAAAAAAATTTTCTCTGCTCTAGAAGCGCGCCAACCTCAAAGCGCCCCACCCAGACGCGTTGACCTCAGCGCGCTCCCACCCGTCCGCGTTGTGCCGTCAAAGCGCCCCACCCCCTCAGTCCGGCCACGCCTAGACCGCGCGCAGCGGTAGTGGCCCACCCAAACATGACACCTATTAAGTGTCATGTTCCTCGGCGCGATTTCCGGGCCGTGACGCCGTAGCGCTGGGATGCGGACTTGATCCGCGCGCGCTCAGCGGGATTCGCCCCGGCCGCCAAGGCACTCCCCGCCGCGCCGGCTTGGTGGAACGCGTTGACCTCAACACGTTCCCGTCCGCCCGCGTTGTGCCGTCAAAGCGCCCCACCGCCGCGGTCCAGCCACGCCTAGACCGCGCGCAGCGGTAGTGGCCCACCCAAACATGACACCTATTAAGTGTCATGTTCCCCGGCGCGATTTCCGGGCCGTGACGCCGGAGCGCCGGGATGCTGACCTGATCCGCGTGCGCTCAGCGGGATTCGCCCCGGCCGCCAAGGCGCTCCCCGCCGGGGCGCGTGGCGTCGGTCTTTCGTCTCGGCACCGCATCGACTCAAGCCCGCCGCGGAACCGCGCTTGAACCCGCCCCGACCGCACCTACCGTGCCGGCATGCCGTTCACGCTGCGCATGGAGGAAGAACTCTTTGTCGTCGAAATGTCCGGCGCCTTCAGGACACTGGATTTCATCCGGCTGGCCGAGCAGGTGCTGGCCTTCGAGCGCACCCAGCGCACGACGCCAAACCGGCTCACCGACTTGTCGCGCGTCACATCCCTGGCCGTGAACTATGCCGACATCGAGCTCGTCGCCCACCTGCGTCGCGCCTCGCCGCCGGCCAATCCGATCCGCAGCGCCGTCTATGCGAACACCCCCATCCAGTTTGGCATGGCCCGCATGTTCCAGACGCTCAACCATCACCCGGGCGTGACAATCGAGGTCTTCCGCGACCGCGTCGCCGCGATCGCTTGGCTGCGCAGCGCGGATCCCGGCACCTGACCGGCGGCAAGCGCCGCCGCGCCGCACCGCCCCGACGGACCTTCGGCCGGAAAAAAACCCGCCCGGCTCCCCCGCCGGACGGCGGAACGCCCCGGCGGCACTGCGCCGGGGAAATTGCGCCGATGACTCGGCGCCGGCTTGAACCGCCGATCGCCCCCCGTAGCGTGCCCGCATGCCGATCCGCCTGCGCATCGAGGACGACCTGCTGCTGATCGATTTCAGCGGCGAGGTGTCGACCGACGACTTCCGAGCGCTGGCCGTCGAGGTGCGTGCACTCGAGCGCACGCTGCAACGCGCACCCGACCGCTTGGCGGACTTCACCGCCGCCACCGGCATGACGGTCGACTACGGCGACATTGACCGCTTGGTGCTGGAACGCCTGGCCTCGCCGCCGGCCAATCCGATCCGCAGCGCCGTGGTCGGTCCCCAACCGGTCCAGTTTGGCAACGCCCGGATCTTCCAAGCCCTGAACAGCAGTCCGCACGTCACCGTCGCGGTCTTCCGCGATCGCGCCTCGGCGCTCGCGTGGCTCGGCCGGCCTTCATCTCCCGCCTCCGCATGATCCGACTCTTCGCGGTCCTCCTCCTCGGCGTGTCCGCTGCCACCGCGCAGCCGGCCGCCACGCCGGCCCCGGCCCAACCCGTCATGGTCTTCGTCCACGGCGCCTGGGGCGGGGCCTGGCAGTTCGCCAAGGTCGATCCGCTGCTGCGCGAGCGCGGCTTCGACGTCCGCCGCGTCACGCTCACCGGCCTCGGCGAACGCGCGCATCTCGCCTCGCCCGACATCGGCCTCGAGACGCACATCCAGGACGTCGTGAACGTCATCCTCTTCGAGCGCCTCCAAGACGTCATCCTCGTCGGCCACAGTTACGGCGGTATGGTCATCAGCGGCGTCGCCGACCGCCTGCCCGAACGTCTCGCCAAGCTCATCTACCTCGACGCCATCCTGCCGGACGACGGCGAGAGCGCGCTGCAAGTCATGGGCCGCAGCGGCGACTGGATTTCCCGGATGCTCCGCGACGGCATGCTGGTGCCGCATTGGGTCGCACCGGACAAACCGCACCCCTTCGACGTGCCGCATCCGGCGAAGACGTTCACCGACCCGATCGTCCTGAAGAACCCCGCCCGCGAGAAGATCCCGGCCGTCTACGTCCTCACCGTCGACTCCGGCAAACAACCCGCGGAGGACGATTTCTGGCGCTGCGCCGAACGCGCCCGCCGGCGCGGCTGGCCGGTGACGGTCATGGAGGCCGACCACAACCCCCAGTGGCGCCAGCCGGCCGAGACGGCGGAGCTCCTCTCCTCGCTGCGGTGAAACCGGCCCGCGAGCGGATCGTGAAGGTCCACCGCCACGCCTGGCTGTGGGAACCGCTCGAGGCGGAGGCGGGGTTCGTGTTGCGCACGATGTTCGGCGCCAAGGCCGCCTACCTCGACGGCAGGATGATGCTCTGCTTCTGCGCCGGCGAGGAGCCGTGGTGCGGCGTGCTCGTCTGCACGAGCCGCGAACATCACGCCGCCCTGCAGGCCGAGTTCCCGGTGCTGACGCCGCATCCGATCCTGCCGAAGTGGCTCTACCTGCCGGAAAGCGACGACGCCTTCGAACGCGTCGCGCAGACCCTCATCCGTCTCGCCCGCCAGCGCGACCCGCGCATCGGCATCGAACCGTCGGCGAGGAAACGGGCGCAATCGCCCGGACGCGGTCGGGCCGCCCCTTCCATTCGCCAGCGGAGCCGACGCAAACCCCGAGATTGAAACGCGGAGGCCGCACTCTTCGCGCTTAACGGTTGTAGGGCGGGGTCTCCCGAACCCGCCGCGAACACGTTACCGCCTTCGCGCGCCGGCGGGGTCAGGAGACCCCGCCCTACACGATGGCAACGCCGCCCGCCCGGCCGCTCAGTGCGCGGCCTTGTCGCGCGCCGCCGCCTCCTGCTTCAGGGCGCTGAAGCTGCCCTCCTCGCAGTGGTGCACGAAGCCCTCCGTCACCGACTTCAACTCCTCCCACCGGCGGCGGATGGCCTTGGCCTCGTCCCGGGAAATCTGGTTGTCCGCCGCGGCGACGGCGATGACGCCGAGCATGTCGGCGAATTCCTGCACGATGTTGTTCGTCGAGGGGATGAGGTTGTAGTCGTGCGGCTTGTGCTTCGGGTTGGTGATGAAGAAGCCGCCGGCGCGTTCGCACACCCATTGCGCAATGCGCGTGTCGCCGGTGATGCGCAGGAGCTGCTCGATGCGGTCGAGGGGGTTGTTCGCCCCGCTGCCGGTCTCCTCGGCGGGTGGCTCGGCCCATTTGTAGATGAGCGAGAGCGAGAGGCCCATGTCGGCGGCGATCTGCTTGGCGCTGGTTTTCTTCAGGACCTCCTTGAGCAACTCGTGCGATTGCATGGCGCGCCATCATGCCCCCCGCCCGGTCCATGGCAACCCCCGAGACTGTCACCCGCCGCGCCCGGCGCGACCGGCGGCGTCACCGGGCCTTATCCCGCGCACCCCGGGCCGGGCGCGCCGCTAATGGCGCGTTTTCCGCAAACGGCGCGGAATCTTTTGAGTGTCTTTTTCCCCGGCTTTGTGGCTAAAAAAGCCCCCTCTTTCCCATGAACATTCACGAGTATCAGGCCAAAGCCTTGTTCGAGAAATACGGTGTCGCGGTGCCCAAGGGCGTGCCCGCCCGCTCGCCCGCCGAATTCGAGTCCGCCCTCGCGGCGCTCGACCACGGCCCCTTCATCGTCAAATCCCAGATCCACGCCGGCGGCCGCGGCAAGGGCACCTTCACCGACGGCTTCAAGGGCGGCGTCAAGTTCGCCAAGACCAAGGCCGAGGCCCTCGAGTTCGCCAACAAGATGTATGGCAACACCCTCGTGACCGCCCAGACCGGCCCCGCCGGCCGCAAGGTCCAGACCATCTACTTCACCAAGGCCGCCGACATCACGAAGGAATATTACCTCGCGATCCTCCTCGACCGCAACACCTCGAAGCCCGTCATCGTCGCCTCCACCGAGGGCGGCGTCGAGATCGAGAAGGTCGCCCACGAGACGCCCGAGAAGATCTTCAAGATCTTCGTTGACCCCGCCGTCGGCCTCCAAGGCTACCAGGCCCGCCAGCTCGCCTTCCAGCTCGGCCTCACCGGCGACACCTTCAAGAACGCCGTCAAACTCATCACCGGCCTCTACCGCATGTTCTGGGAGACCGACGCCGCCATGGTCGAGGTCAACCCCCTCATCACCACGCCCGACGGCTCCGTGCAGGCGCTCGACGCCAAGGTCTCCTTCGACGACAACGCGCTCTTCCGCCACAAGGACATCACCGACCTCCGCGACCTCAACGAGGAGGACCCCAAGGAGATCGAGGCCTCGAAATACGCGCTCAGCTACATCGCCCTCGACGGCAACATCGCCTGCCTCGTCAACGGCGCCGGCCTCGCCATGAGCACGATGGACATCATCAAGCATTTCGGCGGCAGCCCCGCCAACTTCCTCGACGTCGGCGGCGGCGCCTCCAAGGACCAGGTCCAGGCCGCCTTCCGCATCATCCTCACCGACCCGAACGTGAAGGGCATCCTCGTGAACATCTTCGGCGGCATCATGGACTGCAACACGATCGCCACCGGCGTCGTCGCCGCCGCCCGCGAGCTCGGCCTCAAGATCCCCCTCGTCGTCCGCCTCGAGGGCAACAACGTCGCCGCCGGCAAGCAGACCCTCGCCGACTCCGGCCTCAAGATCGAGTCCGCCGACACGATGGCCGACGCCGCCCAAAAAATCGTCAGGCTCGTCGCCTGACGATTTGGTTGAAGTTGGAAGTTGAAGTTGAAGCAAACGCCGCTCCTCCGCTGCTCTGACTTAAACTTCAACTTCAGACTTCAACTGCCGCGCCCCACCCAACCTCCCTTCCAAATCTGATCCTTTTTCAACATGTCGATTATCGTTAACGAAAAGACGCGCGTCCTCGTCCAAGGCATCACCGGCGAGTTCGGCGGCCGCCACACCAAGCTCTCCCTCGACTACGGCTCCGCGATCGTCGCCGGCGTCACGCCCGGCAAGGGCGGCCAGTTCTTCGAGCACGGCGCGCACCGCGTGCCGATCTTCAACACCGTCGCCGACGCCGTCGCCGCCACCGGCGCCACTGCCTCCGCCGTCTTCGTCCCGCCGCCCTTCGCCGCCGACGCCATCCTCGAGGGCGTCGACGCCAACCTCGACCTCTGCGTCGCCATCACCGAGGGCATCCCGATCCGCGACATGATCCAGGTGAAGCGCGCCATGCAGGGCAAGAAGACGCGCCTCATCGGCCCGAACTGCCCCGGCATCGTCACGCCCGGCGCCGGCAAGGATTCCGCCGGCGGCTGCCGCATCGGCATCGCCCCCGGCTACATTCACAAGAAGGGCCACGTCGGCGTCGTCTCCCGTTCCGGCACCCTCACCTACGAAGCCGTCTGGCAACTCACCTCGAAGGGCATCGGCCAGTCCACCTCCGTCGGCATCGGCGGCGACCCCGTCAACGGCACCTCGCACCTCGACGTCATCAAGATGTTCAACGACGACCCCGACACCTGGGGCATCATCATGATCGGCGAGATCGGCGGCAGCGCCGAAGTCGAGGCCGCACGCTGGGTGAAGGCCCATTGCAAGAAGCCCGTCGCCGGCTTCATCGCCGGCGCCACCGCCCCCGCGGGCCGCCGCATGGGCCACGCCGGCGCCGTCGTCGGCGGAGCCGAGGACACCGCCGCCGCCAAGATCGCCGTCTTCCAGGAATGCGGCATCGAAGTCGCCGTCACGCCCTCCGACATGGCCGACGCCCTCGAACGCGCCGCCAAACGCCTCGGCGCCAAACTCGCCTGAGGCAGGGCGCGGACTCCGTCCGCGCCGCCCCCGCGAAGTCGATTCAACACTCACCATTCAGGCCGGGCCCAAAGCCCGGCCTTTTGCTTGCCCACCCCGCCGCAGTCCGCACCTCAACCAACGAATACCGAATTAATCGGTGCCAGTTCGTTGCGTGTGGCGACCCCGGTAAAATGTAGGCAATTGCCCGCTTTCCCCGAAATTGAGCATTACCTCCGGCTCGCAATCAGACGTTGAAAACATGCGAGTTATCCCCCCTCCTGTTCTTCACGGGCCAAGCCAAGCGTAGGCAATACGCGTAGTCTGAATAACACTGTTAGGCAAAGCATGCGAATCGACGCTCAAACTTTCGAACAGGCCATATCCGAAGAACATCGCAGCCATTTTGTGGTATGTATGAGTTGGCTAGGTCAGCAGTGCGCACCCATCGTCAATGCTTGGTCGGATGCTGTTAGCGCCTTCTTCCGTGTTGCTCGCGTAAAACGAAAGCATCTTCGGGTCTTCATCGGGACATCGCCGTTCGAGATTACGCTCACGACCGGAAAGTTACGCTATGTGCGGAATGACGACACCATCGCGAATTGTATCGATGACTGCATCTTCCTCGATGTGGGTCGTTTACTCCCGTTATCGCACAACCTGCGAGTCGCGTGCGTGGTCGAGGAGTTCGTGCATGGTTACATGAATGTCGAAGATGAAGCGCTCACATCCGTAATGGTTGCCAATATCTGGAGCGGAGTGCGACTGGTAAACGGCAGATACGTCGATGTGACCTCCGCTCATTGAAGTGAATAAGCAGAAGCCCAACATATCGCCACAGACAACTCGGGCCTTCGGCCCTCGTGTCTGTGCTCAGACGTTGGGTAACAAGAGATGACCAGTTACGACCGTCAAAAGCTTTGGGTTACAGTCTACTCGTTTTCAGCCTTCGAAAAGGCGATGACCGTGTGTGAGCAGCTATTGGCAGAATGCCCAGACAATCGGCACCCACTTTTTTCGCCGCTATCGACTGCGGTCCACATCTTCTACGCACGACCATTTCGGCGCATCGACGGAATCGATCCCGCAGTGCTGTTCAAAGAGTCAGATGTGCCAGAAGCTCATCGAGCGGTTCATCAATTTCTCCTTTCCATAAGAGACTCAATGATTGCTCACACCGATGCAAAAACCGGGATGAAGCTCGGTATGGAACTTCACGATGTTCAGCTCAAAGTCGTTCCGAATGACTTCGTGATATCTTGCTGCGACCCGACGATCGCTCGTGAGCCTTACGAGCATGCACTTGGCGTGATACGCGAGATGCACTTCGTTGCGAGTAAGCGATTCATCGAAATCAAATCACGGAACGAAAGTGATTTTCCGACACAGCTCGGAGACTACATCCTCAACTTGAAAGGCGACCACACGTTCACTCCCCTGAAGAGCCCATAAAGTCGAACCGAAGGGCCGGCAAAAGGGGTCAGGGCAGCCCAAAGGGGTCAGGTTTTAATGTTTAATGTGTTACCGCTTAGTCGGTCGAGTCGCGCGGCTGAGCATGGCTTGCCTCTTTCCCGGACCACGCAAACCGGCGGCTGAAATGCGACGACGGCGCGCACGGAGTGCGCGCCCTACCTTCACGCGGAGGCGAGCACCATGGCCTGGCCCTGGCCGACGCCGACGCAGAGCGTGCAGAGGGCGAACCGGCCGCTGCGGCGTTGCAGCTCGCGCGCGCCGGTGAGCACGAGGCGGGCGCCGGTCATGCCGAGCGGATGGCCGAGCGCGATGGCGCCGCCGTTCGGGTTCACGTGCGCCGCATCATCGGGCAGGCAGTCAAGGTATGAACCGGCAGGATAGGTAACACTTGGACCGGGGTGATGGGTGACACATACGGCAGCGATGCCGTGGAAAGAAGTCACCCCGATGGAAGAGATCATTCGCTTTGTGACGCTCGCGAACAGCGGGCGCTTTACCGTGACCGAACTGTGCGAGCAGTTCGGCATCAGCCGCAAGACCGCTTACAAGCATCTGGAACGCTACGCCGAGGGCGGGCTGAAGGCGCTGCAACCGCGCAGCCATCGTCCGCATTCCTTCCCGCAGCGCACGGCCGTCGACCTAGAGTCACTCATTCTCGCCGAACGCCGGCTGCATCGGACCTGGGGACCGAAGAAGTTGCACGCGGTGCTGCAAGCCAAGCATGGCATCGAAGCTCCGCCCGCGCGCTCGACCATCGGGGAGATTTTGCGCCGGCATGGCCTGAGCGCCAAACGCCGCCGCCGCCCCGGAGTGTATCCAGCCGCCCCCTCCGAGTTGACCGTGCCCACGCAGCCCAATCACGTCTGGACGGTGGACTTCAAAGGCTGGTTCACCTTGGGCAACGGTCAGCGTTGCGACCCTCTCACCGTCTGCGATCTCTACAGCCATTGCGTGCTCGCTTGCCGCGCGCAGCCCAACCAGCAGTTCAAGGGCACGCTGCACGAGTTCCGGGGCCTGATGCGCCAAAGCGGTCTGCCGGAGATCATCCGCGTCGATCACGGATCACCCTTCGCTTCCACCGGCTTGGGCCGGCTCTCCAGCCTGAGCGTCTGGTGGATCGAGCAGGGCATCGAGGTCGAGTTCACCCGGCCCGCCTCGCCGCAGGACAACGGCGCCCACGAGCGCATGCATCGCGACCTCAAGGCGGAAGCCACCCAGCCGCCTTCGGCGAACCTCGCCGCCCAGCAACGTCGTTTTGAGCGCTGGCGCCATACCTTTAATCATGAACGCCCGCACGAGGCGCTCGATCAACAGCACCCGGCCGACTTCTACCAACCCAGCGCACGTCGGCTCAACGAGCACGACAAACCGTTGTTCTACTCCGCAGAGTTCGAAACGAAACTTGTCTCCGCCAGCGGGCATCTCGCCCACGAGGGCAAAAACTACCACGTCGGCGAAGCCTTCGCCGGCAAACCGCTCGGTCTGCGAATCGGACCTGACGGCCGCACACAGGTGCACTTCGCCAACGTCCACCTCGGGCATCTCGCCTTTGATGCCGCAGGCGGGCGCTTCAAACCCACCGCCTACGTCGCACCGCTACGCACCCCATCAGGAAAGGGAGGGAGCTAAGCCCCCTCCCTTGAACCCTCCCCTTGAATTTACTCCTCGCACCACCAACCCATTCTAATCCTAGTTCAAAAGTGTCACCCATCACCCCGGATCGTTTGTAACCTATCACCGGCTCATACCCAAAAGGGGTCAGAGGCAGTGAAAAGGGGTCAGGTTTTAATGTTTAATGTGTTACCGCTTAGTCGGTCGAGTCGCGCGGCTGAGCATGGCTTGCCTCTTTCCCGGACCACGCAAACCGGCGGCTGAAATGCGACGACGGCGCGCACGGAGTGCGCGCCCTACCTTCACGCGGAGGCGAGCACCATGGCCTGGCCCTGGCCGACGCCGACGCAGAGCGTGCAGAGGGCGAACCGGCCGCTGCGGCGTTGCAGCTCGCGCGCGCCGGTGAGCACGAGGCGGGCGCCGGTCATGCCGAGCGGATGGCCGAGCGCGATGGCGCCGCCGTTCGGGTTCACGTGCGCCGCATCACCGGGCAGACCGAGCTCGCGCGTGACGGCGAGCACCTGCGCGGCGAAGGCTTCGTTCAATTCGACGACGTCCATCTGCGCGAGCGTGAGCCCGAGCCGCGCGAGCAGCCGGCGCGTGGCCGGCACGGGACCGATGCCCATGATCCGCGGTTCGACCCCGGCACTGGCCGAGCCGAGCACGCGCGCGAGCGGTTGCAGGCCGTGCTGCTTCACCGCGTCCGCCGACGCCAGCAGCAGCGCGCAGGCGCCGTCGTTCACGCCGGAGGCGTTGCCGGCCGTGATCGTGCCGGGCGTGCGGAACGGGGTCTTCAGGGTCGCGAGCTTTTCGAGCGATGTGTCGGCGCGCGGATGTTCGTCCTGCGTCACGACGACGCCGTCCGGTCGCGTGATCGGCACGATTTCCCCGGCGAAAAATTCCCGCGCCGCGACGGCACGCTGATGCGAACGCAACGCATACGCATCCTGATCCGCGCGGGCGATGCCGTGTTCGGCGGCGAGGTTTTCGGCGGTCTCTGGCATCGAGTCGGTGCCGAATCTCTCCCGGATCGCCGGGTTCACGAAGCGCCAGCCGATCGTCGTGTCGTAGTGCTCCGCCGCAGGATCGAATTTGCCGTCCACCTTCGGCAGCACATAGGGCGCGCGCGTCATGCTCTCGACGCCGCCGGCCACGACCAGGTCCGCCTCGCCCGTGCGGATGGCGCGGGCGGCCATCGCCACGGCTTCCATGCCGGAGGCGCAGAGGCGGTTGACGGTCGCGGCGGGCACGGTGACGGGCAGGCCGGACAGCAGGACCGCCATGCGCGCGACGTTGCGGTTGTCCTCGCCGGCCTGGTTGGCGCAACCGAGCACGACCTCGTCGAGCGCCGCCCAATCGACGGACGCATGGCGCGCCATCAGCGCCTGGAGCGGCCGCGTGGCGAGGTCGTCGGTGCGGATGCTGGCGAGCGCGCCGTTGTAGCGGCCGATGGGAGTGCGGACGCCGCCGCAGAGATAGACTTCACGCATGGAATTTTCCTCCGGTTTGCGCGGCGCGCCGCAGCAGGTCGCAGACGCGGTAACGCTCCGCATCCGCCACCGCGAGCCGGTCGAGCAACGCGACCACCCAACCCGCGCCGACCCGGTCGGCCCAACCGAGCGGACCGCCGGGAAAATTGAGCCCTTTCTGCATCGCGAGATCGACGTCGCGCCCGCTGGCCACCCCGCGCCGCACGAGGTCCGCCGCCTCGTTCATCACCAGCGCGAGCACGCGCCCGGTGAGCAGGCCGGGCACATCGGGCACGAGCGAGACCTGCATCCCGAGCACCTGGAACAATCCCGCCGCCTTCGCCGCCGCGGCCTCCTCGGTCGCCGCGAGCGCGAGGTGACGGCAACCGCCGTAATCGAGCGACAGGTCGAACACCGCCCACGCCCCGCCGTCGTGCAGCGCCCGCTCGGTGGCCGTGCGGCCGTCGGTGAGGGCGAGATTCACGCCGTCGCAGCTCACATGCCCGTGGGCGCCGGTTTGCTCCGTCACCGCCACGCCCATGCGCCGCCAGAGGTCGACCAATCCCTGCGCGGGTCCGAGCGAGCCGTGCACCGTGATCGCCGCCGGTGCCGCCGAGCGCGGCAACACGACCGGGGCCGGCTTCTCGGCCGACGAATAATCATAGAACCCGCGGCCGGTCTTGCGCCCCAACGTGCCGACGGCGACGAGCTGCTCGACCAGTCGCGACGGACGGTAGCGCGCATCGTGGCCGGTGGCGGCATGGACCGATCGCGTCGCCGCGAGGTTGATGTCGGCTCCGACCAGATCGATCAGTTCCAGCGGCCCGAGCCGGAAGCCCGCCGCGCGGAGCAACGCATCGACCGTCGCCGCATCGAGCCCGGTCTCCTCCACGAAGCGCAGCGTCTCGCCGTAGAACGGGCGCGCGCCGCGATTGACGATGAAGCCCGGCGAGTCCTTCGCCTGCACTGGCGACTTGCCCCACGCCTGCGCGAGCGTCGTCAGCGCTCCGACCGTCGCCGCCGCCGTGCGCGTGCCGGCGACGATCTCGACCAGCGGCATGAGCGGCGCGGGGTTGAAGAAATGCATCCCACCGCAGCGCTCCGGCCGCGCCAGCGCCGAGGCGATCTCCGTCACGGAGAGCGAGGAGGTGTTGGTCGCGAGCAGCGCGTCCGCGGACACGACCGCTTCGACCGCGGCGAACAACGCGCGCTTGGCGGCCAAGTCCTCGACGATCGCCTCGATCACGACCGCGGCCGGCGCGAGCGCGGCAACGTTCTCCGCGGGCTCGAGGCGGGCGAGCAGCGCGGCGGATTCCCCGGCCGACATCCGGCCCTTTTCGACCAGTTTGCCCAACGCCTCGGCGAGCTTCGCCTTCGCGCGCACGGCCACGCCCGGTTGGGCGTCGACGAGCACGACGCGGTGTCCGGCGGCGGCCGCGACCTGCGCGATGCCGGCGCCCATGACGCCTGCGCCGACGACGCCGATGACTTGGTCCGACGCGCTCACCGGCCCGTGAAGTTCGGCGCGCGTTTCTCGAGGAAGGCCGCGATGCCTTCGCGCCGGTCCGCGCTGCGCAACAGCTCCGCGAAGGCGCCCTGCTCATACGCCAGCCCCGCGGCGAGCGCGTCCTCGGCGGCGTGCCGCACAGCCTGCTTCACGTGGCGCACGGCCAGCGGCGGCATCGCGGCGATCTGCGTGGCGAGCGCCAAGGCCCGGGCGCCGCACTCGGCGGCGGGCACGACTTCGGAGACGAGTCCGGCGGCGTGCGCCTCGCGGGCCGGCAGCAGCGCGCCGGTGAGGAGGAGTGGCATCGCCCGCGCCTTGCCGACGGCGGCGGTGAGGCGCTGCGTGCCGCCGGCGCCGGGGATCATGCCGAGCTTCAGCTCGGGCTGGCCGAATTGCGCGTCGTCGCCCGCGACGATCACGTCGCAGAGCAGGGCGAGTTCGTTGCCGCCGCCGAGGCAGTAGCCGTTGACCGCGGCGACGAGCGGCTTCGGGAAATCGCGCACGATCTGCCAGCAGGCGCGGCGGCGTTCGAGCAACGCCTCGGCCGCGGCGGGGTCGGCGATCTCGCGCACGTCGGCGCCGGCGGCGAAGACCTTCGGGCCGCCCGTGAGCACGACGCAGCGGACCGCGTCGTCGGCCGCGATGGCGCGCAGGGCGGCGGCGAGTTCCTCGAGCAGCTGCGTGCGCAGGGCGTTGCGCGCCTCGGGGCGGTGCAGCGTGAGGCGCGCGACGGCGGGCGCCGGGGTGTCGAGCAGCAGGTCGGTGGGGGTGGACATCGTCGCGGGGGTGGCGCGGAAAGCGGGGATTTTTTCGCGGCGGCGCGGCGGGTTGTCCAGCGCGGTTTGGTCCGAACGGATGAATTGTCATAAAAGGATTGGCGCGCTGCGGATTTTCCCAAGCCTCGCGCCTTCACCCCATGAAAGTCGTCTGCATCGGCGGCGGACCCGCCGGGCTCTACTTCGCGATCTCGATGAAGCGGCGCGACCCCGCGCACGACCTCACCGTCGTCGAACGCAACGGCCCCGACGACACCTACGGCTGGGGCGTGGTGTTCTCCGACCAGACACTGGAGAACCTCCGCCGCAACGACGCGCCCAGCGCCGACGCCATCGGGGCGGCCTTCGCGCATTGGGACGACATCGCCGTCCACTTCAAGGGCGTGGTGGTGCGCTCCGGCGGCCACGGCTTCTGCGGCATCGGGCGCCAGCGCCTGCTCAACCTCCTTCAGGCCCGCGCGCGCGAGCTGGGCGTGAAGCTCGTGTTCCACGCCGACACCACGTCGCTCGACGCGTGGCGCGACGCCGACCTGATCGTCGCCTCGGACGGCGTGCACAGCTTCATCCGCCAGCAGCACGCGGACGTGTTCCAACCCTCCGTCGAAGTGCGCGCCAACAAATACATCTGGTATGGCACGCGGCAGACCTTCGACGCGTTCACTTTCGCCTTCGAGGAGACGGAACACGGCTGGATCTGGGCGCACGCCTACAAGTTCGACGCCACCACCTCGACCTTCATCGTCGAGTGCCAGGAAAGCACGTGGCGCAGCCTCGGTCTCGACACGCCTGACCAGGCGCAGAGCATCGCGATCTGCGAGCGGCTGTTCGCGAAATACCTCGGCGGCCATAAATTGATGACCAACGCCCGCCACCTGCGCGGGTCGGCATGGCTGAACTTTCCGCGCCTGAACTGCGCGCGCTGGAGCCACGGCAACCTCGTGCTCATGGGCGACGCGGCGCACACGGCGCATTTCTCCATCGGCTCGGGCACGAAGCTCGCGCTCGAGGACGCCATCTTCCTCGCCGACGCGCTCCACTCCCCCGCCCACCCGACGCGCGAGTCCGCCTTCCAAGCCTACGAGGAGGCGCGCCGCGTCGAGGTGCTGAAACTCCAGAGCGCCGCGCGCAACTCCACCGAGTGGTTCGAGAACGTCCCGCGCTACGCCGCGCTCGAGCCGCTGCAGTTCGCCTACTCGCTGCTCACGCGCAGCCAGCGCATCAGCCACGAGAACCTCCGCGTGCGCGACCGCGCCTGGCTCGACGAGGTCGAACGCTGGATCGCGGCGCGCGCCGGGGAGACGCCCGCCGCGGGCGGCCGGACGCCGCCGCCGATGTTCACGCCGTTCAAGCTGCGCGACGTCACCCTGCCCAACCGCATCGTCGTCTCGCCGATGGCGACCTACAGCGCGCAGGACGGCGTGCCGGACGATTTCCACCTCGTGCACTACGGCGCCCGCGCGCAGGGCGGCGCCGGCCTCGTCATGACCGAGATGACCTGCGTCACGCCCGAGGGCCGCATCACGCCCGGCTGCACCGGCCTCTACGACGACGCGCAGGCCGCGGCGTGGAAGCGGATCTGCGACTTCGTCCACCGCCACACGCCGGCGAAGCTCGCGCTCCAGCTCGGCCACTCCGGCCCGAAGGGTTCGACCAAGCTCGGCTGGGAGGGCATGGACGAGCCGCTCGACACTGGCAACTGGGAGCTGCTCGCGCCGTCCGCCATCGCGTGGTCGCCGCGGAATCAGACGCCCCGTGCCATGACGCGCGCCGATATGGACGCCGTGCGCGACGCCTTCGTCGCCGCGACGCGCCGCGCCGCCGCGTGCGGGTTCGACTGGCTCGAGCTGCATTGCGCGCACGGGTATCTGCTCTCGGCGTTCATCACGCCGCTGACCAACCGCCGCACCGACGACTACGGCGGTTCGCTGGAGAACCGCCTGCGTTTCCCGCTCGAGGTCTTCCGCGCCATGCGCGCCGCGTGGCCGGCGGAGCGGCCGATGTCGGTCCGCATCTCCGCCACCGACTGGATCGCCGGCGAGCCGAGCGTCGACGCCACCGAGGCCGTCGCCATCGCCCGTGCCTTCCACGCCGCCGGGGCGGACATCCTCCACGTCTCCGCCGGGCAGACGAGCCCGCGCGCGCAGCCGGTCTACGGACGGATGTTCCAGACGCCGTTCTCCGACCGCATCCGCAACGAGGCCGGCATCCCCACCATCGCCGTCGGCAACATCTTCGAGCCCGACCACGTCAACGGCATCATCGCCTCCGGCCGCGCCGACCTCTGCGCCATCGCGCGCCCGCACCTCGCGGACCCTTACTGGACCTTGCACGCCGCCGCCGCGCAGGACTACCGTGGCCTCGCCTGGCCGCTCCCCTACCTCACCGGGCGCGACCAACTTTACCGCAACCTGAAACGCACCGCCGAGGCCACGCTCCATGTCTGACGCTCTCCAGGGTCGCCACGCCATCGTCACCGGCGGCGGCCGGGGCATCGGCGCCGCCATCGCCCGCGCCCTCGCCGCCCACGGGGCCCGCGTGACGCTCATGGGCCGCAACGCCGGCCCGCTCGCCGTCCTCGCGCGCGAACTCCCCGGCGCCGACGCCGTGCCGGTCGACATCACCGACGAGGCGAGCGTGTCCGGCGCCTTCCTCCACGCCGGCGCCGCGGACATCCTGATCAACAACGCCGGCGCCGCCGAGAGCGCGCCCTTTGAGCGCACCGACGCCGCGCTCTGGGAGCGGATGCTCGCCGTCAACCTCACCGGCGCCTTCCTCTGCACGCGCCAGGTCCTGCCCGGCATGCGCGCCGCGAAGTGGGGCCGCATCGTCAACGTCGCCAGCACCGCCGCGCTCAAGGGCTACCCCTACGTCACCGCCTACTGCGCCGCGAAACACGGTCTCCTCGGCCTCACACGCGCGCTCGCGCTCGAGGTGCAGCGCGACGGCATCACCGTCAACGCCGTCTGCCCCGGCTTCACCGAGACCGACCTCCTCGCCGACTCGATCGCCGAGATCCAGCGCGTCACCGGCCGCAGCGCCGAGCAGGCGCGCGCGCAGTTGCTCAAGGACACGCCGCACGGCCGGTTCGCCACGCCCGCGCAGGTCGCCGCCGCCGTCGTGGCGTTCTGCCTGCCCGCCGCCGCCGGCACGACCGGCGCGGCCGTCGTCGTCGAGGGCGGCGCCGCACCGCGGACTCTTTCCCCATGACGGCGCCGCTCCACTTTCCTTGGTCAGGCGGCTACCTGCCGGCCGTGGTAGGGCGGGACCGCTGGGCCCGCCGAGAGGGCGGCATCACGTTCGCGGCGCGCACGGAGTGCGCGCCCTACCTCAACGCGTCGCTGATAACATTTTCCCCATGAAATTCGCCGACTACCGACCGTCGCACTTCCTCTGGCACCTGCAGGACGGCATCGCGACCGTGACGCTGAACCGCCCGGAGAAGAAGAACCCGCTCACCTTCGAGTCCTACGCCGAGCTGCGCGACCTGTTCCGCAACCTCGTCTATGCGGACGACGTTCACGCCGTCATCCTCACCGGCGCGGGTGGCAACTTCTGCTCCGGCGGCGACGTGCACGAGATCATCGGGCCGCTGACGAAGATGGACATGAAGGAGCTGCTCGCGTTCACGCGCATGACCGGCGACCTCGTGAAGGCCATCCGCGCCTGCCCGCAGCCCGTCATCGCCGCCGTCGACGGCATCTGCGTCGGCGCCGGCGCGATCCTCGCCATGGCCTCGGACCTGCGCCTCGGCACGCCGGGCGCGAAGACGGCGTTCCTCTTCACCCGCGTCGGCCTCGCCGGCTGCGACATGGGCGCCTGCGCCATCCTGCCGCGGCTCATCGGGCAGGGCCGCGCCTCCGAACTGCTCTTCACCGGCCGCAGCATGACCGCCGACGAAGGACTCGCCTGGGGCTTCTTCAACCGCCTGCACGACGCCCCCGCGCTGTCCGAGGCCGCGCTCGAGCTCGCCCGCAAACTCGTCGCCGGCCCGACCTTCGCGCACGGCATGACCAAGACGATGCTCAACCAGGAATGGAACATGAGCCTCGACCAAGCCATCGAAGCCGAGGCGCAGGCGCAGGCGCTCTGCATGCAGACGCGCGATTTCGAGCGCGCCTACCAGGCCTTCGTCGCGAAAAGCATCCCGAAATTCGAGGGCAACTGATGTCCGACCGCACCTACTTGACCTGGCCCTTCTTCGAGCCGCGCCACCGCGAGTTCGCCGCGCAACTCGAGGCGTGGTGCGCGCAGCACGCCACCCACGTCCCGCACGACGACCTCGACCGCACCTGCCGCACGCTCGTCGAGCAGCTCGGCGCCGACGGTTGGCTGAAGCACGCCGCGCCCGACCCGGCTCAGGCCGGCGCGAAGCATGATGTCCGCACGCTCTGTCTCATCCGCGAGACCATCGGCCGTTACTCGGCGCTGGCGGAGTTCGCCTTCGCCATGCAAGGCCTCGGCAGCAGCGCCATCGCACTCGCCGGCAGCGACGCGCAGAAGCGCGCCTTCCTCCCCGGCGTGCGCGCGGGCAAGCTCATCCCCGCCTTTGCGCTCACCGAGGCGGAGTCCGGCTCCGACCTCGCGTCGGTGGCGGCGACCGCGGTGCGCGACGGCGACGCCTTCGTGCTCAACGGCGGGAAGAAATGGATCTCCAACGCCGGCATCGCCGACTTCTACGTCGTGCTCGCCCGCACCGGCGAGGCGCCGGGCGCGAAGGGCCTGAGCCTGTTCGTCGTCGACGCCGCCACGCCGGGCCTGCGCGTCTCGGAGCGCCTCGCCACGATCGCGCCCCACCCGCTCGGCACGCTGGAGTTCAAGGACTGCCGCGTGCCCGCCGACCGGCTCGTCGGCCGGGCCGGCGACGGCTTCAAGATCACGATGGCCGCGCTCGACGTCTTCCGCACGACGGTCGGCGCGGCGGCGCTGGGCTTCTCGCGCCGCGCGCTCGACGAGGCCGTCACGCGCACGACCTCGCGCCAGCTCTTCGGCGCGCCCCTCGCGGCGATGCAGGCCACGCAGGCGAAGCTCGCCGACATGGCCGTGGCGATCGACGCCAGCGCGCTGCTCGTCTATCGCGCGGCGTGGACGAAGGACAGCGGCGCGGAGCGCGTGACGCGCGAGGCGTCGATGGCGAAGTATTATTCCACCGAGGCGGCCCAGCGCGTGATCGACAGCGCCGTGCAGCTCTGCGGCGCGCTCGGCGTGCTCAGCGGCCACCCGGTCGAGTCGCTCTACCGCGAGATCCGCGCGCTCCGCATCTACGAGGGCGCCTCCGAGGTGCAGCAGCAGATCATCGCCCGCGCCGTCCTCGCCGACACCGACCAACCCCGCCGATAGTTTTCCCGCGCTCTGCGCGGCTTTCATTCCTACCCCGATGAAGACCGCCCATCTCGACCCGTTCGCCGCGGACCACCTGCCGCCGCGCGACCAGTGGCCCGACCTCATCAACCTCGACCGCCTCGGTTATCCCGCGCAGTTGAACTGCGCCGCCGAGCTGCTCGACCGCGCCGTGGCCGAGGGCGACGGCGACCGCGTCGTGCTCCGCGCCCCCGGCGGCGTGGCGTGGACCTACCGGCAGTTGCAGGAACAAGCCGACCGCATCGCGCACACGCTCGTGCGCGACCTGGGCCTGCGCGCGGGCGAACGGGTGCTGCTCTACGCGCCGAACAACCCGATGATGGTCGCCTGCTGGTTCGGCGTCGTGAAGGCCGGCGGCATCGTCGTCGCGCTCATGCCGATGCTCCGCGCCCGCGAGATCGGCGTCATCGTCGAGAAGGCGCAGGTGCGGCTCGCGCTCTACGACCACCGCCTCGCCGCGGAGATGAACGAGGCCCGCGCCAAGCACCCGCGCCTCGAACATGCCCTGGCCTTCGGCGCCGGCGAGCTCGAGGCGCGCATGGCGGCGCACGCCGGCGCCTTCGAGGCGGTGAAGACGAGCGCGGAGGACGTCGTGCTCATCGCGTTCACCTCCGGCACGACCGGGGTGCCGAAGGGCACGATGCATTTCCACCGCGACGTGCTGGCGATCTGCGACACGTTTTCGCAGCAGGTGCTGCGACCGCGGCGCGACGACCTGTTCATCGGCAGTCCGCCGCTGGCGTTCACGTTCGGGCTCGGCGGGCTCGTGCTCTTCCCCATGCGGGCGCGCGCGGCGACGGTGTTGATCGAGAAGGCCCCGCCGCCCGAGCTGGCGAAGGCGATCGCGGAGTTCGGTGCGACGATCAGCTTCACCTCGCCCACGGGCTACCGGTTCATGCTCGAGCATTGCTCGGCCGTGAACCTCACCTCGCTCCGCCAATGCGTGTCGGCCGGCGAGACGCTGCCGAAGGCGACCTCGGACGCGTGGTTCGAGAAGACCGGCATCCGCATCATCGACGGCATCGGGTCGACGGAGCTGCTGCACATCTTCATCTCCGCCGCCGGCGCCGACATCCGTCCCGGCGCGACCGGCAAACCCGTGCCGCTCTACGAGGCGCGCGTCATCGACGACCACGGGAACCCCGTGCCGCCCGGCACCATCGGCCGCCTCGCCGTGCGCGGGCCGACCGGTTGCCGTTATCTCGCGGACGACCGGCAGAAGAACTACGTCATCGCCGGCTGGAACGTCACCGGCGACGCCTACCTCAGGGATGCGGACGGCTACTTCTGGTTCCAGGCGCGCGCGGACGACATGATCATCTCGTCCGGCTACAACATCTCCGGACCCGAGGTGGAGGCGACCTTGCTGGAGCATCCGGCGGTGAAGGAATGCGCCGTCGTCGGTTCGCCCGACGCCATGCGCGGCGCGATCGTGAAGGCCTTCGTCGTCCTGCGCGACGGCCACGCGCCCGGCGAGCACCTCGTGCACGAGTTGCAGAACTACGTGAAGGCCCAGATCGCGCCCTACAAGTATCCGCGCGCCCTCGAGTTCGTCCCCGCGCTGCCGAAGACCGAGACGGGCAAGATCCAGCGCTTCAAGCTGCGTCAGCAGGAGGAGGCGAAAGCCGCGGGCAATTCCGCCGGCTGAAATTTCGCTGTAGGGCGGGGTCGGGAGACCCCGCCCTACAATCCCACACCGCAGACTCGACGCCTGCGCTTCCCTTTCCCACCCTCCCCCCATGCCCCACGACATCCTCCAACCGCCCGGCTGGCCGCGGCCGAAAGGTTATGCGAACGGCATCGCCGCCCACGGCGGCCGCACGATCTATGTGGCGGGGCAGATCGGGTGGGACGAAAATTGCCAGTGGCAGACCGACGATCTTGTCGGCCAGGTGCGGCAGACCCTTCGCAACACGCTCGCCGTCCTGAAAGCCGGCGGCGCCGGCCCCGAGCACGTCGTCCGCATGACGTGGTATATCACCGACAAGGCCGACTACCTCCGCCACGCCGCGCCGATCGGCGAGGTCTACCGCGAGCTGATGGGGAAAAATTACCCCGCGATGGCCATGGTCGAGGTCCGCGCCCTGATGGAAGACCGCGCCAAGGTGGAGATTGAAACCACGGCTGTCGTCTGACCGCCCCGCCCCCGCAGATCGGGCATCCCTCCCCCCGCTCCTCCCCTAGCCACCGCGGGCCTAAAATCTAAAGTCCGTAATACGGACTTTAAATTGTTAGTCGCTTATTTTGTGAATTTTGCGTAATTATTGAATCACACATGCCGTGATCGTGTTGCGAACATGGCTGAGGGGATGAGGGGATGCGGGGATGAGGGGATGCGGTGGGGCGATGGCTGGGCGCTTATGACGCGGCGGCGGGAAAATTGCGCTGGCGTCGGGGGCGGCGAGTCGCACGCTCTTCCTCGCATCAGGAAAGGATCGACGGAGTAATCCGGCGGTTCTGCCAACCGGGTCTAGGAGTGATCACGGTGGTTTCGAGCGACGAAAGTCGCCCGGATGTGCGAGCCTCCCGACTCGAACAAAAAACTCCTCCTAAAAAACGGAAAGCCGCCTGATGCCCTCAGGCGGCTTTCGTTTTTGGGAAATCACCTGACGCGCGAACCTAAAAACTCACGCCTCATGTCCAACCTCATCAGCCTCCCCGCCCTCCGCGCCACCGCAGAGAACCCGAACCACCACCTCTGGAACAACAACGGAACGTGGTTCCTCCATTACACGGTGTATCCGACGCCGTTCACGAAGGAGCGCATCCGCCGCTCCCTTGGCACCAAGGACGTCGAAGTCGCCCGCCAGCGCCGCGACGCCTTCTTCCGCCACCTCACGTCGCAGGAGGTCGCGACCAGCCTCGTCCCCCGCCGCGTCGCCGTGGCGTGACGTCCGGCATTCGGGAGCGACACCGCTTTCAACATCCATAGTCCGAGGCCCGCGCGCTCCCTGAGCCGCGGGCCTTTGCGTTTTGGTGGCGGGAAAAGAATCAGCTCGAACGGTCTCGACCTGTAGGTTGCGCGCTTGCGCGCAACGACGGCGCGGTCAACGGCCACGGGAGCGAAGCCTCGTTTCTGCATCATTGCATCTGGATGATTGGTCGTAGGGCGCGACCGCTAGGCGCGCCGCATCCCGTTCTCGGCGGGCCCGGCGGTCCCGCCCTACCTTGGCTGCGTTTGTTCTTCTCGCGATTCGAGGGAGTGGCGCGCGAGCGCGCCACCTACATGGGCCGCGGCCACTCCTGACTGCCGTGGCTCAGGGGATCCGCAGGCGCTGGCCGACGCGGAGGGAGTTGGCGCCTTGGAGGACGTCGCGGTTCGCGTTGAAGATGTCCTGCCAGCGGTTCGGCGTGCCGTAGTAGCGGAGGCTGAGGCGCGAGAGCGAATCGCCGTCGACCACGGTGTGGAAGCGCGGTTCGGCCGTCGCCGGCGAAGTCGTCCCGCCGACCAAGCCGGTGCCCGCGCCTTGGTTGGCGGTGGCGGCGATGCCGGAGGCCGGCGTGCCGAGGCGGGCGGCGGCGGCGATCTGGTCGAGCGTGCCCTGCGCCTGCAACAGGCGGCTGGCGAGCGCGGCGTTTTCCTGGCGGAGCTGCGTCACGGCGTTCTGGCGCTCACGCTCGAGCGCGGTGTTGGCGGCGGTCAGCTGCTGGTTGGTCGCGCGCAGGCCGTCGACGTCGCGGCGGAGCGCGGCGAGCTGGGCGGTGAGCGCCTCGATGTTCTGCGCGGCGCTGCGCTCGGCCTCGGTGCGCTGCTGCTCGCTGCTGTCGCGGACCTGCGCGAGGCGGGCGGTCTCGGCCTGCGCGGCGGTCAACTGCGTGCGCAGCGCGTCGCGCTCGGCGGTGAGTTTCTCGTTGAGATCGGTCAGTTCGGCGACGGAGCCGCCCTGCGCGTCGGAGGCCTGCTCGAGTTCGCGGATCCGCGTGCGGAGCGTGGCGAGTTCGGTGCGAGTGGCGGTCAGTTCCTGCTCGCGCGTGGCGACGGTCTGCGTCGCGTCGTTCTGGCGGGCGGTGAGCGCGGCAATCTCGCGCTGGGCGGCCTGCAACTGCGTGCCGACGGCGGTGAGGCGCTCCCCGAGGGTGCGGTTCTCGTCGCGCAGGCGCTGCGCGGCCTCGTCGCCGGTGCGTTGCGCGGCGTCGACCCGGGCGGTGAGCGCGGCGATCTGCGCGCGCAGCGCCGTGGCGTCCTGCTCGAGCTTGACGTTCGCGGCGGTGAGTTCGGCGACGGTGGCGTTGTGGCTGCCCTCGGCGGACTCGGCCTCGGCCAGATCGCGGGCGAGGCGGTCCTTCTCGTCGGAAAGGGCGGTGTTGGCGTTGACGAGCTGCTCGTTCTGGCGGCGGAGTTCGCCGGCGGCGGCGGTGAGGTCGCGCACGCGGGCCTGCAATTGGTCGAACTCGGCGCGGTCGGGCCGGTCGTCGGCGGAGCGGGCGGCGAGCAGGGCGCGGTTGGCGTCGCCGAGGGCGCGGCTGGTCTCGCGCGCCTTCTGCAATTGCTCGGCCAGGGTCGTAATCTCGCGCGCGGCGGCGACGCGATCCTCCTGCAAGGCGGATTCGAGCTGCTGCACGCGTTCGCCGAGGGTGCGGAGCTCGACTTGGTAGGCTTCGGAGCGGTCGGCGCTGACGGCCTGCGCCTGGGCCGCGAGCGCGGCTTCGGCGCTGCGACGGGCGTTGTCGTAGTCCTGTTCGAGCTTCGCGTTGGCGGCGGTCAACTCGGCGACTTGGGAGCGCAAGGCTTCGGCGGCGGAGGTGGCGGCCGCGAGCTCGGACTGGAGTTTCGTGAGCTGGCCGTCCTCCGCCGCGGAGCGCGTGCGGATCGTGCGGGCCTCTTCGAGCTGGCGCTCGAGGGTGGCGGCCTGCCGCCGGGCGGCCTCGAGGGCGTCCGTCTCCCGCGCGAGGCGGGCGCCGAGCGTCGTGAGTTCGTTCCGGGCCGAAGCGAGCTGGGCGGCGGCCTCGCGGACGGCGGTCAGCTCGCGGTTGGCCTGCGCGAGCGCGGCGTCGCGTTCGCCGACGGTCCGGCGGGCGGCGTCGAGCTGCTGGCGGAGCGCGTTGAGCTCGCCGGCGCCGGTGGAGGATTGTTCGCCAAGCGTTGCGAGCTGGCGGCGGGCTTCCTCGAGGGCGGTGTCGCGGGCGGAGAGGGTTTCCTCGCGTTCAGCAAGGCGGGTGCGCAAGGCGTTCAGCTCGGCGCTGCCGGCGTCCCCGCGACGCTGGGCCTCGACGAGGGCGGCCTGGGCCTCGGCGGCTTCGCGTTCGAATTGAGCGCGCGCGGACTCGATCTCGGCGAGCCGGTTGTCGCGCGTCACGACGGCTTGGCGGGCGGCATCGAGTTGCTGGCGGAGCGCGTTCAGCTCGTTGGCACCGGCACTGGATTGCTCGCCAAGCGTTGCGAGCTGGCGGCGGGCCTGTGCGAGCTCGGCCTCGCGGGACGCGAGGGCGGTTTGCAGGCGCTGCGCCTCGGCGCGGGCGGTCTCGAGTTCCTGCCGCGCGGTGGTGGCGGCGTCGCCGGACTGGGCGAGACGGGATTCGGCCTCGGCGGCGGTGTGACGGAGCGTGGCGATTTCCTCGTCGCGGCGGGCGACATCGGCCAGCGCGGCGGTGAGCTGGCGGCGCAGGAGGGCAAGATCGGCGGCCCCCGTCTGTGCGCGTGTGTTGGACGCGGCGAGCTCGTTGCGCAACTCGGTCACCTCCGTGTTGCTTTGGGTCAGCGCCGTGGTGACGCGGTCGAGTTCGGAGCGTCCGTCGAGGGCTTGGCGGCGGAGGGTGAAGGCGTCGTTTTCGGCCTGGGTCAGTTTCTGCGCCTGTGCGCGGACGGTCGACTCGAGGCTGGCCAGGCGATCGCTGCGCTCGGTCAGCGCCTGCTCGGCGGCGGCGAGACGCTGGCGGAGTTCCGTAACCTCGCCGGCGCCGTCCGGCGACGGGCGTTGCGCGGCCTCGGCGACTTCGGTGCGCAGGCGGTCGATCAGGGCCTGCTGGTCGCGCAAGGCGGCCTGGGCCTGGGCCACTTCGGCGGTGCGGCTGGCGAGCTGCGCGCGGAGGGTCTGGACTTCCTGCGCGGCGGCGGTCGACGCGGCGAGTTGGTCGCGGAGCCGGCCGGCGTCGGCTTCGCGCTCGCGCAGCGCGGTGGCGGTGCGGTCGAGATCGGCTTGGAGGGACTCGAGGCGCGCGCGGAGGTCGCGGTTCTCGGTCGCGGCGGCGCCGGTGGCGGCACCCTGGCGGTTGAGCTGCTCGACCTGACCGGCGAGCGCCGCGAGCCGGTCGTCGCGCTCGGCGAGGCCCTGGCGGAGGGCGAGCAATTCGTCGCGCATGCGGATGGCATCCTCGCGGACGCTGGCGCGGTCGGATTCGGCGATCGCCAGTTGCGCGCGGAGATCGTCGCGTTCGCGGCGGGCGGCGAGGAGCGGCTCATCGGCGCGCGCGACGGCGGCTTCGAGCTCGGCGTTGCGGGCGGCGAGCGCGTCGAGGCGTGACTGAAGATCGGCGGCGGACTGAAGCGCGGGGCGGGCGGATTCGAGTTCGCCCTGGAGGGCGGTGGCGCGCTGTTCGGCGGCGGCGGTGGCGTCGCGGAGCGCGGTGAGCTGGGCGGTGGCGGCGGCGGCTTCGTCGCGCGCGGTCTTCTCGCCGGCTTGGGCCTCGGCGAGCTGGCGGCGGAGGGATTCCAGTTCGGGGGACTGCAAGACGCCGGAGCGCAGGCGCTGCAGTTCGTTCTCAAGGCGTTCGTTGATGGCGCGGAGGCTGCTGGCCTCGCCGGCGAGGCGGCGGAGACGGACGACCTCGTCCTGCAATTCGCGGACGTTCGTGCCGGACGAGGCGGCAGCGGCGAGCTGTTCGCGGGTGGCGGCGAGTTCGCGTTCGAGGCGGGCAACGGTGTGGCTGGCCGCCTGCAATTCGCGGCGGGCGGTCTCGAGCTCGGTCTGCTGGGCAGTGGCGCCCTGGAGGAGGGCGTTGCGCTCGTTGAGGCTGCGTTCGAGCGAGGCGGCCCATGTTTCGAGGTCGGTCTTCTCGAGGGTCAGGCGCTGGTTGACCTCGGCGAGGCGGTTGTTGGCCGCGACGGCGCGCTCGAGTTCCTCGCGCAGAGCGCGTTCGGCAGACGCACCGGCGGGCGGCGGCGCGGCGTCCGCGGCGGCGGTCACGGCGGCAGTCGAAGGCGAGGAGGCAGGAGTCGGGCCCGGGGTGCCGAGGCGCTGGAGTCTGGCGCGCAGCGCGGCGACGAGGTCGCCGAGCTGGGCCTGGAGTTCGGGCGTGAGGCTGCGGGCGACGAAATCGCGGCCCTGGGGAGAAACGCCGCGCTCGACGGCGAGGACGAGCCAGGCGTAGCCGATGCCGACGTCCGCCGTGAGTCCGCCACGGCCGGAGGCATACATCAGGCCGAGGTTGTTCATCGCCGGGGGAAAGCCTTGGTCGGCGGCGAGGCGGTAGTAGCGGACGGCGGCGGCCTCGTCCCGCGCGACGCCACGGCCGTCCTCGAGGAGGAGGCCGAGGTTGTATTGGGCGCGGGCGTAGCCTTGGTCGGCGGCGAGGCGATACCAGCGCGCGGCCTGTTCCTCGTCGCGGCGGATGCCGCGGCCGCTTTCGTAGGCGAGCCCGAGGTTGAACTGCGCCTCGGTGATGCCCTTGTCGGCGGCCTGGCGGAACCAGACGACGGCCTCGAACTGGTCCTCGGCGACGCCGCGGCCGGAGGCATACATGTTGCCGACGTTGAATTGAGCCGGGCCGAAACCCTGCTCGGCGGCCATGAGGTAATGGCGGAAGGCCTGCTGCTCGTTGACCGGCACGCCGCGGCCGAGTTCGTGGGCGAGGCCGAGGTTGAACTGCGCCGGGGCGAAACCGCGGGCGGCGGCGCGCTCATACCAGACGAAGGCCTCCGGGTAGTCGCGCAGCTGCGTGAAGTGGTTGCCGAGGGCGTTCTGCGCGGCGGAGTCGCCCTGCTCCGCGCGCTGGCGCACGGTGGCGAGATCGGCGGTCTGGGCCGGCAGGGGCACGGCCGCCGCGGCGAGCAGGGAGCAGAGAAAAACGATCACGCGCCAGCGGCGCGATGAGTTCCGACGAACGGTATTCCAAATGAAACCGGCGAGGTGACGCACCGGTTAAGCTAAGGCGGAAACCCGCGCCGGGAGCAAGGCCGCATCCTGCATGCCGTGGATGATCTTCTTGTCCGGCGGGCAGAAGGTCGCGAGCGCGCCGGAGAGCCGGGCCTGGCCGCCGACGACGAAGTAATACGGGCAAAGGCGCAGGCGTCCCGCCTTCGCCAAGGCGACGGCGGGCCGGCCTTCCTTCGCTTCGTAGAGCGTGTGCTCCACGCGGCGGGGTTTGCGGTATTCCTGGAGGACGTGGAGATTCGTGGGGGCGAGGCGGAGCGCCTGGTCGATGCCGGCCTGCCACTCCTCGCGCGAGCAATCGCTGCCGAGGACGACGCTGCGGGCGCCCCAGGCGGTCTCGTGAAAGCCGGAGATCTTGATGATGAGGTCGCGCTCCTTCTGCGACGCGCCGGCGAGGTCGCGCCAGTCGTTGAGCATGCGGCCGCCGGCGCGCGGGCCGTCGAGCACGGCGCCGGGCGGCAGGGGCGCGGGGTCCATGATCCACGACTGCGGAATGAGCCGGCGCAGGAGTTCGAGCGAGCGGCGCGGCAGATTTTCCTGCCAGAACTCCTGCAACAGGTGGTGGTGAAAGAGCGCGAGCCCGAGCTTCTCCTCCTGGAACGGCCGCAGCGGCGGCGCGACGGCGACGTGGCCGGCGGACCAGGCTTCGAGCAGGTGCGGGATGAGCGGGATGTTTGCCCAGTCGAAGAGCTCGAAGAAGCGGTAGATGACGTCGATCTTCTCCGGCGCGCCCTCGATGTCGAAGAACAGCTCCCCGCCGAGCGGGAACACCTCATCCGGGTGCAGGCAGAACACGCGGCGGCCGCGGCGTTGCAGCTCGGCGGCGAGCCACTGCATCTCGGGCCGGTAGGTGGCGGCCTCGTCGCTGACGACGAGGGCGATGAGCGGGTTGCGCTGGGCCGGGCGCAGCGCGGCGAGCGCGGCGTGGAAGTTGTCCAGCATGGCGTCGCCATGACCGAGGATGGACGCGTCGCCCTCGGCGCCGTAGAGGCGGTTGAGGAAGGCGGTGAGTCCGATGCCGCCGGGGACGGAGTCGAGCTCGGTGAGCGCGAAGCCGTCGTCGGTGAGCAGCAGGTCGGGGCGCAACACGGTGGGAAACGCGCCGCGGTTGCGGGCGTCGCGCGCGTGGGCGACGAGTTCGGGCGGTTTGCCGCGGTCGAGGTAATCGGCGACCCACGGGGCGAGGAGCGGCTTGTTGCGGAGGAGGTTTTTCCCGGCGACGGAGCGCAGGTAGAGCGTCTCGAGGGCGGTGTGGTAATCGAGGCAGGCGGTGCCGATGGCCTCGAGGTCCTTCACCTGCTCCGGCGTCAGCGGCCAGGCCTGCGGCGACAGCTGCCAGGTCTTCGCCTCGAACAACGGCTGCGCGCCGAGGGCGCTCCGGATGTGTTCGTAGGTGAGGGAGGACATGGCGAAGGTAAGGCTGAAGGACTGAAAGGCTGAAGGGCTGAATTGCGAATGCGGACTGGGCGAAAATTCTTTCAGTCCTTCAGCTTTTCAGCCTTTCAGTTTTTCCCTACTCGTCGTCCATCTGGATGTCCTTGTTGCGGTGGCGCGGGCAGCCGGCGCGGAGCCAGGCGTAGACGAAGCGGTCGAGGTCGCCGTCGAGCACGCCCTGCGTGTCGGACGTGGAGACGCCGGTGCGCAGGTCCTTCACCATCTGGTAGGGTTGCAGGACGTAGCTGCGGATCTGGCTGCCCCAGCCGATCTCGCCCTTTTCGCCGTAGAATTTCTCCATTTCGCTCCGCTGTTCGTCGAGGCGCTTCTCGTAGAGGCGGGCCTTGAGGACGTTCATCGCGCTGGCGCGGTTCTTGATCTGCGAGCGTTCGTTTTGGCAGACGACGACGATGCCCGTCGGGAGGTGCGTGAGGCGCACGGCGGAGTCGGTGGTGTTGACGCCCTGGCCGCCCTTGCCGGAGGAGCGGTAGACGTCGACGCGGATCTCGCCGTCGGGGATCTCGATGTCGATGTCCTCGTTGATCTCGGCGATGACGTCGACGGCGCAGAAGGAGGTGTGGCGGCGCTTGTTCGAGTCGAAGGGGCTGATGCGCACGAGGCGGTGGACGCCGCGCTCGGCCTTGGCGTAGCCGTAGGCGTTCTCGCCCTTGATGAGAAGCGTGGCCTTGGTGATGCCGGCCTGGTCGCCGGCTTGGACGTCCTGCACCTCGACCTCGAAGCCGCGGCGCTCGGCCCAGCGGAGATACATGCGGAAGAGCATGTCGCACCAGTCGTTCGACTCGGTGCCGCCGGCGCCGGACTGGATGCTGAAGATGGCGTTGTTGCGGTCGAATTGGCCGGTGAGGAAGGAGGCGATCTCGAGCTTGTCGAGTTCCTCGACCATGGCCGCGACGTTCGTGTCGAGTTCCTTGGCGTAGGCTTCCTGCTCGGCGGGTTCGGCGGACTCGATCAACTCCACCATGACGGCGGCGTCATCGAGCTTCTTGTTGAAGGCCACGAGGCCGCCGATGATCTTCTTCAGGCCGTTGAGCTTGGCGATGTGCTTCTGGGCCTTGTCGGAGTTGTTCCAGAAATCGGGCGCCCCCATCTGGGCCTCCATCGCCTCGATCTCGCGCTGCTTTTGTTCGACGTCAAAGAAACCTCCACAAGTAGCCGGCGCGCTTCTTGATGAGCTCGAGGTGCGAGAAGGTTTCGGGAGCGATCATGTCGCGCCCATGACCCCAAAGAGCTCAGGGCGGCGCAAGGGAAAATTGCGCGGGCAGGCGCGGCGGGACGCCGAGGTAGACGACGCGGCGGTTGCCGACCCAATACCACGCCTTCTCCTGCAACGGGTCGGCGAGGAAGAAGGTGCGGCGGTCGGCAAGGTCGCGGTTGAGGCTGTCGTAGAGCACGATGCCCCACCCTTCCGCCGCGGGCACGGGCACGGCGAGCATGACGTCGAGGCCGGAGCGCGGGTAGACATCGAGCAGCAGTTCGGCGCCGACGAGGGCGTAGGCGCGCTGCTCGGGCGAAGCCGGCGCCATGCGACGGACGATCGCCGGCCGCGGCGGGAGCGACGCCGGCACGTCCCACGCCTTGAGCGGCCCGCGGAGGCGGCGGCCAAAACCGTCGTTGAACGGCTCGAACAGCTCGCGTTCCGCCGACGCGTCGGTCGCGGCGGCGGACGGGGCCGGGGCGGCCGGGCGGGCGGCGAGCGGCGGCCCAGCGGGCACATGCGCGGCGAGCAGGAACAACCCGACGCACACCGCGACCGGCACGATGGCACCGGCCGCGGCGCCGAGCCAGAATTCCGCGAGCCGCGGCGGCCTAGCCGGCAGCGCCGGGGCCGGGCGCAGCTTCAGCTGCCGCAATTCCCGCCGGATGCGGCCGATCTCCGCCAGCATCGCCGGCGCCCCGGCCGGCGCCGAGGCAAGAGCATGCAGGGCTGCCTCCGCCTCGGCGCGGCAGCGCGCCGGGCGATCCGAGAGCGACCAGCGCCGCGCGTCCGGGGCGAAGCGCGCGAGCAGGGCGTTGATGCGCGCGCGGGCGGCGAAGCGCATCCCGAGCGCGAGCGCGGCGATGCCGGCGGCCAGCTCCCACGCGCCGTCGAGCACGCTCAACGCGAGCGGCACGCTCCACAGCGCGGCGAAGACCGACCACGGCCCGAGCACGGCCGGCGAGCCGGCGACAATGACGCGCAGCCGGAGCCACAGCACCGCCCGCGCCAACCCCGCGGCCCGGCGCTGGAGGCGCTGCGCCCGCTGCTGGTCCCACTCCGCGTGGCTGACGTAACCGAAGTCCTTCGCCCGCTCGCCGGTGAAGGCGAGCAGAAGCAAGCCGACACGGTCGGGCTTCTCCGCCGCGAGCAGGGCGGCGAGACGCTCGTCCGGATTCGTCGCGAAGGCCGTGCGCAACCGGTCGCGCCGCGCGACGAGGTCCTTGTCCGCATCGAAGGCATAGCGCAACAGGCGGGCCTGGCCGTCGGCGTCCTCGGCGCCGAGCCAGCCGGCCTGCGTCGCGCGCTCGATCGCGCCGAAACCGTGGTCGGCCAACACGGCGAGGGCGCGGGCGGCGGCCGGGTCGAGCGGCTCGACGGCGCGGCGGTAGGCCGGCGTGGCCAGGACGCGCGCGAGGTTGACCGCCTCCGGCGGCGGCGCGTCGGCGAGCATTTCGGCGAGGCCGGGCGCATCGACCCGCCAGCGCTGCACGCAGAGCGGCGGGCGCGACGACGGCGGCGCGAGGGCGACCCACGCGAGGCCGGCGACGGCGGCCCGGCGCGTGAGGACGGGCAAGTGCTGCCACGGCGCCGACTCGACGAGACCGAGGACGGCGGCGACGCGCTCGCGCTCGGCACGGAACTGCGGCTGTTCCTCGAGGAAACGCCGCATCGTGCCCGGTTCGTCCATGAGCGGGAAAAGCTGCGACTGCCCCTCGATCGCGTAGTCGGGCTGGGAGAAAAACTCGGCCGCCTCGGCGAGCGTGAAGGCGCGGCGGCGCCAGAGGAACAGGCGGGCGTCGCGCGGCAGGTCGTAGCGGTCCGGCGCGGCGGCGCCCTGGAGCCAGTGCTGGACCTGTTCGCCGCCCCAGCGGCCGTCGCGCGAGCTGGCAAGAAGGCCGCGCAGCAGCGCGCGCACGCGCGGGCTCGTCTGCTCCGGGAGCAATTCGACCGCGCCGGCGCGCACGCCGGACGGATCGCGGTCGCGCAGCGCCGCCTCGGCGCGCGGCTGCAGCTCGGGCGGGGCGCCGCTGACGTCGCGTTCGAAGAGCAGGCGGTAGACGTGCGCGCCGTGGACCGCCTCCTGGATCAGGCGGCCGAGCGACCACCAGTCCCACGCGCAGAGCCCCGGACCCGGCGCGTGCCGGAAAAGCCCGGCCGCCTCGGGCGGCGCGTAATACGGATCGATCTCGAGCGGAATCAGGTCGGTGCGCGTGTGCAGCGTGGCGTCGGCGAGTCCGCCGAGCGAAACGACGAGCTGCTCGTCCTCCTGCACGTAGACGTTCTCGGGCCGGACGCGCAGATGCACGAGGCCGTTGTCGTGCAGGACTTCGAGCGCGACGGAGAGCTGGTGGACGAGGCGCTCGATGACCGGGAGCGAAACCTGGTGGGTGCGCAGGTAGTCGCGGAGCGACTCGCCGGGCGGCACGCCGGTGACCTCGTAGCGCCAGCCGCCCTCCTCGAACGCCGCGTGCAGGGGCACGAGGTGCGCCAGCGACAAGCCGTCGAGCCGCGCCCAGACCTCGCGCCGGGTGGCGCCATCGCCCGCGATCGGGCGCGCGGCGAGGTGGACTTCCTCCATCGAGCCGATGTCCGTGGCGCGGAAGCAACCCGGCAGGCCGGGCAGCGCTTCGCCGACCTGGTAATTGCGCCAGCGGCGGCCGGGGGCCAAGGCTCCGCCGCCTCCGCCGGCGTCGGGCAAGGCGGAGCCGGGCGCCGCGGAGGCGGCGACGGCGTTGGGCGGAGCGGCGGGGGCCGTTCCGGGGACTGGATCGGTCATGGGAGCCGGAGCTGGCCGTCCAATCGGCACGGGCGGGCCTCGACTGAAGGGGCAAACGCGGCGCGGGGGGAGAAGCAGCGCGTGCTCCATATATCTTTGGAGGGGCGCAGTCTTGCTGCGCCCCTACCACTGGAATCGCCTCGATGCGTAGGTGGTAGGGCGCGCCCAGCGGTCGCGCCCTACCTCGAAACCCCGATGCGTTTATTTGGGGGTAATACTCAAGCGTGCGTGCCGGCGGGGATTTTTGGGGACCGGTTGAAACCGGTCCTACTGGACGGCGGCGATATTGGCGCGGGCAAAAACACAACCGCCCGGCGCGCTGGTGCGCGGCCGGGCGGTGTTCGTTTTGTTCTACCCGAAACTTACTTGATGAAGAGCATCTCCTCGTAGGTCGGCATCGGCCAGGCTTCGTCGGGGCAGATGCTTTCGAGCGAGTCGACGATCTTGCGGATCGTGCCGAGGTGCGGGAGCACCTCGCGGCAGAGGTGGCCGGCCTCGTCGGCGAGCGACTTGGCGTGGTGGCTGCGCAGGACCTCGAGCTCGTGCATCGCCTCGTGGAGCTCGGCGATGAGCGAGCTGACCTTCTCGAGCAGCGTGACGTCGGCCTTGGTGCCGGCGGCCTTGAGGGCGGCGACGTTCTGGGCGAGCTCGGTCTGGTAGCGGATGGCGGTGGGGAGGAACTTCGTGTTCACCAGCTCGGTGACGATGTTGGCCTCGACCATGACGGCCTTGACGTATTGCTCGTAGGCGATGTCGCGGCGGGCCTCGAGTTCGCGCTTTGTGAGGATGCCGAACTTGGTGTAGGCCTCGATCGTGGTCTTGGCGGCGAGCATCGGGACGGCGTCGACCGTGGTGCGGAGGTTGGGCAGGCCGCGCTGTTCGGCCTCGCGGTGCCACTCCTCGGAGTAGCCGTTGCCGTTGAAGATGACGGCGCCGTGCTCGCGGGCGATCTCGGTGAGGAGGTCCTGGACGGCGGCCTCGAACTTTTTCGCCTTGGTCGATTTCTCGAGCTTGGTGGCGATGTAGTCGAGCGACTCGGCCATGATGGTGTTGAGGGCGGCGAGCGGGCCGGCGATGGACTGGTTGGCGGCGACGGCGCGGAACTCGAATTTGTTGCCCGTGAAGGCGAACGGCGAGGTGCGGTTGCGGTCGCCGGCGTCGCGCATGAGGACGGGCAGCGTGTCGACGCCGAGGTGCATCGTGCCGGCGGCCTTGGAGGACTTGGCCTTGCCCTTCTTGAGCTGCTCGAAGACGTCGGCGAGCTGCTCGCCGAGGAAGATCGAGATGATGGCCGGCGGGGCCTCGTTGGCGCCGAGGCGGTGGTCGTTGGAGGCGGAGGCGACCATGGCGCGAAGCAGGCCGCCGTGGCGGTGGACGGCGCGGACGACGGCGGCGCAGAACACGAGGAACTGCATGTTCGCGTGCGGCGTGTTGCCGGGCTCGAGGAGGTTGCCCTGGACGGCGTTGCCGAGGGACCAGTTGAGGTGCTTGCCCGAGCCGTTGACGCCGGCGAAGGGCTTCTCGTGCAGGAGGCACTCGAGGCCGTATTTGCGGGCGACGCGCTTGAGCGTGATCATCAGCAGCTGCTGATGGTCGGCGGCGATGTTCGCGTTCTCGTAGATCGGGGCGATCTCGTATTGGGAGGGCGCGACCTCGTTGTGGCGGGTCTTGACCGGCACGCCGAGCTTGTAGAGCTCGGCCTCGACCTCGTGCATGAACGCCAGCACGCGGTCCGGGATGACGCCGAAATACTGGTCCTCGAACTCCTGGCCCTTGGGCGGCTTGGCGCCGAAGAGCGTGCGGCCGGCCGTGAGGAGGTCGGGGCGACTGAGGTGGAAATTGCGGTCGATGAGGAAGTATTCCTGCTCCGGGCCGGCGGTCGCGGTGACCATCGGGATGTTGGTGTGCCCGAAAAGCTTCAGGATGCGGCGCGCCTGCACGTCGAGGGCCTTCATGGAGCGCAGGACCGGGGTCTTGAGGTCGAGGGCCTCGCCGGTCCACGACACGAAAGCGGTCGGGATGCAGAGGGTGACGCCGTTGGCGTTCTCGACGAGGTAGCAGGGGCTGGTGACGTCCCACGCCGTGTAGCCGCGCGCCTCGAAGGTGGCGCGGATGCCGCCGGAGGGGAACGACGAGGCGTCGGGCTCGCCCTGGGCGAGCTGCTTGCCGGAAAACTCGGCGATGGCGCCGCCGCGGCCGTCCGGCTCGAGGAAGCTGTCGTGCTTCTCGGCCGTGATACCGGTCAGCGGCTGGAAGACGTGCGCGTAGTGCGTGGCGCCGCGCTCGAGCGCCCAGTCCTTGATCGCGGTGGCGACGATATCGAGGACGCCGCCCTCGAGGGCTGCGCCGGTGTCGATGGTCTTGCGCAGCGACTTGTAGGCGGCCTTGGGCAGGCGCTGCTGCATGATTTTGTCATTGAAGACGTTCTTGCCGAAGAGGCCGGCGGAGTGGCTTTCGGCCACAGTCTTCGTCGTGCGGTAGTTGTTCGCCGCGGAGATGGCGGCGAGGCGGGAGGGGCTGACGCTCATGGGAGGAGGTGCAACGCAGAACAGGCTGGGTTTGAGGGAGGGGTGAACGCCGCCGCCGAAGCGACGGGCGCTCGCGGGAGCAGAAAGCCGTTTCCATGCCAGAAACGCGAACCTGTTTCAGAAAATTAACGTGGCGGTGGACGCCATCGGGCGGCCGGAGCCTGTGCGTCTGGCTGTTAATCCCTGCGCTCTCTGTGTCCACTGGGTTTGGTGGCTTGCAGCGCTGCGGGGACCCCTGGGGTGTGGTCCCGCCTCCTACGCGTCCTGCGCGCTCTCCGCGGGGCTAATTGCGCGGGACGCTCGCCCGCCGGCTGAAGTCGGCTGCTCCGCGTGAATGTCGTCGGAACATTGTCCGGCGATCCGCGCCGCGCAAAAAAATCCGCCCCGCGGGCCGGAGGCGTCGCGGGGCGGGGACTGGCTGGCTGGCAGTCTTGATTGCGACGGGATCAGCCGTCGATGAAGTGCGAGGAGGCGTCGCTGCCGGCGCCGACGGGCGCGGGGGCGGCCGCAGACTTGCCGCCGAGGCGCGGGCTGACGATCGCCGGTTGCGCCGCGGCGGGGCGGCGGGCGGCGGGTTTACCGGGCGCCGCATGCGTGGAGGCGACCTCCGCCTGGGCACCGTGCACCATGCGGAGCAGCTCGGCGACCGCGGCGCGAACCTGGGCGGACTGGCCCTGCAATTCCTCGGCGGACGTGGCCGATTGCTGCGCGAGGGCGGCGTTGGACTGCGTGATCTGGTCCATGCCGGCGACGGCCTGGTTGAGCTGGCCGATGCCCTCGCTCTGCTCGTGCGAGGCCTGCGCGATGGCGCCGACCATCTCGTCAAGCTGGCGGATCTTCTGCACGATGGAGTCGAGCGAGCCGGCGACCTGGCTGCTGATCTGCGCGCCCTGCTCGCTCTTGGCGGAGGCGTCGGCGATCTTGGCGGCCGTCTCCTTCGCGGCCTGCGCGGAGCGCTGGGCGAGCGAGCGGACCTCCTCGGCGACGACGGCGAAGCCGGCGCCGGCCTCGCCGGCGCGGGCGGCCTCGACCGCGGCGTTGAGGGCGAGGATGTTTGTCTGGAAGGCGATCTCGTCGATCGTCTTGATGATCTTGGAAATCTCGGAGCTGGAGGACTGGATGGCGGACATCGCGGTGCGCATGGCGGCCATGTCGCGCGCGCCGGCGTCGGCGGTGGAGCGGGCCTCGGCGGCGAGGGCCTTGGCGGATTGCGCGCCCTCGGAATTGCGCGAGGTCATGCTCGCCATCTCGTGCAGGCTGGCGCTGCTCTCCTCGAGCGAGGCGGCCTGGCGGCTGGCGCCATCGGACATGGATTGGCTGACCTCGGCGACCTTGAGGGCGGCGGCGTGAGTCTGGGCGGATTCGGCGGCGAGCTGGCTGGCGATGCCGGAGATGGGGCGCGTGATGCTGCGGATGACGAACCACGCCGCGAGGATGCCGATGAGGCCGCCCGACGCGGTGAAGACGAGGACCTGCATCTCGCTGCTGCGCTGGGCGGCGCGCATGCTCTCCTCGAGCTCGGCCTGGAAGCTGGCGACCGACTCCTTCACGCGGACGAGGGCGCCGGTGAACTCGGGGGCGATGCGGTTGAGGGTGGCGATGGTGTCGTTGCGCGCCTGCTTGAGGACGATGAGCTCGTCGAGCGCCGCGCTGTAGGCGACCGCCGCGGCCGCGAGGGACTTGAGGAGCTTGTCCTTCTCGGGATCGGCGAGCGAGGCGTCGAGCTTGACCAGTTCCTCCTGGTCGGCCTGGAGGCGGGCGATGGACTCGCCGACGAGGCGGATGCTCTGCTTGGCCGAATCGGCGTAGCTGAGCTGCGAGCCGAGGAGGAAGGAGTTCGCGTGGCTGGAGCTCTCGAAGTAGGCCTTGAGCGCGTTCGACACCTTGAAGGCGCCGTTCATGTCGCCGTTGCCGCGGGCGTCGGTGAGCACCTGCTGGAGGCCCTGGGCGATCTCGTCGCCGCGCGGGGTGAGGCTGCCGCTGACCACGGCGTCCAGCTTCTGCGTCGTGACGACGATCTGCTGGAAGGCTTGGTCGTAGCCGGCGAGCAGCTTGGCGGCTTCGGCCACCTGCGCGGAGCGCGCGGGGTCCTGGATGACCTTGGCGGCGGCGGTCATGCCTTGGTCGAGCTGCTGTTTGGCCCCCGCATACGCGCGGGCGCCCTCGGCGGTGCCGAGCGCGAGATACTGGTTCACGGTGAGCTTCAACTCCGTCATCGCCGACGCGAGGTCGGCGGCGGTGTTGGTCTCGCGGGCGCTGCCCGCATACTGCGTGAGGTTGCGGCCGGAGGCGCCGAGCGCGAACCAGGCGACGGCGGCCACGGCGCCGAGCAGGACGAAGACGAGGGTGAAACCGAGCGCGATTCTGCGCCCGATGGTGAGGGTGCCGGAGGACATGGGGACGGATTTTTGGGGGCGACGCGGACGGGGCCGGTCAGTCGTCGGAAATGCTGAACTGGATCGGGATGCTGACGCGGAGCGCGATGGGGTTGCCGCCCTTCTTGGCGGGCTTGAACTTCCACTTGCGCAGGGCGTCGAGCGCGGGTTGGACGAACGCGTCGTGCGAGGCCTTCTCGACCTGCGGTTCGACGACGTTGCCCTTCTCGTCGATGGTGCACTTGACGGTGACGAGACCGCCCGTGCCCTCCTTGCGCATTTCCGTCGGGAACTTGGGCGGAACCATGCGCACCGGGACGGGAGCCTCGACCGAATCATCCGCCTGCGCCCCAACGAACCCAAAGGCGAAGACGGCCAACAGAAGAATCAGGGTGTTTTTTTTCATGACTGCGGGCATAGCATCGGCCGCAACCCGTTTCGTCTTTAGCGAAATGTGCGTCGTGCCGATGAAGGGGGCGAAGGCACCGGGGTGTTCCCCTCAGCGCCGCGGCGCCGGAGCGCCTGCCGCCCGCATAAGTGTTGCCGGGGCGCGACCCGCCGCCTTGAGTCGAACCTCCCATACGCCGTGTCGCCCTCGCCGCTATCCCAACGCCTTGCCTCGATCGCTGTCGGTTTCACGGTGTTGCTCGGCGCGAGCGGCCTGATCGGCTGGCTGGCGGGCCTTGAGGTGCTGCAGCGGCTGCATCCCGCCTGGCCGGCGATGAGCCCGAACACCGCGCTCGGTTTCCTCATCTGCGGCGTCTCGCTGTGGCTGCTCCGTCCCGGCGCCCCGCGCCGCGGCCGCCTCGTGGCCCAGGCCCTGACGGCGTTCCTGCTGCTCTCCGCCACGGCCGCCTTCCTGCGCTTCTCGCTTCAGGTGGACATCGGCTGGCTGGCCTCGCCGCTCGGCCCGCTGCCGCCGCTCACGAGCGGGACGCGCCTGCCGGTCAACACCATCCTGCCTTTCATCCTGACGAGCGTCGGCATCCTCGCGATGGCCCACGAGCGCCGGCATTGGTTCGGCCTGTCGAACTGGCTCGGCCTGGCCGTGATGAGTTTCGCCACCCTGACGCTGGCCAGCGCGCTGATGATGGTGGAGTCGTTCACCCGGATGTCGCCGGCCAGCGCGCTCGGTTTCATGGCGATCGGCGGCGCCATCCTCTGCCTCCGCCTCGACCGCGGGCTGATCGAGATCTTCACGCAGCGCCACCCGCTCGGATACCTCGCGCTGGCGCTGCTCGGCATCGGCTTCGGCGCCCCGATGGTGATGTATGCCGCCGCGGTCTGGTGGCTCAACCCCGATTCGCCCCAGCAGTCCGACTGGGGGCTGTTCATCGCGACGATCTTCGGCGCAAGCGTGTTCGGCATGCTGACGATGGCGCTCCGCCGCATGGACTCGCTCGACCAGCAGCGCCGCGCCGCCGAGGGCTCGCGCGACCTGCTCCTCGCCCGCCTCCAGCAGCAGGCCGCCAATCTCGAGATCCTCGTCGCCGAGCGCACCCACGAACTGCAGAAAACCACCGAGCGCCTCGACCTCGCGCTCCGCGCCGGCGGCTTCGGCGTCTGGGACTGGGACCTCGCCGCGAAACGCGTCTACTGGGACCGCCGCCAGTGCGCCATCTACGGCTACACGCCCGAGGAATTCGACGGCACCACCGGCGCCTGGCTCGCGCGGATGCACGCCGAGGACCGCGAACCCGTCGAAGCCGAACTCGCCCGCGCCCTCGGCACGCAGGATCACTTCGAACACAGCTTCCGCATCGTGCTGCCCGACGGCGCCGAGCGCCACATCCAGTCGCACGGCGTGTTCCGCCGCGACAGCACGGGCCGGGTCGTGCGCATCGTCGGCATCGACCGCGACGTCACCGACGACTACGCCCGCGCCCGCGAACTCGCCGCCGTCAACGGCCGGATGCAACTCGCCATCCAGGCCACGGGCTACGGCATCTGGGAACTCGACCTCACCTCGCGCCGCATGTTCTGGGACGACCGCATGCTCGCCATCTACGGCCTCCGCCCCGAGGAATTCGGCGGGCACGCCGACGACTGGCACCTCCGCGTGCTGCCCGAGGACGCCGTCCGCGACGACGAGCGCATCGCCGACGCCATCGCCCGGCGCACGCCGATCTACCAAAGCACCTTCCGCATCCGCCGCCCGGACGGCACCATCCGGCACATCGAGGCCCTCGGCCTCGTGCAGCGCAACCGCGACGGCCAGCCGCTCCGCATCGTCGGCCTCGACCGCGACATCACCGAAGCCGCCGAGCTCGCCGAGAAACTCCGCATCAGCGAGGAGCGCTGGCAGCTCGCGCTCTCCGGCACCAACGACGGCGTCTGGGACTGGGACCTCACCACCGGACGCATCTTCCGCGACTCCCGCTACGCCGAAATGCTCGGCTACCAGCCCGACGAGCTGCCGCGGCGCCAGATCTGGCTCGAACTCGGCCACCCCGAGGACGTTCCCGCGGTGGAGAAAGTCCTCCAAGACCACCTCGACGGGCGCACGCCCGTCTACCAATCCGAATATCGCGTCCGCCACCGCGCCGGCCACTGGGTCTGGGTGCTCGGCCGCGGCAAGGTCGTCGCCCGCGACGGCGCCGGCCGCCCGCTCCGCATGGTCGGCACGCAGACCGACGTCACCCAGCGCAAGGAGCTCGAGGAACGCCTGCGCCACGGCGAGGAAATGTCGCTGCAGCTCAGCCGCCTCGCGCAGATCGGCGCCTGGGAATGGGACCTCAACACCGCCAAGCTCACGTGGTCGCCCGAGATGTTCCGCATCCACGAGGTCGAGCTCGGCTTCGAGCCCACGCTCGAGAAATACCTCAACTTCTACCCGCCCGAGGCGCGCCGCACGCTGACCGAGGCGATGGAGCACGCCGTGCGCGCCGGCACGGGCTTCGACCTCGAACTCCCCTTCACCACCGCCCGCGGCCACAAGCTCTGGGTGCGCGTCCTCGGCCGCTCCCAGCTCAAGGAGGGCCGCACCACGCGCGTCTATGGCGCGTTCCAGGACATCACCGCCCGCCGCGACGCCGAGGACATGCGCCGCCAGCTCGAGGGCCAGCTCTTCCAGGCGCAGAAGATGGAGACCCTCGGCACGCTCGCCGGCGGCATCGCCCACGACTTCAACAACCTTCTCACCGGCATTCTCGGCTACCAGGACCTCGCGCTCGATTCGCTCACCGAGACCGATCCGGCGCGCAACTACCTCGCCTCCGCCCGCGAGGCCAGCCTCCGCGCGCGCGAGCTCGTCGACCAGATCCTCACCTTCGGCCGCCAGGCCGACAGCGAGAAGGTGCCCGTCAACCTCGCGCAGGTCGTCGAGGACGCCCGCCGCTTCCTCCGCGCCACCGTGCCCGCCACGATCCGCATCGAGGTCGAAAGCGCCGCCGACTGCGGCCGCGTCCTCGCCGACGCCACGCAGATCCATCAGGTGCTGCTCAACCTCGGCTCCAACGCCGCCCACGCCATGCGCGCCACCGGCGGCACCATGCGCATCGCCCTCACGCCCGTCACCCTCGACGAGGAACAGGCCTCCGCGCTCAGCCACGTCACGCCCGGCAGCTACGTGTGCCTCGAGTTCTCCGACACCGGCCACGGCATGGATCCGGAGACGCAGAAACGCATTTTCGACCCGTTCTTCACCACGAAGGAGGTCGGCCAGGGCACGGGCCTCGGCCTGTCGGTCGTGCACGGCATCGTGCAGGCGCACCGCGGTGCCATCACCGTGCGCAGTGCACCCGGCCAGGGCTCGACCTTCACGCTCTACCTGCCGGTGGCCAATGCCGCCGCGAGCGAGACCGAGACCCCCACCGACGCCGTGCCGCGCGGCCACGGCGAGCTGATCGCGGTCGTCGACGACGAGGACATCGTGCGCAGCTTCGCGCAGATGGCGCTCGAGCGCGTCGGCTATCGCGTCGCCGCCTTCGATTCGCCCGCGCACTGCCTCGACGTGCTCCGCCGGAACGCGGCCGACTACAGCATCCTCCTCACCGACCAGACGATGCCCGTGATGAAAGGCATCGAGCTCGCCGCCGAGGTGCGCAGCTTCGCGCCGCAACTGCCGGTGGTGATCATGTCGGGTTATTTCTCGCGCATCTCGCCGGAGAAGCTGGCGCAGATCGGCCACGTGGCGCTGCTCTCGAAGCCGTTCACGAATGAGGAGCTCGCCCGCGCCATGGGCCGCGCCCTCAACGGCGACGGCGGCGCCGGAGTGTGAGGTGAACGCCGCCCGACGCGCCTGACGGCATCGCTGCGGCGCAGGTTGCGCGCTTGCGCGCAACGTGGGCGCAACGTGGCGTGCAAGCACGCCACCTACATTTGCCGGAGGCGGCTTCTTCTTGTTCGCCTGACAGCCGACTTACGTCGGCTGCTACTCGCGCAAGGCGCATCCTTTCGTAGCAGCGGACGTAAGTCCGCTGGCGAATGTCGTTGGATTTTGAAACGCGGAGGACGCGGAGAACGCGGAGCCAGGTGGAGGAGTTTTCTTCCCCCAAACTCTCCGCGTCCTCCGCGTCCTCCGCGTTTAATCCTCTTCGTCCCGTTTTCGTTCGGCGCGCTGATCAGTCCCGCTGCGGCGCAGGTTGCGCGCTTGCGCGCAACGTGGGCGCAACGTGGCGTGCAAGCACGCCACCTACATTTGCCGGAGGCGGCTTCTTCTTGTTCGCCTGACAGCCGACTTACGTCGGCTGCTACATTGGGAGGGCGGCGTCTGCGGGCGGTTTCCTGCGGGCAAAAAAAGGCCGCCGTGGGTTGCACGCCACGGCGGCCGGAACGGCGGGTTCTTGTTCTAGTGGTTGAGGCCCGTCGAAGGGGGGAAACTCGCTTCCAGCGCGCTTACTGTTGCAGCAGGCGCAGCACGCTCTGGGGCGTCTGGTTGGCTTGGGCGAGCATCGCGGTGCCGGATTGGACGAGGATGTTGTATTTCGCGTATTGCGTGGATTCCTCCGCGACGTCGACGTCGCGGATGCGCGAGATGGCGGCGCCGAGATTCTCGTATTCGACCTGCAGCGTCTTCGCGGCCAGCTCGAGGCGCGATTGCGAGGCGCCGAGCGAGGCGCGCTCGGTGGCGACGTCCTGAATGGCGGCGGTGATCTTGCCGATCGCGTCGGTGTCGGTGACGGACAGGGCGTAGACGCCGGAGGCGTCCTGGTCGATGATCTCGAGCATGGCGCCGTCGCGGAGGTTGGACTCCGGGATGGTCATGTCCTGGCCGACGGCCTGGCCGATGGTGACGGTGAGGCCGGAGGTGTTCTCGCCGAAGAGCGTGATGCCGTTGAAGGCGCCGAGCGGGGCGTCGATGTCGGTCGTGCCGCCGATCTCGGCGGTGGTGCCGCCGATGGTGGCGCGGAGCTGGTCCTGGAGGGCGTTGAATTCCTCCTGGTAGAGGGAGACGTCGGTGGCGTTCTTCGTCACGTCCTTGGCGAGGATGGCGAGCTCGGACATGCGCGAGAGGATGCGCGTCATGCCGGACATGAAGCCGTCGGCGGTCTGGACGTAGGAGATGGCGTTCTGGACGTTGGTGGTGGCGGCTTTGACGCGGCGGTTCTGCGCGTCGAGCTTTTCGGAGACGGCGAGGCCGGCGGCGTCGTCGGAGGGGTTGACGATCTTGCTGCCGGAGGAAAGGCGGGTCAGGGAGCGACCGAGCATTTCCTGGCTGTGGTTGAGATTCCGGGCGGCGGCGATGGCCTGGATGTTGGTGTTGATGACGCTCATGGCGGGATGGTGGTGGTTTACGGTTAAGCCGCGTCGGCCTTCGCGAGGGGTTTCGCGGGCGAGCCGGGCGCGGTTTTGTTGCCACCATCCATGGCGGGCTGAGCCGGTCCGTGATCCTTGGGCCGGTTGATCTTGGGAAGGGTCGGGAGCCCTTTCGGCAGCGCGGGAGTCGCGGCGCCGGTGGCGGGCTTGAAGGCGGCGGCCTGGTTGGTCGCAGCGATGGCGGTCTGCACCTCCTTGCGGAAGATGGGGACCTCGCGCGGGGCGATGATGCCGATCTTGACGACGTCGCCGTCGATCCGGTTGATGCGGATCTCGATGCCGTCGCCGATGACGATCGCCTCGTTGGTCTTGCGGGAAAGGACGAGCATGGGATGGGCGCTGGCGCGCGTCAGGCGGTGGCGGCGTTGACGACGGGCAGCGCGTCGACGAGCGGGTGATGCGCGGAGTAGCGCGAGTAGTTGGAGATGACGAGCTGGCGGCCGAGCTTGGTGCGGCGGTTGACGACGATGGGGCCGATGAGGTTGACCTTGGCCTCGAGGGGGCGCTGCTGCTCGAGCGTGACGATGTTGAGGATCATTGCCTCGGAGGCGTCGTGGAGCTCGAGGTTGGCGGCGTCGTCATCGAAGAGCTCGGGCGTATAACCGGGAAGGACGCCACCGGGCTCGAGCACGACAAAATGCACGGTGTCGCCGCGGTCGTTGGCGAGCTTCATCCAGAGGAACGGGAGGTGGTCCGGCAGGTAGAGGAGCTCGGCGCGGGTGTAGTCGCGGAAGCCGATGATGCCCTGCGGCAGCGTGAAGCTGTTCGCCACGGGGCTTTCGAGTTCGGAGGGATTCATTTCGACGAGGACTTTCATGACGGGGGTGGCGGAGGGCGGGTTTACTTGAGATAGTCGAGGAGCGAGAGGCGCATGATGTTGGCGGAGGACTGCAGGGCGGCCTGGTAGGCGACCTGCGTCTGGTTGAGGGAGACGATGGTGGTGGCGAGGTCGGCGTCGGCTTCGGCGGAGACGAGGCGCTCGAGGTTTTCGCCGCGGACCTTCTGCTGGGTCTGGTTGACCTCGATGCGCATCTGGATGGCGCCCTGCTCGGCGAGGGAGTCGACGAGCAGGTCCTCGCTGGCGAGGAGATTGGTCTGCACGGCGGCGACGGCGGCGCCGTTGCCGGAGCGGAGGGCGTCGCGGAGGGAGACGAGGTGGTTGAGGAAATCGCCGATGCCCTGGTTCGTCGCGGCGGTGGTGCCGGGGGCGATGGAGGCGGATTCGGAGAGGGCGATGGAGGCCTGGGCGGTGTTGCCGGCGAACGCCACCGCGGTCACGCGGCCGTCGGCGTCGCGCGTGACAGCGAAGGGCGGCGTGTCGACCGCGGTGCCGGCGAAGAGATAGTCGTTGCGGAAGCGGGTGTTGCCGAGCTGCACGGCCTGCTCGATGAGCTGATCGATCTCGGCGGCATAGGCGGCGCGGGCGTCGGCGCTGGCGGTGCCGGCGCCGAGCGTGCCGATCTCGGTGGCGCGGTCGGAGATCTTCTTGATCTGCTGCAGGCCGGAGAACGAGGCCTGGCTGATCTCCATCGCACGGTCGGCGTTGCGGGCGAACTGCTCGAGCGCGCGGCGTTCGCTCTCGAGGTTGATGACGCGCGAAACGGCGGCGGGATCGTCGGCGGGGTTGGTGATGCGCTGCCCGCTCGCGACCTTGGCCTGCAGCGTCGACTGCTGCACGCCCAGCCGCTGAATCTGGCGGACGACGTTCTCGGAGACGGTGCTGGAGGCGATTCTCATCGGAAAAGGAAGTGGCAAGTAACAAGTGCCAAGTAACAGGAAGCGCGGCGCAGCGCGGTGCCGGGGCGCGGGTTCGTCATCTTGTTACTTGTGACTTGAGACTTCATCCTTGGGAGCGATCAGCGACCGAGCCGGTTCACCACGGTGTCGAGGAGTTCGTCGACGAGGCTGAAGACGCGGGACGAGGCCTGGAACGCGCGCTGGAAGCGCACGAGGTCGGCCATCTCCTCGTCGAGCGAGACACCGCTGACGCCGTCGCGCTGGGCCTTGATGAGGTTGGTGATGTTGTCCTGGTCGTCGGAGCGCGAGGCGGCGCTGGCGAGGGCCTGGCCGAGGTTCGAGACGGCGCGGCCGTAGAACTGGCCGAGGGTGCCGTCGATGATGTCGCCGTTGCCGGTGGCGAAGGTGCGGTTGGCGAGGCTGGCGACGGCGAGGGCGAGCGAGTTGTCGCCGGCGGCGCCGACGCCGGCGCGCAGCGTCGTGGGCGTGAGGCCGCCTTGCAGGCGGATCGTGGCGGCGGTCAGGCCGGTGGCGTCGAAGAAATCGCCGCCGGGCGCGGAGGTCGGGTTGTAGGCGGCGTTGACCGCGACGACCATCTGGCGCGCGAGCTGGTTGAGATTGTCGCGCAGCGTCTGCACGGCGCCGTCGCGGGCGTTGAGCGCGCCGCGGATGGCGCCGGAGGCGAACTCGACGGCCGTGGCGGGCGAACCGCCGGTGAGGCCGGTGCCGGTGAAGGTGACAGGGCCGGTGACACTGGCGAGGTCGACGAGGACGACGTCGGTGTTGGTGGCGTCGCGGAGGACGACCCGGATCTGGCCGTTGTCGGCGTTGCGCACCTCGACGGGGAGTTTGGCGGAAAGTTCCTCGAGGCGGGCCTGACGCTGGTCGCGGAGGTCGACGGCGTCGCCGGGCCGGCCGATCTCGATGCGGCCGATCTGGGCGTTGAGGTCGGCGATGGTGGAGAGGAGGCGGTTGACCTCGGCGACGTCGCTCTCGATCTCGACGTTGAGGTCGCTCTGGACCTGCGCGAGGCGGGCATCGGTCTGCTGGAAGCGCTCGGTGAGGAGGGTGGCCTTCTGGATGAGCGTCTGGCGTTCGCCGGCGTCGGTGGGGCGCGCGGCGAGGCTTTGGAAGGCGTTGAAGTAATCGTCGAGCGCGGCGGCGAGTCCGCCGGTGGAGGCATTGGACCCGGTGGCGGTGGCCGAGGCGGTGCGGTCGATGTTCTGGCCGAGCCCGGCCTGGGCGCGCTCGAGGGCGCGCTGCTCCGCCTCGAACGAGGCCTTGAGCGCGAGCTCGCGCATGACCTGCTGGTCGAGGAGGCGGTCGCGCAGCTGCTGGATGGCCAGCGCCTCGAGGCCGAGGCTCTGCGCACCCTCGGCGGTGACGACGGTGCCGCGGTCGCCGTAGAGGACGCGCTGGCGGGCGTAGGCGGTGTTGTTGACGTTGGCCAGGTTCTTGCCCGCGGTCTCGATGGCGCGGCTGTGCGCCGTGAGCGCCTTGACCGAGGAACCGAGAGTGGAGAAGAGGCCGGACATCTGATTTTGGATTTTGGATTGTCGATTTTCGATTTACCGAAGGGCTACGAAAGTCGGCAGGGATCGCGTGTGGGTTTGGGAATCGAAAATCGAGAATCGAGAATCGAAAATCGCATCAGCCTGCGACTTGGAAGGCGGGCTCGTTGCGCGGGGTGGTCAGCGCCATGCGGCCGTTGGGCGCGTAGGTCTGGGTGAAGCTGTCGGGCCGGAGCGCGCGCAGGAGCTGCTGCTGGGTCTCGAGCGCCCGGGTGAGCAGCGAGTGGTTGTGGCGCGAGGTGCGGCGGACGCGGTGGATGAGGACGTTGATCTCGGAGATGAGCGCCTCGAGGAGCGGGCGGACCTCGGCGACGAAGCACGGGAGGAGCGCGCGGAGCGTGGCCGTGGGCGGCTGGGCGTGCTCGGTGGCGAAGGCGGCGACGAGCGCCTCGCGGTTGCGGCGCGTCTCGTGCAGGCCGCGGACGTGCGCCTCGATCTCGCCGCTGAGGCGGAGGACGGCGTCGGCATCGCGGGCGAAGAGGCTCTGCTGCTGTTGCTCGAAGAGGTGAAGGAGGCCGCCGTAACCGGCGATCTCGTGGCGGAGGGCGTCCGCAATGTGCTGCCACTCGGTGGACATGGTCAGGAGGCGTTGGGCGCGGCCGGTTCCGCGGCGGCGGGTTGGCGGGGGGAGAGTTGGTGCTGGAGCACGTGGCTGAGGCCGAGGCCGCCGCCCGCGGCGAGCTTGGTGGCAAGCACGTCGGTGAGGAGGTAGCCGTAGACGCTGGCGGAGGGGCCGCCGTCCTTGCCGCCCATGATGCTGCCGACGCTCTCCTGGAGGAACTGGCGGAGGAGAATCGCCTCGAACTGGCCGGAGACGGCCTTGACCTGCTCGCTCTGCGGGAGCTGGCCGAGGCGCGCGGCGGAGGCATCGCCGCCGAAGCCGGCGAGCATGGCGACGGACTGGGAATGCGGGGTGACGGCGGAGACGGACATGGCTCAGTTGATGATGAGTTCGGCCTGGAGCGCGCCCGAGCGCTTGAGCGACTGGAAGATCGCCATCATGTCGCGCGTGGAGACGCCGAGGGCGTTCAACGCGGCGGCGAGCCGCTCGATCGTGGGCGGATCGTTGATGACGGTGAAGCCGCCCTTGGTCTCCGTCACGTCGGTCTGCGTGCTCGGCACGACGACCGTCTGGCCGGAGTTGTTGAAGGCGTTGGGCTGGCTGACGCCGAGGTTGTTGGTGACGGTGATGGTCAACGCGCCGTGGGCGATGGCGACGTGCGCGATGCGGACGGTGGAGGTGGCGACGATGGTGCCGGTGCGCTCGTTGATCACGATGCGTGCGAGGGTGTCGGGCTGGACCTCGACCAAGCCGAGGTCGGCGATGAAGGCGACGTCGCGACCGCGGTAATCCTCCGGCACCGACACGCGCACGGTGGCGGCATCGGTGGCCTGCGCGATGGTGGCGGCCCAACGGTTGTTGATCGCGTCGGCCATGCGCGCGGCGGAGTTGAAGTCGGGGCTGTGGAGCAGGAGCTGGAGCGTGTTGTCGCGCACGAACTGCGCGGGGATCTCGCGCTCGACGATGGCGCCGTTGGAGATCGTGCCGACGGTCGGGTGGTTCTTCTGCACGGTGGCGCCGCCGGCGCCGCCCGCGCCGCCGAGGAAGCCGCCGATCGCGACCGGACCCTGCGCGACGGCGTAGGTGCGACCGTCCGCGCCGAGGAGCGGCGCCTGGAGCAGCACGCCGCCCTGCAGCGTCTTGGCGTCGCCCATGGAGGCGACCATGACGTCGATGCGCGCGCCGGGGCGGAGGAAGGCGCTGATGTCAGCCGTCAGCATGACGGCGGCGACGTTCTTCGACTTGATGTCCTGCTGGTCGACGGTGATGCCGTAGCGCGCGAGCGTGTTCTGGATGGCGCGGAGCGTGGAGCCGGCGTTGGAGTCGCCCTCGCCCGCGAGGCCGACGACGAGGCCGTAGCCGACGAGCTGGTTGTCCCGCCCGCCCTCGACGAGCGTGAGGTCCTTCACGCGAGCGGCGGAAAGCGAAAGGCTGAAGGGCTGAAGGACTGAAAGGCTGAACAGGAAAAGCCAACGGAACGAGGCGACCAGGCGCGGGAGCTTCGCGGGGAGATTTTGCGTCCGTGCAGTCATTTTCAGTCCTTCAGTTCTTCAGACTTTCAGCCTTTTTCAAAACGGGCGGAGTTTTTCGTAGAGCTTCGAGAGCCAGCCGCGCTTCTGCGCGTCGGTGAGCTGGCCCTCGCTGATGAACTCGACGCGCGCGTCGGCGATGTTGGAGGAGAAGACGGTGTTGGCGGCGGAGATGTCGTCGGGGCGCACGAGGCCGTGGAGGACGACGTATTGCGTCTCGCCGGAGAAGGTCACGACGCGCACGCCCTCGATGACGAGGTTGCCGTTGGGCATGACGTCGGTGACGAGGACGGCGGCGCGGCTGGAAAGGGACTGGTTGTTCTGCACCTCGCCACCGCCGGCGTAGTTGGCCTTGCCGGCGATGCTGGTGGCGGGGAGTTCGCCGTTGTGCGTGCCGAGGTTGCTGGCGGCGGCGCTGAAGACGAAGCGCTGCACGGCGTCCTCGAGCGAGGAATTGCGGTTGGACTTCTTGCTCTGGGTGTTGGTGGCGGCGGCGCTCTCGGCAACGACGACGGTGAGGATGTCGCCCGCGCGCGCGGCCTTGCGGTCGGCGAACATGCTGCGGCCGCGGCCGTCGTTCCAGAGCGAGCCCGCGGTGGCCGCGACGGGGGCCGCGGCGGCGAGGAGGGCGGCGCAGAGCAGCGCGGCCTCAGAAGCGGACTTGGACACGGTTTTCATCGATGACGAAGGCGGAGAAATCCTTCTTCGAATCCAGGTTGCGGATGGTGACGACCTCGCCCTGCGCGCCGTTCTGCATCGCGAGGGCCTTCATCATGATCACGAGCTGGCCGTCGGAGGCGGAGACCTCGACGAGCTCGCCCTTGCGCACGAGCGGGCGGCGGCCGATGTCGCGCCAGGTGAGCAGGCGGCCGGCCTGGACGCCGCGGGTGAAGATGAAGGAGCGGTCGCCGACGACGGCGGGGAGCGCGTCGCGATCGCGGAGGAGGTCGACGCGGCGCGTCTCGAGAAGCGAGGCGTCGAAGGTGGCGCCGTTGCTGAGCGGCTGGCGGGCGACCCAGGCGTCGCGCCAGAGGGAGGCGCGGAGGAGGAGCGTGGCGTCGCCGAGCGGCTGGCCGTCGCCGACGATGCGGCAGCGCAGGAGCATCGAGGTGGCGGGCACGGCGGGATACTCGAGAATCTGGATCTGCCAGGCGCGGGCGACGCGCTCCGGGGGCGTCCACGGGCGGATGAGCTCGAGCTGGAGATCGCCCTCGAGGTTGAAATGGCCGGCGAGGTCGCGCCCGAGCGTGAAGAGGAAATGTTCCTGCGCGAGCGGCGTGGCGGGCGCGGCGGCCGTCTCGTCGGCGCGCACGGCGCCGAGGGCGGCAAGGGAGAGGACGAGGAGAAGCAGGCGGGCGCGCATGGGAGGGAGGCGGCGGTCAGCGCTTCATGTTGGCCACGTTCTGCAGCATCTCGTCGGAGGACTGCACGGACTTGGAGTTAATCTCGTAGGCGCGCTGGGCGATGATGAGGTTCACCATCTCCTCGACGATGTTGACGTTCGAGGCCTCGACATAGCCCTGGATGGTGCGGCCGAAGCCCTGCTCGCCGGGGTTGCCGGTCTCGGGCGTGCCGGAGGCGGCCGTCTCCTCATACATGTTGCCGCCGAGCGAGCGGAGGCCGGCGGGATTCGCGAAGCGCGTCATGGTGAGGCGGAACGACTGGGTGCCGTTGGCGGAGGTGAGCGTCACCTGGCCGTCCTCGGAGACGGTGATGTCGGAGCCGGCGGGAATCTGCTGGAAGCCGCTGAGGACGGGGAGACCGTCGACGGTGACGACCTGCCCCTGGGCGTTGAGCTTGAAGGAGCCGTCGCGCGTGTAGCCGATGGTGCCGTCCGGACGCTGCACTTCGAAGAAGCCGTCGCCTTGGATCGCGAGGTCGAGTTTCTCGCCGGTGTTGGTGAGCTGGCCCTGGGTGAAGACCTTCGAGGTGGCGGCGACGCGCGAGCCGTTGCCGACCTCGATGCCGGTGGGGATGAGGTTGCCGCCGCCGGAGTCGGTGCCCGAGGCGCGGGGCTTCTGGTAAAGCAGGTCCTGGAACTCTATCTTGCTGCGCTTGAAGCCGGGGGTGTTCACGTTCGCGAGGTTGTTCGCGATCGTGTTGAGGTTCAGTTGCTGAGCCTCCATGCCGGTGGCGGCGGAGTAGAGCGAGAGGTTCATGCGCGGCGGGGTTGGAAATCCATCCGCATCACGACTGGGGCCGGCCCGGCCCCATACCGGGCGCGGCCATGCAGTCGTGATAGCGGTTGTCTATATGGGGAAGTCATGGCGGCGTTTCGCTCAGCCGAGCGCCTGCAGCGTCTTCTCCATCTGCTGGTCGGCGGTGGAGATGATCTTCTGGTTGGCTTCGTAGGCGCGGGAAATGAGGACGAGGTCGACCATCTCGCGGAGCGGCTGCACGTTGCTCTGCTCGAGGTAACCCTGCATGAGCTCGGGCTCGTCGACCGACTCGCGGCCCGCGCCGGGGCCCTCGAGGAACATGCCGCCGGCGGTCGGGCGCAGCGCGCCGGTGTTGGCGAATTTCTGGATCGAGAGTTTGCCGAGCGGCGTCGCGCCCTGGAAGACGGTGCCGTCGCGGTTGATCGTGAGCGCGCCGCCGCCGGGGAGGACGACGATGGGATTGCCGGCCTCGGTCATGACCTCGAGCCCGCCGGCGCCGACGAGCACGCGCTCGGGCGTGATGCGGAACTCGCCGTTGCGCGTGTAGAGTTTCTGGCCGTCGGGGCCGTTCATCTCGAAGAAGCCGTCGCCTTGGATCGCGACGTCGAGTTCGCGGCGCGTGGGCTGCGTCTCGCCGGTGAGGTAATTGATGCCGTTGGTGACGCGAGTGAAGAGCACGGCATGCTCGTTCTCAGGGCCGCCGTTCTTGATGTCGGGGTTGATGTTCCACTTGCCCGCGACCTCGGTGCTGAACTGCACCGTGCGCTTCCGGAAACCAGTCGTCTGCGCAGAGGTGATGTTCTGCGAAACCGCATCCTGCCACCGCTCGAGGGCGGACATGGAGGAAGCGCTCTGGTAAAGCCCGATGTTCATGCGACCGGGCGAAAAGCAACGCCGATGCCAACGTTTTTGCCGGTCGCGCTAAGTGATTCAGGTCAGCGTTTTAAAAATTTCTGCCGCCGGCGGAAAATTCTGCCACCCCCACCCCGACGGGCCCGCGGGCAAAGATTGCCGGGGGCAGAAAGGTAGGGCCGGTCTGCGACCGGCCGCACGAAATGGCGCTCCGCGATCAAGCGCACCCGACCAGCGGGAGAAGCGAGAGGCCAGTTGCGGTTCAACTGGCTTGAACGCCTGAGGCCGGTCGGAGACCGGCCCTACCCTGCCCTCGGCTTAGAAAAACTTCTTCGCCTTCTCGAAGAAGCTTTTCGCCACGGGCTCGTCGGCGTCGCCGCAGGCCTGCGCGTAATCCTCGAGTTTCTTGCGCTGCTCGCTGGTCAGCGAGGTCGGCACCTCGACGTGCACGCGGATGAGCTGGTCGCCGTGCGCGCCGCCGCGGAGCTGCGGCATGCCGCGGCCTTTGAGGCGGAACGTCGTGCCCGATTGCGTGCCAGCGGGGATCTTGAGCGTGGCCTTGCCCTGCAAGGTCGGCACTTGGATCGTGCCGCCGAGCGTGGCGAGGGTGAACTTGATCGGCACGTCCGTGAACAGGTCGTCGCCCTGCCGCTCGAACACCTCGTGCTCCTTCACGTGCACGACGATGTAGAGGTCGCCGGCGGAGCCGCCCATGACGCCCGCCTCGCCGTTGCCGGAGGAGCGGAGCTTGGAGCCGGTGTCGACGCCGGGCGGGATGCGAACGTTGATCTTGGTCGATTCGTTGACGCGGCCCTCGCCCTCGCACTTGGCGCACACGCGCTCGAAGCGCGCGCCGCTGCCGTGGCAGGTCGGGCACACCTGGCGGACGTGGAAAAATCCGCGCGAGGTCGTCACCTGGCCGGCGCCGCGGCAGGTCGGGCAAGTCGTGCGCTTCGAACCGGGCTCCGCGCCGCTGCCATGACAATGCGAGCAGGCGCCGAGGCGGCGGAACGAGATTTCCTTCTCCACGCCGTGCGCGGCCTCCTCGAGCGTGATCTCGAGGTCGTAACGCAGGTCCGAGCCGCGGCCGGAGCCGCCGCCGTTGCCGCCGCCGCCGAAAAATTCGTCAAAGATCCCGCCGCCCCCACCGCCGCCGCCCTGGCCGAAGACCTCGCGGAAGATGTCGAAGGGATCGTGGAACCCGCCGCCGGCTCCGCCGAAACCGCCGGGACCGCGCGGGCCGCCGGCCTGCTGGAACGCCGCGTGACCGTAGCGATCGTAGGCGGCGCGCTTGTCGGCGTCCTTCAGCACCTCGTAGGCCTCGGAGACCTTCTTGAACATCTCCTCGGCCTCCTTGTTGCCGGGGTTCTTGTCGGGGTGGAACTGGACGGCTTTCTTGCGGTAGGCCTTCTTGATCTCCTCGTCGCTGGCGGTCTTCGCCACGCCGAGGAGCTCGTAGTAGTCTTCCTTTTTCGCGGAGGCCATGCGGGTCAGGAATTCGTTTCCGCGGCGGGCGCGGCGGCCGGGCCGCTCGAGACGACGACCGACGCCGGACGCAGCAGGCGGCCGTTGAGCGAGTAGCCGAGGCGCACGACCTGCGTGACGGTCTCGGCCGGCGCCTGGGCGTCGGGCAGGTGCGAGATGCAGTCGTGCAGGTTCGGATCGAAGGGCTGGCCGACGGGATTGATTTCCTTCAGGCCGTGGCGGCCGAGGGTGGACTTGAACTGCTCGAGCACCATCGCGACGCCGTCGGCGATCGTCTTGGCGTCGGTGTTGCCCGGCTGGCGCGCGGCGGCGAGGCCGAGGGCAAGGTTGTCCATCACGGGAATGAGGTCCTCCATCACCCCCGCGGCGGCGAACTGGCGGAGCTCGTCCTTCTCGCGGAGGGTGCGTTTGCGGTAATTCTCCATGTCCGCCACGGCGCGCAGGTAGCGTTCGTGGGCCGCGGCCGCGTCGGCGCGCGCCGCGGCGATCAGTTCGTCGGCGGACGGGGCGGGCGGTGTCGCCGGCGCCGGCTCCGGCGTGGCGGCGGGGGCGGTGTTCGGAGTGTCGGTCTGGCTGGTATCGCTCATGCGGAAGCGACGACCTTACCGTTCGCCCCGGGCTTTTCAAGTCGCGGAACGTCCCCGCTCCAGATTGCCCGCCGCCCCCGGAAAATCACGCCACCCCGCCGCCGCCCCCATCCTGCCCGCCCGCCGAGCAATGCACTTAGCCTGGCGTCAGAGGACCTTCGAATGTGTCCGCGCACCGTCCTTCGTAGCAGCGGACGTAAGTCCGCTGAAAAAACCCCCGCCACCAGCACTCACCTCCACCACCCCAAAAGACCGACCGCCGGAAAGCGCGCCCCAAACGGTTGCGCTCACCCGCCTACCCGTCCGATCCATCCGCGGATTCCCAGAGGGAATGACACTTAATAAGTGTCATGTTTGCCGGACCGGTGGGCGGGGTTTTTTCGGTATTGGCGGCGCAACCGGTTCGCGGCGCGCACGGAGTGCGCGCCCTGCCTCAGGCGGCGGCGGCTTTCTTCCGTGATTCTTAGTAGCGCGGGAGCGTCCTGCTCTCGGGGCGCGGCGCGGCGGTCACGTGGTCGTGAAGTTCTCCGTCACGAGCACGACCGACGGCTCGGTCGCCCGCCAACGCGGTGCGGCCGAGAACGGCACCAGCAGATTCGTCCCGCGGCGCACCGCAGCTCCGTCATCGATCGCACGCAGTCCGCCCGCGACCACCGAGAGAATCCGCGGTTGTTCACCGGCGGCGAAGGCGATGTCCTCGCCCGCCGCGAGCCGCACGCGGCGCAGGCGGAATTCGGGCGCGTCGACGAGCAGGTCCACGCCGTCGGCCGCGCGAATCAGCCGCGGGGCGCGCGCCGGCGCGGCGGCAAGGCAGGCGAGCGATTGCTCGAGGTGCAGCTGGCGCGGACGGCCGTCGAGTCCGACGCGGCCCCAGTCGTAGACGCGGTAGGTGGTGTCGGAGTTTTGCTGGATCTCGAGGATGAGGTTGCCCGCGTCGATCGCGTGCATGACGCCGCTCTCGATGAGCAGCGAGTCGCCGGCGGCGGTCGCGTGGCGCTCGACGAGCCGGTCGGCGGTGTGGTCGGCGAGCGCGGCGCGGAAGCGGGCGGCGTCGACACCGGGCTTGAGGCCCGCGAGCACGGCGGCGCCGGGCGCGGCACGGGCGATGAACCAGTTCTCCGTCTTCGGCTCGCCGCCGAGCTGCGCCGCGAGCGCGGCGGGCGGATGCACCTGCAGGCTGAGCCGGTCGGCGCAGTCGAGCCACTTGACGAGGATCGGAAACGGCCGGGCCGCGTCCCACCCCGGACCCATGACCTCGCGCGCGTGTGCGGCGATGACCTCGCGCAGCGTGCGCCCGGCGAACGGTCCGCCGCGCACGACCGACTGCGCCTCCGGCCGGTCGACGATTTCCCAGCTCTCGCCGATCGGATTGGAGCCGGGCAGCGCACAACCGAGCCAGTCGGCGAGCGCGCGTCCGCCCCAGACGCGTTCCTGGAAGATCGGCGAAAACTGCAGCGGATTCATGCGGGGAAAATTCAGCGGGCGCGGGCGCGGCGGAACGGGGAATTTACATTGACCCCCCGACGCGCTACACGAGTTTCAACGTCACAAAAATGCCGAAAGCCGCGAGTTCAAATTCCAAGGACACCACGCCTTCCTTCGAGGCGCCGCGCTACCGCCCCAACTGGGCCGGCGCCGTGCTGTGCTTCGTGCTCGGCGTCCTCGTGCTCGTGGCGATGATCGACTACGAGCCGAGCCAGACGGCCTACATGCAGCAGGGCGGCAAGTCCGAGGTCGTCAACGGCACGCTCAAGCACGTCCCGGTCAAGGCCGCCGCGCGCCCCAACCTCGTGGGCGACGTCGGCGCGGACCTCTCCTTCGCGAACTTCGCCGTCCTCGGCGGCAGCGCGTGGCTCGTGCCGGTGTTTCTCCTCTGGATGTCCTACACCTACGTCCGCGCGGCGCGCCACCTCACCGGCACGCGGCTGATCGCCATGATCTGCTGCATCGTGTCCGGGACGGCGCTGCTGCAGATGCAGGCGGGGATGTTCGTCGACCAAGACATCTACACGCAGGGGCCGGGCGGTTATTCGGGGAAATTTTTCTACGACACCGTGCTGCGCGACAGCCTCGGCGTCTTCGGCACGGGCTTTCTCCTCGGCGCGGTCTATCTCACGGGACTGATCTTCATTTTCACGCGCGACATCACCGCGGAGTTCGAGAAACTCCTGCACAACCTCGCCGAATGGCGCCGCAAGCGCGCCGCGCTCAAGGCCGCCCTCGCCGAGGAGCGCCGCAAGCAGCGCGAGGAGGCCGCGAAGCAAAAGGCCGCCGCCGTTGCGGCCGCCGCCACCGCCGCGCCCGTCCGTCCCGGCCCGACCGCCGCACCGCTCGCCGCCGCCACCGCCAAGAAGGTCGTGGTGCCGAAAAACGAGGACCCTCTCACCGAGGCGCCGAAACCCGCCGCCCGCGCCACGCCGCCGCCTGAGCCCGAGCCCGTCGCTCCCGCCAAACCCGCTGCCAAGCCCGGCGCGCCGGCCACCGACCCCAAGAAGCTCGCCGTCGCCGCCGCGGGCAAGATCGAGCTCAACATCGTCAAGCCCGAGGAAACCAAGAAGGCCAAGGTCGTCCTCCCGCAGACCGACGACAAGACCTACGAATTCCCGCCGCTCACGCTGCTGAAGGAGCAGGTCAAGCTCTCCGCCGCCGACTCCGAGGAGGAACACCGCGCCAACGCCGAGAATCTCCTCCGCATCCTCGGCGAGTTCGGCGTCGAGGTCTCGCTCGGCGAGATCCACGTCGGCCCCGTCATCACGCGCTACGAGGTCGTCCCCGCCGCCGGCGTGCGCGTCGAGAAGATCTCCGGCCTCGACAAGAACATCGCCCTCGGCATGCGCGCCCAATCCGTGCGCATCCTCGCGCCCATCCCCGGCAAGGCCGCCGTCGGCGTCGAGGTCCCGAACCAGAAGCCCACGCCCGTCGGCATGCGCGAGATCCTCGAGAGCGAGGACTGGGCGCACGCGAAGGCCGAGCTGCCCATCGCGCTCGGCAAGGACGTCTCCGGCAAACCGCTCGTCTCCGACCTCACGAAGATGCCCCACCTGCTCATCGCCGGCGCGACGGGCTCGGGCAAATCGGTCTGCATCAACTCCATCATCGCCTCCATCCTCTACTCGAAGAGCCCGAAGGATGTGCGCCTCATCATGGTCGACCCGAAGGTCGTCGAGTTGAAGGTCTTCAATTCGCTGCCGCACATGCTCATCCCGGTCGTGACCGAGCCGAAGAAGGTGCCGGCCGCGCTCAAGTGGCTCCTCGGCGAGATGGAGCAGCGCTACCAGATCTTCGCGAAGGTAAATGTCCGCAACATCATCGGCTTCAACAACCGCAAGAAGGACAAGCCCGCCGAGCCGCCGCCCGAGCAGCAGGCCGAGCTCGCCGGCGTCGCGCCGGACGACATCGAGATCCCCGACCGCCTGCCCTACATCGTCGCCATCGTGGACGAGCTCGCCGACCTCATGATGATCGCGCCGGCCGAGATCGAGACGAGCATCGCCCGCCTCGCGCAACTCGCCCGCGCCGCCGGCATCCACCTCATCATCGCCACGCAACGCCCGTCGGTGAACGTCATCACCGGCGTCATCAAGGCCAACCTCCCCTCGCGCATCGCCTTCCAGGTCGCCTCGCAGGTCGACTCCCGCACCATCCTCGACGGCAAGGGCGCCGAGACCCTCATCGGCCGCGGCGACATGCTCTTCACCCCGCCCGGCACCTCGCGCGTCGTCCGCGCCCAGGGCGCCTTCGTCGCCGACGAGGAAGTCCAGGAGATGGTCGAGTTCCTCAAGAAGAACGGCCCGCCGCAATACGCCCAGTCCGTCCAGCAGCAGATCGACCGCGCCGCCCGCGAGGACGACGAGGAAGCCGGCGGCGGGGGCGGCGAGGACGGCGACCTCGGCGACGACGACGAGTTGTTCCGCCAGGCCTTCGACGTGCTCAAGTCCACGCGCCGCGCCTCCACCTCGATGATGCAGCGCCGCCTCCGCATCGGCTACAACCGTGCCGCCCGCATCATGGATTTGATGGAGGACAAGGGCATCGTCGGCCCCGAGAACGGCTCCAGCCCGCGCGAGATCCTCGTCGACCTCGACACCTACCAGCCCTGAGCGGACGGTGTCCGCGCGCCACCTGCGCGCGGCACAGCGGACGCTCGACGGCAGCAAGGTGCAGGTCCGGTGCCGGCCGCCGGTCTTTTCCCGCCTTGCCCCGGACGCGCGGCGCCGGTCTGCTCGCGGCATGTCATCCTTCTCGCGCCCCGACGGCCGCCGCCCGGATCAGCTCCGCCCGATCACGATCGAGGCCAACATCGCGCCCTACGCCTCCGGCTCGGTGCTCATCGGCTTCGGCGCGACGCGCGTCATCTGCGCCGCCACCATCGAGCCCAAGGTGCCGTCCTGGATGAAGCAGCAGGGCGTCAAGGGCGGCTGGCTCACCGCCGAGTATTCGATGCTCCCCTACTCCACGCTCGACCGGAAGGCGCGCGACATCGCGAAGGGCAAGCTCGACGGCCGCACGGTGGAAATCCAGCGCCTCATCGGCCGCTCGCTCCGCGCCGTGCTCGACCTCGGCAAGCTCGGCGAAAACACGCTCTGGATCGATTGCGACGTCCTCCAGGCCGACGGGGGCACGCGCACCGCCTCCATCACCGGCGCCTACCTCGCCGCCCGCCTCGCCATCCAAAAGCTGCTCGACGCGAAAAAAATCGCCGAGAACCCGCTCACCGATTCCGTCGCCGCCATCAGCGTCGGCCTCTTCGACAACCACTCGCTGCTCGACCTCAACTACGTCGAGGACAAGGACGCCGCCGTCGACTTCAACGTCGTCATGACCGGCCAGGGCAAGTTCGTCGAGGTGCAGGGCACCGGCGAGGAGGCGACCTTCTCGCAGGAGGAGCTCGACCGCCTGCTCGTCCTCGCGCGCGCCGGCCTGCAGGAGCTCTCCGCCATCCAATCCCGCTTCCTCGCCCAGCAGCTGCTCGCGCGCTGAGGCGCGACCGCGCCGCGCGGTCCCCGGCGGAAGGCCGCCGGCCGAGGAGCGCAAAATCCGCCGTGCCCGCGCCAACCCGCGCCGAGCGGGGCGCCGGGGGTTCGGGCATCCTGTCGGCCTCATGCCTGAAATACACGGTCACGAAGTCATGGACCTGATGCTCCGGTCCGGTCGCCTCTTCACGCGCGCTTCTCTCGCGGCCTTCATCGTCGAACGCTTCGGCGCGGATGCGCGCTTCCACACCTGCTCGGCCGACGGGATGACGGCCGCCGAACTCGTCGACTTCCTCGCCGCCCGCGGCAAGTTCACCGGCCCGGAGACGGGCTTCACCGTCGACCCGCACCGCGTCTGCGCGCATTGACCGGCACCGCCGTCGCGGCGCTGGTGGCGTGCGCCACGCACCCGGCCAGCCTTCCCTCCCCATGCCCCCTCTGCCCGTTTTCCTCGGCACCGACAGCGGCGCCACGACGTCCAAGACCGGCGGCATCTTTGCCGACGGCACGATCGTCACGCACCGGCTCCGCCAGAGCTCGACCAACGCGCAGGCCGGCACGGAGGCCGTCGTGCGCGGCTGGATCGACGGCGTGAACGGCTTCCTTGCGGAAAACAATCTGGCGTGGTCGCAGGTCGGCGGCGTCGGCCTCGCCATTCCCGGACCCTACGACCGCTACGGCGTGCTGGGGCGTTCCGCGAATTTGCCCGCGAGTTTCGCCGGTTGGAATTTCCACGCCGACTACGGCCGCGCGCTGGCCGAGGCGGCCGGCCGCGCCATCCCGCTCGTCGTCGGCAACGACGGCAACTACGGCGGCGTCGGCGAGGCGCACCGCGTCTGCGCCGGCCGGCCGGCCGGCGTCCTGATGCTTGCGCCCGGCTCCGGACTCGGCTGCGCCTACGTCGACCCGCACGGCGTGCCGCTCGACGGCGACTCGCTCAACGGCATGGAGGCCGGCCACCTGCCCGCGCCGCTGCACCTGCTCGGCGGCATCCGGCCGTTCCGCTGCGGCTGCGGCCGCGACTGGGGCTGCATCGAGGCCTACACGACGATCTCCGGCCTGCCGCAACTGCTGGAGGAAATGCTGCAAAAACATCCCGCGCACCCGCTCGCCGCGTCCGCCGCGCCGGCGAAGGAGAAGGCCCTGTCGCTCCGCGGCCTCGCGCAGGCCGGCGACGCGCTCGCGCTGGAGATTTTCGATTTCCAGGCGCGCGCCCTCGGCCTGCATGCGGCGGCGCTCGCGATGGCGCTCGACCCGGAGTTCGTCGTGATCGGCGGCGGCCTGATCGACCCGGACGCGACGACGCCCAAGTTCCGCGAGCGCTACCTGCGCGGCGTCCGCGAAGCGGCGTGGCCCTACCTCTTCCCGCAGCAGCGCGCGAAGATGAAGTTCGTCCCCGCGACCCTCGGCGAACTCTCCCAAGCCATCGGCGCCGCCCTCGTGGCGCGCCATGCGTTCGGCGCGCGCGCCTGAGCGGGCGGCCCGTGCGCCGCCGCTTGCCTGCGCGGCGTGCCTGCGCATTGTCTCGCGGCATGTCGCCCGAAGAAATCACCGGTCTGCTGGACTTCCTGCGTCGCGCCGAGCGGCTGAAGACCGTCACGCGCACGGCGTGGACTTCCGAGGGCAAGCAGGAGAGCACGGCCGAGCACACGTGGCGCATGGGGCTCTTCGCCCTCAGCCTGCGGCCGTGGTTTCCCGAATTGGATTTCGCGAAAGTCCTCGCGCTGGTGCTGGTGCACGATCTGGGCGAGGCGATCCACGGCGACATCTCCGCCGTGCTGCAGGCCGGCGCGCCGCCGAAGCTCGAGCAGGAACGCCGCGACCTGCTCGAGCTGCTCACGCCCGCGCCCGACGCCGTGCGCCGGGACTTCGTCGCGTGGTGGGAGGAATACAACGCCGCCGCCACGCCCGAGGCGAAATTCGTCAAGGCCGTCGACAAGCTCGAAACCGTCCTGCAGCACAACCAAGGCCGCAACCCGGCGGATTTCGACTACGCCTTCAACCTGCCCTACGGGCAGGCCTACACGGCGTATCACCCGCTCATTGCGCGGATCCGCGCCGAGTTGGACGCCGACACGCGCGCCCGCGCCGCCGGCGACCGTCCGCCGCCGCCCTGACGAGAGTCACGCCGCGGGATGCGGGCGGGATCGAGAACGGATGAACGCGAGCGCGCGCGAACTCTGACCAGCGGACTTACGTCCGCTGCTACGCCAAGGCGTCGCGGCCACGCGCCGCACTGGAACGCCAAAAGAGCCGCGGCTCACCGAGGACGGTTCGCCCTACCCTGGAATGAGCGGCTACAATATTTCGGAAAATGCCGTAAACCCGTCTCAGTGCGCGTGGCCGTGCTCGACGAAGACCATCAAGGCGCCGAGCACGGTGAAGATCGTGCCGAGCAGCGCGGCCTCGTAGCGTTCGAGTTTCTGCACCGGCAGCTTCGAGAAACCCAGCAGCGTCAGCCACGTGAAGATCATCATGCCGGCCAGCGTCGCCACCGCGAGGATGCCGCTGAGCACGACGAAGCCGCGCCAGCCGTATTGCACGCCCGAGAGGTAGACGGGCAGGAAGCCCTCGCACGGCGACAGCGTCAGCATCATGAACAGGCCGCTGATCGCGGCCCAATCCCCGGCGCGCCGGGAGACGAGCTTGGTGCCCTCGAGCTCGGCCTCGAAATGGCTGTGCCCGTGGTCGTGCCCGCAGCGTTCGCTCGGCCGGTGCGAGCCGCCGGGCGCGTGATGGTGCAGGACGCCGCCGCGGAATTGCCGCCAGAAATACCACGCCCCGATGGCAAAGAGGATGCCGCCGGCGATCTGCGGGAAGAGTTCGCCCATGTGCTCGTCGGCTTGGAACCCGAACCACGCGATCGCCAGACCGAGCAGGCTCGTCAGCGCCACATGGCCGAGGCCGGCGAAGGCCGAGACGGCGAGCGTCTTGCCGTGCGTCCAGCCGCGCGCGCGCGCGACCAGCACGAAAGGCAGCCAGTGCGTGGGGATGGCGGCGTGGAAGAAGGCGACAGTGAAGCCGGTCGCGGCGAGAGTCGTGAGCATGGGAATGGGCGCGAAGAGGGAGAAAACCCCCGGTCGCCGGGGGTGTCGACCTCGGACTTTAGCAAAGTCGTCAAGGGGGGGCGACGGCACGCGCCGCCGAGGCCGCGCGACCGACTTCCGCGCAGGGGAAACGGCGGGAAACGGGGCGCCTGGCGGAACGAGGAACCTGCCGCCCGAGCCCGGCGCGCACGGAGTGCGCGCCCTGCCGTGCCGTTGGAGTCAGGCGCGTTTGGGGCGTGCTCCGGCTGGAGGGCGGCAGATGGCTCTGGCCGCCGCGCGGCGGGCGACGGGGAGAGACGGCGGCGGCCAGACAGGCCGCGCGACCGGAGGTGGGCGTCAGATCGTGACGGCGCCGGTGGTGAGCTTGTCGCCGAGGCGGGCGGCGGCGCGCTCGAGCACGACGGGCATCGCGGCCTCGAGGAGTTCGGGGGTGAAGCCCCACTCGCGGAGGAAGGCGCCGTGCACGGCGGTGAGGAAGCTGTCCTCGTTCACGCCCGGCCCCATCGCCGTGGCGAGATACTTGGCGGCGTGCAGGTGCGCGAGCAACGGCAGCGCCTCGGCGGGCGCCTCGCTCGGGCGGGTGAGGAATTCCGACATCGTGGAAAAGACCTTGGGGAAATTCCACGCCACGAGCAGGCGCCGGGTGGCGTCCGCGTGGTGGTAGCCGAGCACGGCGCGCTCGGCCTGTTCCCAGGTGCATTGCATCCGTTCGCGGAAGGCGCGGACGGCCGGGTAGAATTCGCCGCAGCCGTGGGCCAGCGCCAGCTTGCCGAGGTCGCAGACGAGGCCGGCGGTGTAGGCGAGCTGCGGGTCCATGCGCTCGGTCGTGCTCGCCAGCACCTCGGCGGAGATGGCGGTGCAGAGCGCGAGGCGGCTGAAGTCGCCCGGCTCCCAGCGCAGGGCGGCGACGCCGCCGGTTTCCCAGCGGCTGACGAGGACGAGGGCGGCGAGGCGGTAGATTTCCTTCGCGCCGAGGCGGAAGACGGCGGCCTCGACGGTCTCCACCGTGCCGCGGGCGAACATCGCGGAGTTGGCGAGGCGGAGCGTGGCGGCGGCGAGCGAGGGATCCAGGCAGATGAGGCGCTCGATCTCCGCCGCCGAACTCTCGTCGCTCTGCAACGCCGCACCGAGCCGCGGCAGCAATGACGGCGCGCAGGGGAGGCGCAGCGCCTTCTCGCAGACTTGGTCGAGGGTCGGGGGAACCGGGGCGGCGGAGGAATTCATCGGGCGGCTAAGTCCGGATTAAGGAGTTGGGGGTTTTTCGGCCGAAAGCGTGAGCGGTGGCTGAAGAATGGCGGGAGGCTGGCGGAAAACTCCGTAATACGGACTTTGGGTCAGGCGGCCTGGAGCAGGGACGCGGGGTCGAGGATGAGGGCGATGTTGCCGTCGCCGAGGATGGCGCCGCCGGCGACGCCCGGCAGGCCCTGCATGAAGGCGCCGAGGTTCTTGATCACGACCTCCTGCTTGCTGACCATCTCGTCGACCAGCAGCGCGGAGACGCGGCCGGAGTGCTCGACGATGACGACGATGCCCTCCCAGGGCTTCTCGGCGTCGGCCGGGATGCCGAAGCGGCGGTGGAGGCGGTGGAGCGGGAGGATCTTGCCGCGCAGCTCGAGGACTTCGCCCGTGCCGTGCACGGTGGTGATGGCCTCCTTCGGCGGGCGCATCGCCATCTGGACGGAGGTGCTCGGGAGGATGAACTTGTCGGAGCCGACGCGCACGACGAGGCCGTCGATGATGGCCATGGTGAGCGGGAGCTTGATCTTGAAGATCGAGCCGTGGCCCACTTCGGAGGCGATCTCGATCTTGCCGCGAAGTTTCTCGATGTTGCGCTTCACGACGTCCATGCCGACGCCGCGGCCGGAGACGGCGGTGACCTTTTCGGCGGTGGAGAAGCCGGGCGCGAAGATGAGCGCGAAGCACTCCTCGCGGGAGAGCTGGGCATTGGGCGGGATGATGCCCTTCTCGACGCCCTTCTTGAAGATCTTGTCCGGATCGATGCCGCGGCCGTCGTCCTGGAGCTCGATGACGATGTTGCTGCCTTGGTGGTAGGCGCGGAGGTGGACGGTGCCCTGCTCGGGTTTGCCGGCGGCGGCGCGGGCCTCGGGCAGCTCGAGACCGTGGTCGAGGGCGTTGCGCACCATGTGGACGAGCGGGTCGGCGATCTCCTCGACGACGGTGCGGTCGAGCTCGGTGTCCTCGCCGCTGACCTGGAAGTGAACCTTCTTGCCGAAGTTGCGCGCGAGGTCGCGGGCGAGGCGCTCCATTTTCTGGAAGGTCGGCTTGATGGGAATCATGCGCAGCGACATGGCGGTGTGCTGCAGTTCCTTCGTGATGCGCGAGAGCTGCGCGACGTTGCGCTGGAGCGGGGAGCTGGCGTCGCCCTGGGCGCGGGCCGACTCGATGAGCTGGCTCTGCACGATGACGAGCTCGCCGACGACATCCATGAGCGAGTCGAGCTTCTCGGTGTTGACGCGGACGGTCTGGCCGCCGGTCTTGTTGGCGCTGGCCTGGGCCTCGATGGCGTTGGCGGTGGCCGCGGAGGAGGAGGTGGCGGAAGGCGCGACGGGGGCCACCGGCGCGGGTGCGGCGGGCGCGGCGGAAACGGGCTCAGCGCGGTCAGCCAGTGGTGCGGCGACGGGCGGAGGCTCGGCGGCCGCGGACGCGGGCGCGTCGTCGGGCCGGGCGAGGCGTTTGACGGCGCGGATGAGGTGGCTGACGTGGATGATGCTGCTCGGGAGCTGGCCTTTCTCGAGGGCGGCGGCGATCTGCTGCGTCAGCAGCTGAAGGGCGTCGCGGCTGCGGAGGATTTCGGTGATGATGGCCGGCGTGAGGCGGAGCTCGCGGTTGCGGGCGAGGTCGAGGAGCGACTCGACCTCGTGCGCGAGCGTGTGCATGGGCACGAGGCCGAGGAAGCCGGCGTTGCCCTTGATGGTGTGGAAGGAACGGAAGATGGAATTGAGCGCCTCGGGGTTGTCCGGCTGCTGGTCGAGGACGAGGAGCGCGGCCTCGATTTGCTGGAGGTGATCGACGGCCTCGGCGTGAAATTCGGACAGGAGCTCCTGATTTTCGGCGAGGTTGAGCTCGAGGAGCACGTCGGAGGCAGGGTGGGACTCGGCGTAGGCCGCGGGGGCAATGGCGGCGGACGCGGGGGCGGCCGTCCCGCCGACGAACGGCGAGGGGGGGCGGCCGGCTTTCACGGCGTCGACGGCACCGGGCAACCAGCGGATGAGCTGCTGGAGGGCGTCGAGCGCGGCGGTGTCGAAGGGCTGCGCAGCGTCGAGCAGGCGGTCGAGGAGAGCGTGGACCGCCGCGATGGCGTCGCGCAACGGCGGCTCGCCCGCGCAGTGGTCGCGAATTTCGCCGAGCAGGCTGTAGGAGGGGATCAGGCCGTCGTCACGGCCGGGTTGGGCGAGAATGGACTCGGCCGCCAGACGGCTGAGCGCGTCATCCAGCGGTTGGAAGGATTCCGGAGCGAGAGGCATGGGGGAGGCGAAGTCGCCGCCCTGCTCATCGGCCGCGCGCCGGAAAACTTTACCGCAACCGAATTTGTCACAATCGGCCGGACGATTCGCCTCAAGTGCGGAAGAGGCGGGGACGATGAACCCATCGGTCGCCTGCCGCGTCTTCGACGCCAGGCCGGTCCTCCTCCACGCCCACTCACCCCCGACCCAAGAAACCATGAACAACTGGACCATTGGCCGGCGCCTCGGCGCCGGATTTGCCGCCCTCGTCTTCCTCACCGGCTGCCTCGCCGCCGTGTTTCTCTTCACGCTCAGCCGCATCAACCGGAACGTCACGGCGATCTCCGAGGACAACATCCCGGGCCTGATCCTCAGCAACAGCATCCACAAGGACGTGCTGACCTACCGCGTGATGACCCTCCGGCACATCGCCACGCAGGACCCCGCCGAGATGAAGCAAATCGATGCCGAATGCGAGACGATCGCCCAGCGAGTAGCGGGGGATTTCGCGAAATACGAAAAAACCATCCTGACCGCCGAGGATCGGGCGAAATTCGATTTCCTCCCGCCAGCGTTCGAGCGCTATCGCAATTCATCCCGGCTGGTGCGGCAGCTCAGCGCCGAGGGCAAGAGCGCCGAGGCTTTTGCCGCCACGAGCGTTTCGTTGGCCGACTACCGCGAGTTCGAAAAAGCCGCCCTCGACCTCGTGGAATACAACCGCCGTTCGGCCGAAAACTCGTCCGCCATGATCGTGTCCGCGATGCAATCCGCGCGCGCCCTCACCATCACGCTCGCGCTGTCGGCCATCGGCCTTGCCGCCGCCGCCGGCATCTTCATCACCATCAGCGTCAACCGCATCATCCGCCGCATCACCGGCAGCCTCGCCGACGCCTCGTCGCAGGTCTCCGCCGCGGCCAGCCAGGTCTCCGCCTCCAGCCAGTCGCTCGCCGAGGGCTCCTCGGAGCAGGCCGCCTCCCTCGAGGAAACGAGCGCCTCGCTCGAGGAAATCAACGGCATGACGCAGAGCAACGCCGAGTCCGCCCGCAACGCCAAGGGCATCGCCGAGCAGACCCGCGCCGCCGCCGACCAAGGCAACGGGCAGATGAGCCAGATGATCGCGGCCATGGACGCCATCAAGGCCTCCTCGGACAACATCGCGAAGATCATCAAGACCATCGACGAGATCGCCTTCCAGACGAACATCCTCGCCCTCAACGCCGCGGTCGAGGCCGCCCGCGCCGGCGAGGCCGGCGCCGGCTTCGCCGTCGTCGCCGAGGAAGTCCGCGCCCTCGCCCAGCGCTCCGCCCAAGCGGCGAAGGAAACCGCCGAGAAGATCGACGACTCCATCGCCAAGAGCGCCACCGGCGTCGAGCTGTCCGGCCACGTCGCCAATTCGCTGAAGGAAATCGCCCAGCGCGCCCGCCGCATGGACGAACTCGTCGGCGAGATCGCCACCGCCTCCGGCGAGCAGTCGCGCGGCATCAGCCAGGTCAACCAGGCCGTCTCCCAGATGGACAAGGTCACCCAGTCCAACGCCGGCAACGCCGAGGAGACCGCCGCCGCCGCCGAGGAGCTCAACGCCCAGGCCCTCAGCCTGCAGGAAAGCATCGCCGAGCTCGGCCGTCTCGTCGGCCGCGTGGACCATCACCATCACGCGCCGGCCTCCGCCACGGCGAAATCTCGGCAAAAGTCCGCGGCGAATGTGCCGATGAAGCCGATCAAGCCCTCGCCCGTCGGCGCCGCACCGGCGCCGGCCCGCCCTGTTCCCGCCACCGCCGGCGCCGCCGATAACTTCTTCGAGTCCTGAACATGAGCACTCCCACCGCCACCGCGCACCACTCCCAATCCAAGCACGCCGGGAAATACCTCACCGTCGTCCTCGACGCCGAGGCCTATGGCATCGCCGTCCTCAAGGTCCGGGAAATCATCCGCATGCAGAAGATCACGCCCGTGCCGCAGATGCCCGAATTCGTGAAGGGCGTCATCAACCTCCGCGGCCGCGTCATCCCGGTCGTCGACCTGCGCGTGAAATTCGGCCTGAAGGCCGAGTTCGCCGAGCGCACCTGCATCGTCGTCGTCCAGGTCAAGCTGCCCAACGACACGGTCGTGCAGATGGGCCTGATTGTCGACTCCGTCGAGGAGGTCGTGCACGTCCCCGCCGAGGAAATCGAGCCCACGCCCGAGTTCGGCACCAAGGTCGACACCACCTACCTTCTCGGCATGGCCAAGGTGAAGGGCCAGGTGAAGACCCTGCTCGACATCGACCGCGTCGTCGCCCCCGAGACGATGCAGACGCTGGCGGGCACGGCGGCCTGAGTCCGGCGCCGCGCCCTCTCCCCGCTTTCCGAGCCGGACGGACACCCCCGTCCGGCTTTTCTGCGCCCGGCCGGCCCGGCGGAGCCGCAAATCCGCTCGCCAGCCCCCACCCCGCCGCCCACCTTCACCCTCAACCCAGATTCCGCGCACCGCCACGCCGCAGGCCGCGTGAAACTCTCGAACAAACTCCTGCTCTCCGCCGCCGTGGTGACGGCGCTGTTCACGCTCGATGCGTGGCTGGACGACCGCGACGCCATCCGGCAGCGGGCACTTTTGCAGGCGCGCCAGGAGGCGCGCGACGGGCAGGCACGGCACGCCCGGGAAACCGTGCGGCTGCTGAATGAGCTCGAGACCTTCATCCTCGAGGAGAGCGCCCGCACCACCACGCCGACGCCGGAACGTCTCCAAGCCGGTCACCACCTGATCAACGCGCTGCGCCAGGCCGCGTCCCGCCTGTCCGCCGAGGCGGAATTATCGCGCCGGACCGGATCCCTCGCCCGCGAGTGGGACGATTACACCCGCACGGCCGCGGCGGCCGGGGCCGGCGGCCAACGCCAGGTCATCCTCGACCACCTCCGCCACGAGCTGGCCGCCGCTCAGGCCGCGCTGTTGATCAAGCTCGCCACGACCAAGGATGCCGGCGGCCTCGACACCGCGGCGGAGATCGAGCTGATCGACCGCCACCGCCTGATCAATCTCGGCAGCGCCCTCTTCGCCGCCGGCATCATCGGCCTCGTGCTCTGGCTGTGGCGGCGCGATCTCATCCGCCCGCTCCGGCAGATGGAACACGACGCCCGCAGCGTCAGCGCCGGCCGCCGGCCCAACGTGCGCTTCCACTACGACCGGCAGGACGAACTCGGCGCCGTGGCCCACGCCTTCAACGAGGCCCTCGACGTTCTCCAATCCACCGCCTACTCGCGCTCGGAACTCGAACGCCTGGTGGAGGAGCGCTCCTCCCAGCTCCGCGCGCGCGAGGCGCAGCTGCAACGCGTCATCGAGGGCAGCGGCCAGGGCTACTGGGACTGGAACGTCGTCACCGGCCGGGTCACCTTTGCGGGCCGCTGGGCCGACATGCTCGGCTACCGGCTCGACGAACTCGAGCACTCGTTCGCCACCTGGGAGCGCCTGCTGCACCCGGAGGACCGTCCCCGTGCGCTCGCCGCGGTCGAGGCGCACATCCGCGGCAGCCTGCCCACCTACGAGGTCGAGCACCGCATGCTCACCAAGGACGGCGCGTGGCGATGGGTCCTCTCGCGCGGACTCGTCGTCGAGCGCGACGCGACCGGCCGCGCCGTGCACCTCGCCGGCACGCACACGGACATCCACGACCGCAAACTCGCCGAGGAGAACCTCCGCCTGCGCGAGGAGCAGCTCCGCCTCGTGAGCGACAACTTCCCCGAGGGGGCGCTCTACCAGTTCGTCGTCGGACCCGACGGCGTTCCCCGCAACACCTACATCGGCGAGGGCTTCAAGCGCATCCTCGGCATCGAGCGCGACACCCCGCTCGCCGACTGGCGCTGGCTCGAGCAGCACGTCGTCCCGGAGGACCTGCCCGCGCTGCGCACCGCACACCAGCACGCCATCGCGCACCGCCAGCCGCTGCGCCACCAGATCCGCGCCCGGACCCGCGGCGGCGAACTGAAATGGCTCAGCTTCCGCTCCCACCCCCGCGACGGCGGAAACGGGCAGACGATCTGGGACGGCGTGATGATCGACATCACCCGTCTCAAGCAGGCCGAGGCGGAAATCGCGGCGCAGGCCGATTTCCACGCCGCGCTCAACGCCACCACCGTCGACCTGCTCAACCGCCGCGCCCGCGACGAGCTGCTCCAGGCCATCGTCGAACGCGCCGCCGTCCTGCTCGACGCCCCGCACGTCGAGCTCGCCTTCGTCGAGGGCGACGAACTCGTCACCCGCGCCTACGCCGGCTCCGATCCCGAGGTGCTCGGCGACCATGCGACCCGGGCGGAGGCCATCCTCTCCTGGCGGGCCGTCGACACCCGCCAGCCCGCGGTGACGGACGACTACGCGTCGATGGAGGGCGCCCGCGAAGTCTACAACGCCCGCGGCTCCAAGGCCGTGGCGGTTTTCCCGATCCTCCTCGGCGACACCTGCATCGCGATATTCGGCGTGGTGCGCTTCCAGGCCGGCGCGCGTTTCACGCCGACCGACCTGCAGAAGGGCCAGCTGCTCGCGCAGACCGTCGCGCTCGTGCTCCACCACTCGTCGATCTACGCCGACGCCGTGCGCGTGGCCGAGGCCCGCACGCAGGACCTGCGCGAGAGCGAGAGCCGGCTGCGCGAGGCCCAGCGCATCGCCCACCTCGGGCACTGGGAATACGCCTTCGGCGCCCGCGATCCGGTCGAACGCTGGTCGGACGAGACCTACCGCATTTTCGGCCTCGAGCCGCAGAGCGTGCGCATCGACCGGGCGCGCTTCGACTCGTTCATCCACCCCGAGGACCTGTCCCGCGTGCGCGCCGCCATCGCCACGCACTTCGCGGCCCGGAGTCCCTTCACCCTGCACTACCGCATCGTCCGTCCCGACGGCACCGTGCGGGCCATCACCGACTCCGGCGAACCGAAGCGCGCCGCCGACGGGGCGATCGTCGGCATGCAGGGCATCATCCAGGACGTCACCGAGCGCGCCGCGGCCGAGGCCTCGCTCCGCGCGAGCGAATCGCGCTTCAAGCGCGTGGTGGAGAACATCGGCGACGCCCTGATGGTGGACGACGAGGAAGGCCGCATCGTCTTCGCCAACGACCGGTTCCTCGATCTGTTCCGGCTCCGCCGGGAGGACGTGCCGGGGCGCACGATTTTCGACCACGTGCTGCCCGGGCAGCGCGAGGCCACGCGCAGCATGCACCGGGCGCGGATGGCGGGCGAGCCGGCCCCCGCGATGCTCGAGGTCGAGGCGGTGCGCGCCGACGGCACGCGTTTCTGGGTCGAGATCCGCGTCACGCCCGTGGTCGAGGAAGGCCGGATCGTCGGCTCGCAGGCGGCCCTGCGCGACATCACCGAGCGGCGCCTGATCGAGCAGACGCTGCGGCTCCTCTCCACGGGCACGGCGCACCTCGCCGGCGCCGCGTTCTACGATTACGTCACCGTGCGGCTGGCGGGGCTGCTCGGCGTGGAGATGGCTGTCGTCGCCTCCTTCCATCCCGGCGAGCGACCGCTCCTGCGCACACTGTCCTACCATGTCGAGGGCGCGGAGCCGCCGCCGCCGCCGGAGCTGGCGCTGAAGGACACGCTCGCGGGCGCCGTGCTGCGCGAGCGCGGCCCCGTGCGCGTCAACCGCCTCGATCAGGCCTTCCCCGCCGACCCGCTGGCGGCGGGCGGCGGCCCGGTCAGCGCCACCGCGGTGCCGCTGACCGGCGCGGCGGGCGAGGTAATCGGCTTGGTCGCCGTGTTCAGCCGCCGCGAGGCCGCGCCAGCCGCGCTGGCGGATTCGGTGCTGCAACTGGCGGCGGTGCGCCTCGCCGCGGAGATTGCGCGCGAGAGCAAGGAGCGGCAGTTCCGCGACCTCTTCGATTTCGCCCCGGACGCCATCGTCATGGTGCAGCGCAGCGGCCAGATCGGCCGGATCAACCGCCGGGCCGAGGCGCTCTTCGGCTACCCGCCGGAGGAGCTGGTGGGACAGGCCTTCAGCAAGCTCGTGCCCGCCTCGGCGGCCGAGGCGATGCGGCTGCTGGGCGAGCAGTTCGACGCCGCGCCGCGCTCGCGCGCCCTCGGCGAGCACGGCGCGGACTTCATCGCGCGGCGGCAGGACGGCACCCCATTCCCGGCCGAGCTGAGCTTCGGCGTCATCGAGGGCGAGGGCGAGCCGCTGGTGGCGATCGCCGTGCGCGACCTGACGCTGCAGCGCCGCGCCGAGGCGCGCCTGCGCCAGTCACAGAAGATGGAGTCGCTCGGCACGCTGGCCGGCGGGATCGCGCACGATTTCAACAACATCCTCACCGGCATCTCCGGGTTCATCGAACTGGCGCTGATCGATCTCCCGGCCGGCCACCCGTCGCGGCCTTGGCTGCACAACATCGCCACCGCCAGCGGGCGGGCGAAGAACCTCGTGAAGCAGATCCTGACCTTCTCCCGCCAGCATGAGGGCGAACGCACGACGGTCGACGTCACCGCCGTCGTCGCCGAGGCGCTGCGGCTGCTTCGCTCCACGCTCCCGCCGATGGTGCGCATCGACGAACAGCTGGCGACGCCCGGCCCCTGCGTCCAGGCCGACAGCACGCAGCTGCACCAGGTGGTGATGAACCTCGCCACCAACGCCTGGCACGCGATGCCGGAGTCGGGCGGCACGCTGACGGTCCGCGTGGACACGGTCGTGGTGGCGGAGGAGGAACTGGCGCGCCATCCGGAGCTGCCGCGCGGCGAGGCGGCGCGCATCACGGTGAGCGACGATGGCAGCGGCATGACGCCCGAGGTGCTGGAGCGCGTCTTCGAACCGTTTTTCACGACCAAGACGGCGGGGCGCGGCACGGGGCTGGGTCTGTCCGTCGTGCACGGCGTCATCCGGGCGCACGGCGGCGCGATCGTCGCGCGCAGCACGCCGGGCGCCGGCTCGAGTTTTGAGATCTACCTGCCCGCAATCGCGCGTCCGGTGCCCGCGGACACGGCGCCGTCGAATCCGCCGCAGGGCCAGGGCCAGCGCCTGATGCTGGTGGACGACGACAGCATGGGCCGCGAGGCCATGGTCGCGCTGCTGCGGCGGCTCGGCTACGTGGTGGAGGATTTCGAGCATCCGCAGGTGGCCTTCACGCGCTTTGCGTCGCAGCCGTCGGCCTACGCGGCGGTGTTGACGGATTTCGCCATGCCGCTGATGACGGGGGCGGACCTGACGCGGCAGCTGCGCGCCGTGCGCGAGGATGTGCCGGTGCTGCTGATCACGGGCTACGTCGAGCCGGCGAAGCAGGAGGATTTGCTGCGCTCCGGCGTGAACAGCATCGTGCGCAAGCCCCCGACTGTCGAGGAGCTGGCGGAGGCGGTGCGAAAGTGCCTGCGGGCGAACGCGGGTTGAGCCGCCGCGCGGCGCGGAGCGGGAACTGTAGGGCGGGGTCTCCCGACCCCGCCGCGAACGTGATAAGGCCCTCGAACGAAGGCGGGGTCGGGAGGCCCCGCCCTGCTATGTAGCCGATGCACGCGAGCAAAAAAGAGCGGAGTGTGCCCG
>VFQQ010000549.1_pt1 | contig 71715 bp, 119 predicted proteins | sample 3512341 | NCBI WGS metagenome assembly VFQQ01 (sample SAMN10412373, study PRJNA504923) | tailings metagenome | isolation source: Relicate 2 Philex TSF1 revegetated site | place: Philippines: Tuba, Benguet | collected 2017-08-29
CCCATCTGAGAAGACTTCATCAGTAGGACCCGCGGCGGCGGGGCGGCGCGGTGCCATTCAGCCGCCGCGCCGCCCGGCCCCCGGGCTGACACGAATCCTCCACCCACCCGCACCTGCACCCGCGCGAGACTGCAGCAGCCAGCCCCCCGTCACCCCCGTCCCCGCCACACAGCCCCCGCCGCTCCCCCGCAAGCAAACGCACGCAGCATGCGCACGTCGGCGCCCCACCCCATGCCGGGGCCGCGTCTCATACTAGCCCTTCTGTTCCTTCCCCCCAGGCATTTTATTGCCACCTCCCCCTTGCTCCCCGCTTTGTATTGTTTCGTTTTGTGTTTCGTTGTTGCGCCACAACGCCACCACCTGATCGCACACACTTGAGATGCAGCACTGCCTGTAAGTGATGAAGAGGGTAGCGAGCTTACAAGACAGGGCAGTGCGGATGGAAGCTACATGTGGTGCTGGAAAAGATGGAGAGGAATGGTTGAGTGTCGGTGCAAGTATGGGACCCCAGCATGTCTTGCACAGTAAACAATGCCAACATACATTCCAAGTAAATGAACAGCAAGTGTTGGGAGAGGGCAATGCTAACGGGAAAGGCATGGAAGTGCAGAGAGAAAGCCGTGGCAATCCAATGGGCAGCAATGGCAGCCGTCATTGGGAATGCAACCAACAAATCACGCCGTTGCCGCCTGCGGCTGTGCACCGCCGCGCGGCAGCCGCGCCATGGCATAGTAAGGGCTGCCATTGCCGGTCTGTGTGGGGCAGGCGAGTAGAGGCAGCAAGGTGTTCAGGACGGCAGCATTGGCAGCATTACCAGCGGGGCAGACAGGGTCTAGTAGCAGATGCACCCCGCTGCTGGCCAACCAACTCGGGTGAAAAACTAACTTCCATCCACAGCCCCTGCTGCCATAAGCCGCACCTGAACCTTCTTGAAGTCAGTGAACCCATGCTGGAGGTAGAGCGTGCGGCTGCAGGGACAACCGGCAGCAGGGCAAGTGTCATGCCAGCAAAGGAGGTTGAGCAGTTGCAGCGCCTAGCAGAGCTGAGCGCAGGTAGCTGCTACATGCGTGGTTGCGCTGCCTGCAGCACGGCCCTGCCAGGCAGGCTGCCTGCCAGCAGGGCGCTGCCTCTGGCTCAGCACATCCAGCAGTTGTGTGTGTAAGTGAGGTTTGAGGCCTCCAGGTATAGTGGCAGCCAGTCGGTTCGCAGTGAGGGTTTTGGTTTTGAACAGCACACTCCTCTTGCAGACAGCAACCTCTCACTTGCGCTCGCTGGAGGCCTCCAGGTACAGCGGCAGCCCCTCCCGGTCTGCCAGCTTGGTCAGGTGGCGCAGCAGGCGGGAGCCTGCGGTAGGTAAGACGCATTCTTACTCAGTAAATCATCACTTGTTTGTTGGGTCAGACGCCCCGCAGCAGGCGGGAGCCTGCGGTAAAAGGAGATGCCAGCCAGGGGTGGCAGGGCGGCTGGCGGGGTGCCTGGGCAAGGCAGCTGACAGCTGTTGAAGAAAGGGCCGGGCCACCCAGACCACCGCAGCATGCCCAGCTGCCAGGCTGCGATCACATACACTTTTGAGCTAGCAAGCATCAAAAAGCGTGCCTCCGCGGCTCCACTGTTCAGCACACAAGTCAGCCTCACCCAGCCCCTTGCCCTGCCACTCCGGGTGCACCGCCAGCTGCAGCAGGTGGATATAGCGCGGGTGCTGCCGCCGGAAGTCTGCTGCGCAGCGACGTACCGCCATCTCGTCCTAGCGGTTGCGTATTGGGCAGTGCAGGAGGGCAGTGGGTGCAGCGCACGCTACGAGGCTGGAAGGAGGGTTGAGGGGGCGGCACCGCACAGCACACCACGGCATGCCACTCAGCACAGCGCTCTTGGCGTGACCACTCCCACCTCTCAGGCAGTGAGTTCTGCAGGCAATACAAATGGGCAACACCCTCACCCGCACTCCCTGGAGCCAGTAGGACAGCTTGGCATGGCGGAGAAAGGTTGACACTGAGCCGTAGGATGGCTGCAGCACGGGTGGATGTGGGGTTGAGGACAGGGGCGGTGCACAGTGGGCAGGCCAGCACAGCCAACGATTGCCAGCGCACAGACACCAGCAACTGCAAGCGCTCCGCTCAGCTTGGGTGCCGATATAGCACCAATGCAAGCCCGCATGCAGACACTTAATTGGTTCAGTGTGCATGCCCACCAAGCTTCCACCGGCCCTGACCTGCTCCTCAGGGCAGCGGAAGGCCAGCAGCACCCCGCGTGCGCCGTCCGTCGCAAAGAACAGCGGCGGCGGGCTGCACACGGGGAGGGCAAAGTGCGGCGCTTGGGTGGCGCAGCACGCCTGGGAGAACTGCTGTGGTCTGCAGTTCATTACCGTCCGCTGGAACCCTGCAGTTGCAGGTGCGGCTCATGGCAGGCAGGTACACGCATTACAACACCTTGCCCTAGCTGTTCACTGTCTGCCCACACCTGCCGGCGGGCCGCTGCGCCGCTCTGTCCAGGTTCACCGCTGCCATGTCCTCTGCCAGCGCCCGAGCGCCCTCAGGTGTGGCAGCATACTGCAGCGAGTGCGCATCACGGCCCAAGCTGGCAGCGAGCGTCGCCTTGGCTAGCGATGCGGTGGCGGGGTCGGCGGCGGGGTCGGTCGGGCGCACCGCGCGCCGCGAGGCGGCGGGCCCCAGCCATTGCTGCCATGCCACGATCGCCGCCGGTATCATGGGGTGAATCAGGTGTGCGCAAGCGTTCTTGGAGGAGCTAGAAAGGCCTGAGACGAGCAGGGTTGGTTGGGTGGTGGGGGTGGTTGGCGGGGAGTGGGGAGGCTGCTGTGAAAGTCCTTACAAGCGTGATCAGTTGCCGCGCAGGGCGTGATCAAGCCGCTGGACCTTGGGTCGGCCTGGAGACATGCCGCTGGCGCGCTGCATGGGCGGCTGGGCTCCCTGTTCTGGCCGGGCAATCGCCAATCGACTCCATGCATTTCTGAAGTCTCCAAGCGAGGCAGCAGCGCCTGCAAAACAGTCTATTCGCGGTTGCGGACCGGCTCTTTGGCCGCCGGCTTGCAAAGGCGCCCCTGGCCCATCCTTGCAGCTTATTGGAGCTTCCCTTGACCAATTGATTGCGGCATTTGCGTCACACCGGCAGCGGCCACTTGCGGCGGCGGCGGCGGCACCTGCATGCGTGCCGCTCGGGACCGGCATCGACCTCAGCCCCGGCACCACCAGCCCCCTGCCTGCTCCCTCTCCAGCACGTGCCCCAGCTGCCCTGGCTCAACCCTGGCACAGTAGGCCGGCGCGGCCATGGGCGGCGGCGCTGCAGCTGCGGCACCATGCCTCCAGTTCCGAGGTGTGACATTTGAGATCCCGCTGCGTGGCGGCGGCACCAAGCGCATCTTGTCAGATGTCAGCGGCTGGTGCGCGCCTGGGGCTGTGACAGCTCTGTCTGGTCCGTCCGGTGGCGGCAAGACAACGCTGCTAGATGCGCTCGGCAGCTGCATCTACGGCGGCAGGCTGGCAGGGACGGTGCTTGTGGATGGCACGCCAGCGGATGTGTGGCGGGCGCAGCCAGGGCACACGGCGGCCTACGTGCAACAACACGTGAGTGCTCTGCCGGGCGACAGCTGGCACCCCCTGCAATGCTGCTGGGAGACGCGTGTACAGAGGCGAGGCAGCGGGGCAGCACTGGTGTGTGCAATGCTTTTGATGCCGTATCACATAACCCGCTCCAAGCTCCAGTTGTTCCCACTTTCTGCCCACTCCGCCTGCGCTATGCATCACACCTCTCCCCCACGCAGGACGTACTGCCAGCGCTGGACACGCCGCGCGAAGCGCTGACCACAGCAGCCCTGCTGCGCCTGCCGCGCACGCTGTCGCGGGCCCAGAAGCTGCGCCGGGTGGAGGAAACGCTGGAAGTGTTGGAGCTCAGCGACTGCGCTGGCACGCAGATTGGCGATGCGGCACAGGGGGCGCGGGGGCTGAGCGGCGGGCAGCGGCGCCGCGTCACCAGTGCGTGCCTGCTGTGGGGCGGGTCTTCCGGCGTAATGGGCGTCTGCGCTTTGCAACTGGCAAGCACTCGGGCGTGTTACACAGGGCATGGTTGATGCGCGCATGCAGCAGGCGCCGCTGCAAAACCCTGCAGCCAGCCTAAATCGATTCTTGCCCATTCCCCACGGCCCACAACTGCAGTCGGCATTGAGCTTGTCAAGCGCCCCTCCCTCATCCTGCTGGACGAGCCGCTGTCAGGTGCGGTCAGGTGCACCACAAGGCGGGAACCCGGCCCAAGCCCTAGCAAGTGCAGCGCGGCAGCACCCTGCCCGCAGCACCTGCCTTGCAGCTGCTGGCAGTGGTTGCGGCTGGGTGGCTGTCAAATGCGTGCTTGCCTGGCTATTCCCTGCATGCACTGCTGTCCCTGCAACTTCGAGCTGCTGCTGCAATGCCTGACCCTCTGCAGGGCTCGACAGCGAGATGTCGGTTGCTGTGGCGGCCAGCCTGGCACGCCTGGCACGGCGCGGCGCCACTGTGCTGCTCAGCGTGCACCAGGCCTCAGCGTGAGTGTTTTGTTCTGCATTGTGTGGCTGCATTCCCTGGTTCTCGATCAGGTGGATACTCCAAAGTGAACAGCAGTGTGGCTGGCTGTGCCCTTGACCATTTGCACTGCTGCATGGTTCCACACACACCCCTGCTCTACCACCCCACCCCCCGTAGCGTGCTGGAAGCTTACTTGGATGGGCTGGTGCTGCTGGCGGGCGGGCGGCTGTGCTACTGCGGGCCCTACTGCGATGGTCCTGCATTCCTGGCATCCTGCGGCCATGCCCAGCTGCCTGGGCAGGCGCCAGCTGACTTCATGCTGGGCGTGCTGAGCGACCCCTCAGCGGCCGCAGCAGCGGCAGACGCCTGGCAGGCGGCCCACCCGGCCGGCAGCAATGAGGGCTGCAAACCAGCGACATGCAGCGGGGAGGGGCTCAGCGCTACGGGCGGCGAGGAGCGGGATTGCAAGGATGTGGAAAGCGGCAGCCCTGCCATTCCCGCTTCTCAGTCCATGCTGGCCGGCACACGGCTGCAGGGCTCCCTGAGGCGCCTGCGGGGCGCTCACCTGCCTGTGAACAGCGTCAGCCTGATTGGCGAACTAGGTGGGAGCGGCGGCGGCGGCAGCGGCTTATGTGCGCCTCTGGCTCAACTGCTGCTGGAGGTCTGGGTGCTGTCAGCTCGCAGCGTGCGATGGATGCGGCGGCAGCGCGGTACCACGGCCACCATCTTTGCCACCTCAGCCATCGGCGGCGGCATGCTGGGTGCGCTGGGCGCATGGTGCGTGTGCTGATCATTGGGAATGAAGCAGGGAGCAGATGCAGCCAGGTTTCCCTTGCATTGAGCTTCAGTGAACCTTTCCGGCTGCAACTGTGGGACCTATGGTGCATGCTGGGTACCCGCTGCACCTGCGGGCATCCTCACCGGCTGTGCCTCTCTTCCATGCTGTGCAGGGCTGGTGTTCTGGCAGATGAGCGGCAGCCTGGCGGAGGGGGCGCGCTCCCGCCAGGCCCTCTTGTACTTCAACACGATGTTCGGCACATATTATGGTAAGTAGAAAAGGAGCGAAGCCCAGGGAGCAGCTGTAGGAGGCCGGCCGACTGCCGGCTGCGCTCGCTGTGTCCGCTGCGACAGCGCAAAGGTTCAAAGCATGGTGCCTTAAACCCACGTCAGCCAACCTTGCTGACCAGCCCTCTCCTCTCCTTCTCTCCACCCCTCCTTGCCCAGGCCTGAACACCAGCATCGCCGCCTGGCAGCGCGATCGGGTGCTGGTGCGCCGCGAGCACTCCCTGCGCCTCTATGGCGCCCTGCCGCTGGCGCTGGCGCGCGGGCTGGTGGCGGCACCCATCATCGCCCTGCGCTGCGTGCTCTTTGGGCTGTGCTACTGGATGGCGGGGCTGCGCTACCGGGCGGGCTGCTACTTTGTGTACCTCGCCGCCTGCTGGTGCATGAACTTCGCCTCACGTGAGTGGTTGCCAGGTGTGAGGGGGCAGCATGCACAGCATCAGCATCAGCAGTGTCGAGCCATGCCGCCCACGTGCTGCTTGCCCCCATTGCCGCCGCATCTGCAGATGGGCAGCTGTCACAGTCAGATGATGCAGGCACCTTAACTCCCTCTCTGCAACCCCACCTGCAGAGTTCCTGGGCACGAGCATAGCGGTCATCACGCCGAGCCCCATTGCAGCCGCCGCTGTCCAAGCTGCCGTCATCGTGCTGCTGGTGAGGCGGCAGCTGTCAAAGGCAGGCGCTGCCCTGGCTAGCTGCCTCCGGCACCGGTGCTGTTGCACCACCAAGCAGTGAAGCACGCTGGCTGGAACACCCCCCCATCCCCTTTTGCTCCTCTCCTACTCCCGCTGCCAGGTCACCACCAACGGATTTGTCGCGCCGCCGGCCCCTGCCTACCTGCAATGGGTGTACCAGTCCAGCTACCTTGGATACGGTGAGGAGCAGACCCTCATACTGGCTCGTGCCAGCTGATGCTTGCGGTCTGAGCAGGTTGACGTGGGAGGACAAGGGGCCAAGGCGCCTCGCGACGAGATGCACGATGCTCGCCCCACGTGCAAGCCACGTGCATGCCTCCAGTCTATAGCCCAAACCTACCCTGCCCCTCCTCTTCACCAGGTTTTGCGGCTCTCTCCACGAACGAGTTCACCGGGCTCGTTTTGACGGGACCCGACGGCGCGCCAGTGCAGCTAGAAGGACCGCCGGCGGTGGGCACGCCTCATGCGGGATGGGCGCTGGGTGCACTGATGGGCATGCTGGTTGGGCAGCTGCTGGCCTTCTGGGCAGTTTTCTATGTGGCTCTGGCCGTGGCCGGCGCGCTGCGGCGCCTGTGAAACGAACCTGCAGCGTTGGGGTGCATTGTCAGGCGGCGGCGAGACCAAGCACCGCATTGCAGGCATACCAGGCTGCATCTGAAGCCATACACAGATGAGGATGAGGCACAGGCAGCACAGTAGACCGAACAGTCGAGCACTGCAGCTGCGGAAATGTCGGCTCATTGCCACCGCCGAGGCCTGCTGCCGCTGGCGCCCTGCATGGGCTTTGCCGCACGCTGCCCAGCTGCGGGCCATTTCAACTTATCTGAATGTGGCTGAGGATCGCCACCAGGCAGCCATCGCTCGCTCTGTGCAGCTGCCCAGCCCGGCTCCCGTTTGCTTTTGCGATGGCGCCCAAGGTGGGCGGCTGGCGTATTGACGATTGCATCCGCAGAGCTTGATGTTTCAAATGCAGTCGCGCTGGCCCCATTCAACCACACAACCCTCCTGCTCACTGCGCAGCGGCGCTCCACGGCTGCTGCAGCTGCTCAGCAGCCTTCTGCTGCCGGGAAATCAGACCACAATGCTGAGGAGCCCAAGCCAGCCAAGCGGCAGCGCAAGACCGCCAAAGCCAGCGGCGGCGGGAAGGCAGCCGGCAGCGGCGGCACGGCAGCAGCGGCGGCAGCGGCGGCAGCAGCGCCAGCTCAGGATGGTGGCGAGCGGGCACAGCAGTTCTTCCTGATGAAGAGCGAGCCAGATGTGTTCAGCATTGATGACCTGGCGGCGCGGCCGAATCAGACTGAGCCCTGGGACGGTGCGCCGGGCTCGTGCTGCCTCAATTGGGGAAACAGGGATTGCAGCTGCGGCTTGCAAGCTGCGCTGGCTGTGTGCACTCTTCATGACGAGCCGCCCTGTGCAGCAATTCTTGATGTGCACTGCTCTGCTTGTCCAACAAACCCGTCTCATGCTCTGACGGCAGGCGTGCGGAGCCACCAGGCCAAGAAGGTGCTGCAGAGCATGCGGTGCGGCGACCAAGCCTTCTTCTACCACAGCAACGCCAAGCCGCCGGGCATTGTGGGGATTGTGGAGGTGAGGGTGGGCAGGGCAAGGGGCGGCTAAGGCGGTACATCAGATGCGCAGTGTATTCTGCACTCATGCTGCCAGGCAGCATGGTGTGTGCCTTGCCTCGGCCGATGGGCTGCTCATCACCACCAGAGCTCTTCTCCTTTTGCAGATTGTGAGGGAAGCCTACCCAGATCACTCCCAATTTGACTCCAGCAGCAAGTACTATGATGCGAGCGCCAAGTGAGCAACTTGCATGACTGTTGGGTGGCAGCTGGTGGCAACAGCTGGCCGGCTGCTGCAGCCGCCCTGCCTATCGTACCTCGCTGCTTAAGCGGCACAAGCTGGTGGCTGGTGTCATTGGCTGCACAGCACTGCCGGAGGCGGCTCCAACGCCACACATCCTGCCTGCCTGCCTGCCGCTGCCCTGGTACTGCCTGGCTGCTGCCATGCTGGCATCGAGAGTTGCCCTCCCTTGTTGCTGTGCACAGGGAGGAGGCGCCCAAGTGGTTCATGGTTGACTGCCGCCTGGTGAGCAGGGCAGGGCTGTGGGTAAGGGTGTGGCGGTTCTCAGGCACAGGGGTGATTTCATGCTTTCATGAATTTGGGCCCTCAGGGGCTGGCGCTAAGCTGTTTGACTTACTCGACTAGACTAGGCACAGGGGCAGTGGCAGCAGGTGGTCACCCCCCTTTGGAGGACCAATTGCGCCCCCACGGCTGCTGCTGCCCTCCTGCTGCTGTGCCATTTGCCGCTTGTGCCACCACGGGGATGCTTGCCTGTGGCGTGGTGCGATCTCGTCCACACCTACGCTCGGCTATGCCGAGGCTGACACCCTTCCACTTTGCCCTAACTGGTGCCTGACCAACATGTGCCCAGCAGGTGCGGCGCCTCGCCCGCCAGATCCCTCTGGATGAACTCAAGCAGCATAGCAGCGGCGCCCTGTCAGAAATGGCGCTGTTCAAGTACGGGCGGTGAGTGCTGCTGCTGCTGCTGCTGCTGCTGCTGCTGTCGTTGAAGCACAGCTTGTGAGGCGTGCTCAGCCGCTGGGCTGCGCGGCCCTCGTGGATTTGGCTTTTGCTGCGCGCTGGTGCATGCATCTGTGCTGCCGACGCCAGTAACCTGCCCTGGCTTCACACACGTCGCCGGCTGGCCTGCTGCCAACCCAACCGCCCATGCCAACCTGTGCTGCCCATGCGCAGGCTATCGGTGCAGCCAGTGACGCAGCAGCAGTGGGACTATGTGCTAGGACTGGAGGAGCAGCAGCCCGTTGGGAAAAGTTAAAGGTGTGGCCGGCAGAGGGCAGCATTCAAGCTCGGATTCATGCACTTGGAACACTGCAATGGCTACTGAACTGGCTGAAGAAATTCAACGCAAGCAAGTTGAAAACGCTCACCAAGAGGGTATGCATGTGGTCAGGAGGAAGAGGAGGCATTGCGGTGCACGCACTTGCACTGGTAGTGCAGAGTGAGGGAGAGGCAGTGAGTGAGAGTTGGCGGTGGCACAGGCACGCAAACGAATTGCTGCTTTAGGTTGGAAAGTCGCGTGAAAGAATTGCCCCTTTGGGCTGGAAAACTGTGCAGCACGTGCATCAACTAAGAAATTAGCGCTACCAAGCTGCAAGCTAAGAGCTCAACCCATGCTCAGCAAGCAGGCTGCCGGGCGCGGCCGCCTGCCAGGCGCGCAGGACCAGCGCCACAGCAGACCACAGCAGGCTGCTTCTTAGGAAGGCGCGGGCGGGCCACGAGCCGGCCGCTTGCTCTTTCAGCTGCTCGGCGGCCCGCTCGGCTGGCGGCTGCTGCGCAGGGTGCCCTGCCGCACTGCGGCGCTCCAGCAGGCGCAGCAGGGACAGCGGCAGCGCCACGCTGAGGGCCAGCACCAGCCAGGCATTCACCGCGAGGCAGGCGTACAACGGGCCTGGGTCGGCCAGCGCTGCCTGGGAGGCGAAGGGCACCAGGGCCGCCTCGCTGCAACAAAGGAGGAAAGGAGAGCGGTCGGCCAAAGGGCAGTGAAGGCACGGTTTGCCAAGTGGCCAGGTGACCCAGCGGAGCGCGCCTGAGGAACAGTCGGTTTGTGTGGTTCCAACTGTACGTACGTTGCAGCTGCCTGCAAATCCGGCCATGCTTGCCCAGGTGTGAGCAGCACACTGCCAAGCATCAGCAACCTGGTACGCCCTGCTCACTGTGCAGCCGCCAGCGCTTGGTAGAGGGTATGCATGGGCGCATCTGCACCCGCCTCTTGCAGCAGGCGCTGGCACATTGGTACGCTTCTGGCCAGCTGCGAGGGAGCGCCAGGGTGGGAACAGCATGCCTGAACAGGCACGCAAGGCAGGGCAAGTTCCAACGCTGCCAACGCAGACGCTGTGGCAGGGCAGCTGCATGTCATGCCTGCACAACGCCATGACTGGCTTGCCATGCTGTGCATGCTCTGCCCACAACCACAGCGCACCGGTTGCAGCGCTAGCAGCGGCAGCAGGCGGCGCATGGCCGGCAGCGACATGCGTCCTGCGCAGGGGGTGTAACAGGAGTCGGTAAGCAGCCAAATGTAACGCTGCGGCCTCTAACTGGACAGCATGCGAATGCCGTTCGGACATGCAGGCAGCCCCGTCGCTACAACGCCAAGCCGTCCCATCCGCACCGTGTGTGAAGTAAATCATGGTCAGCAGGCTGGAGTTGGCCACTGCCAACAGACACAGCAGGCGCAGCGGGCGGCCGGCATGCATGCTGAACAGCGGCACGCCGCCCCGCAGCACAATATGCAGCCAGATAGCTGCAGGGGGCAGGGCGGCGAGGAAGGGGTCAAGGGAGGTCAGGACGCACAGCACGAGTCATGGCTGCGCACACGCAAGTTGTGCTCCTGCTGTGTGGAATCGAGGGTGTGTGGACCGCCGCCATTCCACAGCCCACATTCCACCCTGTGAGCGACCAGATCGTAGAGATAAAGAGGGTTCCACTGGCAGCAGTGATTTCCCGCACCCGTGTGGTGTGCATTGGCTGCGGCGGTGAGCAGCTCACGATGCTCCACGTACACAGCCCGGCGGCGGCGGATCAACAGGGCCATGCCCGCTGCAACGGCTGAATATGAGAGGCACACCAGGGCCAGGCCTGCGACAATGGCGGCAGTACTGCTCTGCTGAGCAAGAGGGGTGGTGCTGCAGCTCCTTGGTGCGACTCATGCTGTAACGCACGCAGAATTGAGTCCACATCAGCCGGCCAGGTCTTTGATTGTATGCACCAGGCTGCGCCCGGCCAGTCAGTCGCACCTGCGCCGCGCTCCTGCTGCCACAGCCGGGCGGCCAACAGCGCATGCAGCACAGACGTGAGCTGCCAGCCCCCCAGGTCGAGCGTCGCGCCCCGCTCATTTGCCGCCCTGCTTTGTGAGGAAGGAGGGAATATGGTGGTATGCTGGAACATGGCGCCCAATAGGTCAGCTGAAGAGCGCAGAGGCGCCGCCCGGCGGTGGCGGTACTGCGCCGCCGCGCCTCCCGCGCTCTGCTGCCATCGCGCCTCTCGCGCACCTCCTGTCTCCATCACCGTAGAATCCAAGCAGCCAGGCGCCCAAGCCGCGGAGCTTCGCCATCCGCCCGCCCACTTGCGCCGGCAAGCGCGCGTTCTCCGTGGTGCACAGGATGGCTTGATCACAGGCAATGTGGGAAACAGCAGGCTGCCGAGCGTACCCTCGGGGCTCGCTTCATGTGGGAGCTCCCCCCATGCCGCGCCCCGCCATTCACCAGGCACTTACACCAGCTGGGAGTGCTCTATGCATGAGAATCTCCGCACATGCCCCAAACACCGTTGCCAGGCCCGCCGCCGCCGCCACCGCCGCCCGACACATTATGCGGACTGGAGCACTTCCCAAAATGCTTAAGTTAGGACTGAGAGGAAAACAAGCAATGCTCAGTGGTGCAACGTCATGGACAGCGTGTCTGAAACACTGCCTGCACTGCTGCCACATGTTATTGCGGCCCATTCCGCCACAAAGGCTGCACTGCTGCCGCCACCGCAGTGGCCCAGCCCTTGTCGCAAAGGCTGCGCCGTTCTTGCCACATCTACATTACACCCCTATGTACACGATGGCATCCAAAGGGTCGAGCGAGAGTGTGCAGCAGCACGATCACACCGCGCCGAAACTTCCTAATTCACTCCCCGGCGCCACAGCTGCAAGCGCTTCCCATGCCCGTCAGCTGACGGCCGCGCTGCTGCCCTGCTCCACTGTTGAGCACCCGCCGCTCTTCACCACGACATCAGTCGCGTCAAACACCTGCGGGGGCAGGACACGCGGGCCGGCAGCCTTTCACAATTGTAAGGGCATGCACCAGCGCAAGTGCAGACGGCGGCCAGCAGGCGCGCGGCGGCAGCTGCTCCTAGTACGAGTCGGGAAAGCACGCGCACGGGCAACCCAACATCTCCAACTAAATGCACCTGGGTTTGCAGGGAGTGCGCCTGCGCGACCACCAGCACGCTGCTGTAGGGAAGCTGCAGGAGCGTGACAGGGAGAGGCGGCAGGTGAATGAGGGGGGCGGCAGCACAACATGTGCAATCGTGCCGAGCAGCAGGCACGCCAACCAAGCATGCCGCCAGGCGGCTCGCCTGATTCAGCAGCTGCATGCACATCCCCACACCCCAGCCCTCTCAAACCCAGGGCCGCTTGCCTGCTTCAGCAGCTGTGCGACGCGGAGGCAGCCCTCGCCATCTAAGTGCTGCATCACCTCGTCGAGCACTACCAGGTTGCTGCACGGTAGGGCGGAGAAGGGGATCGCTTGCAACAAGCCAAACAATTGGGCAGGCTTGCGGGGGCAACTCCCCCCCCAACGCCTAGCAAGGACTCCAACACAGCAGGCCAGCAGCACGCGTGCTGCCATGCGGCATTGAGAATGCAGTGCAGCAGCATAAAGCAAACGGTGGCTACCAACCTGCGCAGGCGCCCGCGCTGGGCAGCCAGCTCGCTGAAGCCGAGCGCCAGGGCGAGCGCCACCCGCCGCCGCTCGCCGCCTGCAAAAATACCGTGTCCATAGGCAGCCAGGGTTTCGGCTTGCTTGGGCGGGGCAGAAGAAGGCAACCAGGCCTCTCAGGCTCAAGGCCGAAGCGCGCCCCCCCAGGTGGACAGCAAACCCAGGCAGCTCACCAGCCCCCTCCCAACAATACAATGCCGCTGAGCAGAAGGCTCTCACCCGACAGCTGGCGCACGCTGCGCTGCCGCATCTCCAGGCTGCCCGGCTGCCGCACGTGCACAATCTGCGACAAAAAGGCAAATACTGATGGATGTTGCATTGGGCAGGAGGGCTCACAAAGTACCACAAAATGTCCAAGAGCTTTCCCACACACAGCCAGTGTGCTCAGCCTCACCTTTTCAATCTGTTCAATTGTGCCTCCCTCTGGCGCATCCTTTCGCTTGCCAGCTGGCTTGCAGGGGTTGAGGGTCAGGCTCATGCCACTGGTCAGCGCGCTGCACGGGCAAGGAACACAATAGAGAAAGTTATCTTAGGGCTCCACTTGCATGCCATGCAAGGTGCTCCAGCAGTGAAACCTTCGAGCAGACTTCATCGTCCAGCTGCGTCGTGCCGGTGCTCAGCACGCTGCATGCGCAGGGAGAGCAAAAAGCTTCCAATGAACTTTGTCAAAGCAGCCTCACCTCAGGTTCCTGCTGGCCGCCGCCTGCAGGTCTCCCAGCACGCCTTCCACCACAAAGTTGGGCACGCCGCGGGGCAGCAGCGCATCATCAACCTGAGATAAACGGAGGGATATGCCAAGCAGTGAAGGGGCGATGGCAGGCAGACCCAGGTTTGACAGAAAGTTTGCTGGCTGGGAACTTTGGTAATTGTATGCCGGCATGGCGCCATGGCCAGGAGGCCGAGCAGCCAATGCTGCCCCACCTGCTTCCACACGCCCACTTCGCCCTCCAGCTCAGCATGCCGCCGCTCCACCTCAGTGATCGCAACTTCCGCTGCCACGAGCTGCTGCTGCACCAGTGCCGCATCGCGCGCCGGCAGGTTGGACTGCTGCTGATGCAACTGCCACCGCTGCTGCAAGTCGGCCGCCGCCGCAAGCATGCTGCGAGCAGCCGCTGCTGCCGCCTCCAAATCCTCGGCACTGCTGCTGGCCTGACTGCCTGCTGCTGCGATGTCTGTGAAAGCACCGGCACTGCTGCTGCTGCCACTGAGCTGGCTGAGATCCTGTGCCACTGTCTCCAGCTGCCTGCCCAGGTCAGCCAGAGCGTCCAATTGCTGCTGCTGCAGGCGCAGCTGCTGCCGAGCAGCCTGCTGCTGACTGCGCAGCAGCTCGGCCTCCTGCTGGCCTCGCCCCAGCTGCTGCACCAGCTGCTGCAGGGCGGCCGCAGACGCAGCTGCCTCGGCAGTTGCTGCCTGCAAGCCCTCCAGTGACTCAGCTGCCTCCGCCTGCTGCTGCTCCGCCTGCTGCCGCCGCTGCGCAGCAGCAGCCTCAGCCTGGGCAGCATCACCCGCCGCCCACAGCAGCTCCTGCCGCTGCTGCTCCAGCGCTGCTGCCGCCTCGGCCGCACTGATGGCCGCCGCGAGCTGTGCGGCGGATGCATGCAGGTCGTCAACCGCGAGCTGCCTATCTGCAACCAGACCCTCGCTTTCCTGTGCTGCAACCGCCGCATGCCCAGCCTCTGCACTGGCGGCCTCAGCCTCAGCGGCCCGTGCTGCAGCTGCATCCTCCGCCGCCTGCAGCGCCGCCAGCTGCTGTGCCGCCTGCTCTGCCGCTGCTGCTGCCTTTTCTAGCTTGGCCGCCGCCTGCTCAAGCTCTGCAATCTTCTGCTCCTCTTTGGCTGCCTTGGCAGCGGCCGTCGCAGCTGCCGCCTGCAAACGCTCCACATTATGGCGGAACAACTCCGGACTGATGGGCTGAGCGCAGCGATCACACACCGCTGCCCCGCCGCCGTGCTCGTGCTCCTGCTGTTCCTGCTGCTGCTCAAGCACAGCCACGCCTGCACCGCTGCTGCCACCGCCGCTCTGCCCCACGCCATTCTGCTCCGCAGCACCGCCGCCACCGCTGCTACTGATGTTGCTGCCATTATTGCTGCTGCCTCCCTCAACCAGCGCTCTATACTCCTCAAGCTGTTGCTCCCGCTCTCGAGCCTGGCCCTGCGCCGCGCCCAGCCGGTTCTGTGCAGCGGCCAGCCGACGCTGCATGCTGCGCTGCTGCTTCTTCACTTCGACTAAGCTGAGCGCCTCGGCAGCACCGCTGACCTGCACCGCTGCCCGCTGCCGCTGCTCGGCGGCAGCTGCTGCCTGTGCCTCACGCTGGGCCCGCTGCGCTGCCTCCTGCTTTGCCTGCAGCCGCGAGCGCTGCGCCGCCGCCGCCTCTCGCGCGCCCGTCAGCTCGCGCTCTGACTCCTGCACCTCCCGGCTCAGCAGCTGCTGCCGCCGAAGCAGCTCATCCAGCTCTGCTGCTATGTCCATACTAGTGCTGCTGATCCCGCTGATTGTGCTGCTGCCGCTATCGCTGCCTGCCCCAGCCACGAGGTGTGGGTGCTGCTGCAAAAAGGCTTCTAGGGCCGCGCCGGCGGCGGCCGCCTCCTCGCGCGCTGCCGCCTGCTGCCGACTCGCCTCCTCAGCCGCTGCTGATGCAGCACCCAGCCGCTGCGACCACTGCTGCTGCTGCTCCTGCAGGGACCGCTGCTGTGCCTGCTGCTCCGCCAGCTGCTGCTCTGCCGCCGCCAGCTCAGCGGCCCCCCGCTGCTCAGATGCCAGCTGCGCCTCCAAGCTCTCTAAACGCTCAGACAGCTGCGCTGCCTCTGACTCAAGCTGTGCTGCCTGCTGTTGGCCGGCTGCAGCCGCCGCAGCTGCGGCCGCCTGCTGCAGATGCACGCGGCCCAGCAACAGCCCCGCCTCCTGCCGCAGTCCTGCCGCCGCCGCTGCCGCCTGCTGCTCCCACTCTGCCGCCGCGGCTTGCAGCCCCTGCAGCTGCTCGCGCAGCCCGCCCGCCTGCTGCTGCCGCTCGCGCAGCGTGGCAGCCGCGTCTCGCAGCCCGTCCCGCCTGCAGCATATTTTGTGCACACACGAAACGCAGTGGGCTGGGCAGCTGTGGTCGAGCAGCCATGGCTGGATTTGGGGACGGACAAGATTAGACCACATGCACCTACATTGTTTGGGCGTGCCCGTGCCATGGCAACGTCTAAACCAAGGCCAACGTCAGAGTGCATGCACAGCACCCACCTGGCGCTGAGCTCGCGCCGGCTGGCCTCCTTGGCCGCCTCCCAAATGCGCATGTCCACCAGCTTGGCCAGCTCCTGCTTGAAGGCGCGGTCGCTGGCCTGGAAAGATGGATGGGAGGGGATGGGTGGGAGGGGAACGAGGCCCCTTGAGTAGCAGCAAGCTAAGTGTAATGTCCACAAGCTTAGCCAGCTCCTGCTTGAAGGCGCGGTCGCTGGCCCATATGTGGGAGGGTTTTGGACAGTGAGCAGAGCAATGGTCCCATACCAGTGTCCAACCTTCCTGCCAGGCCATCCACCCACCTCCAGCAGAGCGGTGATGTCGGACTGGCCGTAAAAGACCACTCGGCCCAGCAGGTCCGCGCCCAGCGCCTCATCGATGCGGGCCTGTGTGAGCCGGTTCTCCTGCGGACATGAAACGATGAATGGAATGGTAATTATAGAAGGCACTGAATCTGCACCCAGGGCCTCGTCGATGCGGGCCTGGGGCAGCCGGCTTCTCCTGCGCGAATCGCAGGAACAGTTCGGGGTTGCGGGAAGGGGGATAACCTCTCCTTGAACGGCTGCAACTCTGCAGCTGTGCCTTGGGATTCTGCCGAGACCCAAGTTGGGAACTAACCTGTGTGGTCAGGTCCTCGCCATTCAGGTGGAACGCCACAGAGGATGCCCTGCCGATTGCGAAAGGGGGCAGCAAGGCAGAAGTGACGTGCACATTCTCATGTTGCATGCGCGTCCAGGCGCCGCTTGATAAGGGTAGCCGGCACTACTGTATGTGAGCAGCGCAACAGCAGTGGAAGCCCCGAGACACTCGGTTCCAAACGCTGCTGCCAAATAATCGCTCACAACTCACTTCTTGTTGGTTTGTGGTGGTGCACTCCACACAGAGCCCAACCAACAGATGCTTCCAATGTGTCCTAAAGCACGCAAGCTCACTTCTTGTTGGCGGTTCGCTCCACCCAGAAGGGCGCTCCGTTGACCTTGCCCTCCACCCGCACCCGCGCCCGCTTGGCGCCATCGTAAATGATGTCGGCTAAAACAGGCCGAGCAGCGCCGGCGCCCTGTGTGGACGATGACCAAGTTGGATTCGGGATGTTCAGGGCCGTGTTATCAGCTGCAGCAGCGGGCGCACCTCTGTGCGATAATCTACAGAGCCAGTGAGCGCCCACAGGGGCGCCAACCGTCCCCTTCCTGTCGACCCAGCAGCACAGTGCAACTAGAGCAGAAGGCGCACCTCGGCACGAGAGTCCACGGCGCCAGTGAACGCCCACAGGGGCGCCATCATCAGCGCCGTCTTGCCCGCGCCGTTGGATTCCACGCCTGCAGGAAGCGGGAAGTGAACTGTGGGTGCTGATGCAGACCTGGATAGCAGACATCATCAGCGCCGTCTTGCCCGCCCCGTTGGACTCCACGCCTGTAGCAAGCAGGACGTGAAGCAAGACGGGAGGAGTTAGACAGGCAGGAAGCACGGGTGGGGATGTGAAAGGAGAGATCCCGATAGGCTTATAACAGGAGGTGCCCAGAACCGTCCCCATGAAGGCAGCGCTGGAGGGATGCGGTTGTGTGCCAGACAACCCACCTGCCCTGCGCGGCAGCTTGCCTGCTTCGGCGCTATCGTGCGCCTGGCCAGTCCAACCAGGTCACCGCCACCAGGCCGCGCATCCAACCAGCAGCCCCGCCTAGCCCAGCCCTGTGCTGCAGCTTGCCTGCTTCAGCCGTGTCGTGCACCTGGCCGGTGACCACCACCAGGCCGCGGCTACCCAGCTCGTACCGCACTGGGTCGCGGAAGCTGCATGGCAAGCGAGGATAAGGGGCGAACTGAGTGGCAGCTAGCAGAGCATCGGAAATGACTGCATGCGTTCCTGACTTCACACCAAACTCTTAGTCATTGTGGCCTCTACATGGCCAAACCAAAACGCCAATTTCGGCAATTCAATCCACCTGAAGTAGCCCTCAACTTCCACCCCCTCGAACTCAATCGCCGCATGCGGCTGCTCCAGCGCCGTACCGCCCGCAGCGCCCCGCAGCAGGCTGGCCAGCAGGCCGGCCCCTGCCTCAGCCGCGGGCGGCGGCAGCCGCTGCCAGGCGCAGTACTCGCTCCAGAGCTGTGCACAGGGTGGGGTTGTGACAGACAGGCATCAGACAACAGGAAAACAGCAGTGGGCACGATGCAGGCGGCAGCCGCTGCCAGGCGCAGTACTCGCTCCAGAGCTGGGAGGATGGATGGAGGATGCGCGGATAAAGCGAGACAAAAAAATGTTCAGAATTCGGGGGTGGCAGGCGCTGCCTGCCGCACCAAGCGCCTTGTAGCTGAGCCCAGATATGCGGGCTGGAGCTTCGGCCAACACCCAGCCCCGCCTGCCCACCTGCAGCGGACCCATGCCCTCCGCCGCTGCGATGCGTGGGGCTGCCGCCGCCTCAGGGGGAGTGAAGACCTCCACCTCAATGCCTGCTTGCAGGAACAGGAAACCATGAAAGGCAGTGTATGCATTTGGTGGTAAGCAGGACAAGTTCTGTCTGTCCCCATGGGGTGAACACTTCCCCTCACTGCCTGCATGCGATAAAAATCCTGGGGATACCACAGTGTATGCAATTGGGGCTAAGCAGGACATGGGCTTGCCTTCCGGGTGATGCACCCCCCCAGGAAGCAGAGCGTGCAGGCAGATGCTCTCAGCACGGGCAGCACGCAGAGCACCCCTCAAGTTGCACAAGCCAAACCGACACCCACCCTGCTTCTCCAGCCTGCGCAGCTGCTTGGCGTGCTGCTTGGCCGCGGCGGCAGGCAGGGTGAGCAGCAGCCGGTCGCCCCTCCTCAGCCCCTCTGGAAGCTGCAGCTCGAACGCCGGCTCAACGACAGCTGCACCCTCTGCTTCCGCTGCTGCTGCCGCCTCTGCGACTGCCACTTCAGCCGCGGCGGCCTCACCATCCACTGCCGCCACAGCATCAGCTGCTGCTCCTGCCGATGCTGGTGCTCCTGCGCTGTCCGCCACCCGTGCGGCGGCCGCCACAAAGTATCGGGGACCGATGTCCAGCGGCAGCTGGTCTGCCATCTCCCAGCCAGCAGCGCGGTCCAGCAGCAGCAGGCGCTTGCGCTGCCCCGCCTCGGCGCGCGTGACTGCAAAGGGACGTGTGCAGAGCAGGATTGGCGGCAGCAGGGGGATGGTATCAAGCAGAAATGCACCATGCACCAGCAGTTGCAGGCAGGATCTCCGGCAGCAACTTGACTGACGCTGGTAAAGAAGCATGCCGTGCAACACCACCCACCCACGCACCAATCCACCAGCTGCCTCAGCAGTGGAGATGGCTGTGAGGAATTGCAGTGCTATGGATCAAGCTTGCAAACGACTCCCAACCACCCACCCTGATACGGCGAGCCGATGTACGTGATTCTCGTGCCTGCCACCGTGTGTGGCTTGTGGTAGTGGCCTGCAACCGAGCGTGTGAGGGCAGGCAAGGCAAGCAGGGTGTGTTCAGGCAGGCACAGATCATGCAGGCAGGCTGGGACGCATCACAGCACAGACACTGGTTGAGCACAAGCTGCCCTGCTTGCAATCCCAGCCCGCCGCCCCACGCAGCAGCTCCAGGCAGGCGCCTGAGCACCAGCCAAACCTCCAGCAGCCGCCCACCCGTGTATGTGGGGATGCTGGGCGGGAACAGCTCTGGCGGCAGGCCGTCGTGCGCCTGGTACGCTTCGTTCATCATGGCGCCCACCTGCAAACAAACAAAATTTCGAAATACATAGATCAATTGAACAATGACTTGCAAGGCCTGGTACGCTTCGTTCATCATGGCGCCCACGTGCCGAGCATTTGCGCAAACTGACCAATGAAACAACCAACCAAGGGGCAGTTGGACGATCAAGACAGCAACAGAGCAGCACCGTGTCGCTCAGCGGGCCCGTGCTGGGCGACGAAGCATGGGCGGGTTCGCACAAGTGCAACTGCTTTTTAACTGCCCGACTCACGATGTCTGCATGGGCAAACACGGCTCGCAGCGGCGCTGCGCCATCAGAGGCCGCCGCCAGCGCGGCCTCCAGCGCCGCGGGGTCTCGCCGGTACGGCAGCCAGAGCGCGTCCAGAAAGAGCGCGGGGCCTGCATAAGAGCAGGTACATGGACAAACAGGCATTAGACGATTGACAGCAGCTGTGCCGGTAGGGCAGCCAGAGCGCGTCCAGGAAGAGCGCGGGGCCTGGATGGGGGCAACACAATAGGTGCTTTATGCAGGGATGCATGCACCACACGAAATCCGGTGCAATCCATGTGTTTCAAGTTGCGCTGCACCGAATTGCAAACCCCCGCGCAGAACGGTCACCCAGCCTGAGCCCGCTGCCCTCCCGCACCATGAAATGCATGGATGGACAGGTTTGTGCACCTATTGGTTCCCCCTACACATATACAACAGGACAAACAGCCCTGACCTCTCAGAACAGAACAAAGCCTACCATCAAAAGCATGGATGGCTGGGTTGGCGGCGGCCAGCGGCGTCAGCGCGTGCACCTCCCCGCCCAGCGACACCTGGAGGGGTGGTTGGGGTTGTTTCTTTCTTTAAAGAAAATGGCCGGTTAAGGGTGAGAGGCAGCGGCTGAGATCAACGGCAGCCATGCACTGGTGTCATGATCGGCACACCAACCTGACCATGTTTTGATTTTCATTCTCTCATGAAGCTGGGCCCCTAGGGGCTGGCGCTAAGCTGTTGGTCTAGACTAGACCAGACCAACCTGGCCAGGCGACCCGCACCCTGGAGCTGGATATGCAGGCCAGCTGCCTGCAGCCTTATCTCTCTTCCCAAGCACCGGCATCGCAAAAAGAGCAGGCCAGCCGCCCACCCACCTGGTCGTGGTTGCCCGGCAGCATGAGGGTGGGCTGCCGCCAGGCCGCCAGCTGCTGCACCACTTCGTTGAGAGGCTCCACGGGCAGCGTGCCGCGCGTGTGCCAAAAGTCGCCTGGAGCGCAAGGGGCAGGCGGCGGGGCGGCAAACAGAGGGCATCGGTTCGAGGTGCATGAGCTCGCGGAGCAGCAAGTGTGCCCAAAAAAAACGCTATAGTTGGGGAACATAGTACAGGCCACTACGCGGCCCAGCCAACCAGCTTCCCCATGCCACGCCGGCAGGCAGCACGCATGTGCCACCAGTAGTATCGTTGCAGCACCTGGCAGCACCCACCTAGGAAGAGGATGCCCGCGCCCCGGCGAGCCGCCTCCTCATGCACACGCTCCAGCACAGCCAGGGTGGTGGCACGGGTCCTGTGTGACACGTGCAAGTCGCTGAAGGCCAGCCACAGCTGCGGCAGCACGGCAGGCTGCCACCGCTCTCCCGCCGGCACGTGCCGTGACAAGTCCGGCACGGCTGCCGCGTCCTCTGCTGATCCCTGAGGTGATGCAGCTCCCTGGTCTGCTGCCTGGTCTGTGCTGGATGGGGCGCTCGTGGCTGCACCGCGCTTGGCCCTGGTGAGCAGCAGGCTGGCGGCGGCGCCGCCGCCGCTCAGGGTTGCCGGCCGCCCCAGGCGCCAGGCCGCGCATGGGAGCAATCGAGAGCGTGCCCGGATCATGTGAGGTGCGCCCTGGGCCCGGCAGGGGGGCGCTCGCAAGTTCCCGACCGCAAACATGGGGCGGGCCCTTACCAGGGCCGCCCGGGATGCCCGATGTGCATTGCAAAGATGGTAGTGGGTTGTAATTGCTGCGCCGATGACGATTCGGGCCACTCGATGAGGTTGCCTAGCTGGCAAACCTTGCATCCTCGCTGGGGCGGCCTTGCGGCCAAAGCTGCTTGGTGACAGAGAATACGCGTTACAAAGTTTGCTTTAAGCTACCAGAATAGCCCTTCGCGCCGGAGAGACGAGCAGTCGCAAGCCGCCCCGCTCGCTGCGCTGTTGACTGGGCCGGCCGCGGCGTCCTCATAGACATGGTGCGCAGTGGATGATGCTCGTACAGCGCTCACAGCTGCCAGACACTGCCAGGCCAGCCGCCGCTTGCCGCTTGCCCGCCGGCCTTCCCGCCCAGCCCCTCCCTGCTCGCTCCGTCCCTCCGCTGCAGGTGCAGGTCTTGGTGGAGGTGCGCAGCGGGCGGTGGCAGGAGAAGCGGCAGTTTGAGCTGCTGGAGTGCTCGCCCGACACAGGCATTGCGGAGCTCAAGGCCCGGGCGCTGGCGGCGGCGGCCGCCACAGCAGACGCCGAGGCGGCGCCCGACCGATGGCAGCTGGCGCAGCGCGAGGCGCCGCAGGAGCTGACGTTCCTGGGCCAGACGTGCCTGGACGGGCGCCAGCTGCGTGACTATGGAGTGAACCAGGACTTCATCCAGCAGGTGGCCGGCTTTGTGCTGCGCCCCGCGGCGGCGGCCGAGGCGCGGGCGGCAGCCTAGGGGCGGGCAGGGGAGGCTCAGCTCGCTCGCTGAATGCATGCCTGCTGCTGCTGCTGCTGCCGGTGTCTGCTATTGTTAGCGCAACAAGCTGCTGTGAGTGTGTGTTGTAATGCATAGCCTGCTAGCTCGCAGGCCACAGTCAATGCAGGGCAGAGGGCAGGCGGAGAGCACAGGCCACCGCTTGATGCAGCTGTGCAACAGAGCTAGTGCAGCGCGTGCAGTGAAGTGAAAGTTGTGAACTGCGCTCCAGGCCTGCATCTGGGCCACCATCGCAGCGTGGCGCAGCTCCACCGGCAGGCAGGAGCGGCGGCGACGGCGGCGGCGGCGGCAGTGTGCACCGTCGGCTGGGTAACACTGCTGCCAGGCTGGGTGGAGGACACGGAACGCCTGCCTGAGCCTCTGGCCCCTGGCAGGGTACACCATGCAGCTGCACATGCGCCAGCCCCACATTCTGCAGCAAGCCCCACTTGCTGCGCCAGCCCCACTTGCTGCGCAAGCGCCGCTCCGGCTGGCGGCGGGTCCTGCAGGTGGGGAGCGGCGGGCGTGTCGGCGGCGTGCTGCACCGGTAGCAGGGCACATGAGCAAACTGCTGAAGCGGCTGGCGGGCTGGGTGGCAGAGAATAAACGATGTTCCAAGCCATCTTTTCCACAACAGCTTAGTTACCATGCTCGTCCTTCCAAGCCACCACCAACAGCGTAGCATGCTTTGCACATCAAGACTTAGCTGTGCATGTCGTGGCAGCAGCGCTGGCGGCATGCGTTGTGGACGGCGGCGGCGGTGGCGGTGGCGGCGGCAGTGCTGGTCCACAAATTTGAGGGCTGCTGCTGCTTCCCCGCCTGGCCTGGCATGGCGCAGTAAGGCATGCCGCAGTAAGGCTTGGCGTGGTCGCGCATGTGGCAGCCTGGCGAGCGTTGCCGCACCTCTGTACCGCACCTGCAACCTATGCCGAGCTGCTGGCAGGGGTGGCGGGGCGCGGAGCAGCAGCTGCTGTCGGGGTGCCACTGCGTTACCAATCGAAACAGCAACGAAACGACAGCGCGCCCGGCGCGAGTGTCGATGCATTGGAGCATCGCGGAGGGAGTGGCGGCGCATTAGGCTCGGGGCGCAGCATGGCGGGCGCTGGGGCTGGGAGCGCAGCCAGGCGCCTCCCAAGCAGTATAGCATCACTTCCAGAGGGCAGAGGAGCGCGCTCGTCACTCAGCCTTCCCCTGCACCCGGCGTTGCCGGCGTAGCGCCCTCCTTTGCGGCCGCAGCCCGTCACGGCTGCTTCTCCTGGCCATACGCAACAGTTTTGCGGCGCGCCCAGCGGCCCCCGCCCACCCCTGCGGCTTGGGCAGCGTGTCGGCACCCCCAGCGCTCGCAACGACACGACTGGCGGCGTGCCGCGCCTGCTGCAGGCGCAGCTCGTGCTCCTCCACCCTCTGACGGTCCCAGCTGCGGCGAGGCCGTCAGGCAGCAGGCGCTCGGCGCTCGGCCCAGCCCCTGCCGCCCCCCGAGCACCCGCCTCCTAGGCCCCAACCCCCTCGCCCGGCACCGTGGCGCGCACAATGAACGGGGGCTCCAAGCCGCCGGGCCGCTCGCGGCCCACCAACAACCAGTTGCTGTGAGCCGCTCCGCCGCCGCCGCCGCCGGCGCCTGCGGGGCGCCGAGCGCTCCCTCGCCTGCCTCGCTTGCCTGCTGCTGCATGCCAGCCTGCTGCTGCTTCGCGGTACCCGCTGCCCAATGCGCACTGCAGCTTGGGTTTGCTGCAGCGCCGTGTGCGGCGCGCGGGTTGTACCCCGGACGCAAAACACGGCCTGTGCTGCTCCAACCTTGGTGCCTCCCCGCTCTGCTCGTCTTCCGCGCCTGCAGGTACAAAGCACACTTTCGGTGGGCCCACTACACCAGCCCGCTGGAGGACGGCACCGACCTGCCGGAAGGTCCGCACCTGCTGCTGGGTGCACGCAGTGGGCGGCGAGCAGCTGCCCGCAGGCGCTTGCATGTTCTGGTCCGTCGTCGCCCAGTATGGCGGTCTGTGCATGCGCGGATGCTGGTGGCCAGTGCACTGCCCAGCCGACACCGCAGCAGCCAAAGAGTGCCTCACCTGCTGCTGCTATTTGTTGCTCGCTTGGTGCAGACACCGAGGCTTGCGCATCGGTTACGTCGGCCTTCCTGCAGGTTTGTCCGCTGTTGGCACTGCTGCTGGTTGGCTGCTGCCGTCCTGCTGCTGGTTGGCTGCTGCCGTCGTGCTGCTACTGCTGTGACTCCATGCTGCTCGCTGGATGATGCGCTGCTACCGCCGCACTGGGGGTGGTGCAGACAGGCCGTGCCCCATACCTCAGCACCCCGTCTGGGCATTTGGCGTCAGCCCGGGCAAAGCGGCAGCAGCAGCCTCGCAGCGGGCGGCTGTGTAGCACACTGGTTTGGAAGCACCGCCCGCTGCTGTCAGCGTTGCCCTTGCCACAGCTGACCAGCATGCATCTGCTGCTGCTTTTACACGCCTGCAGGTGCTGGCCACCATCCAGCGGGTGGAGGCGGCTCGGACGGACCGGCCCCGCAACGTGCTGCAGGCGCGTGCGCGGCTATTTAGTTTTCTGCTACATTTTTCAAAAGGGAATATTTGAAAAGGTTCAGTGGCAGCCGCAGCGGCGAGGGGGCGGGCTGCAGCCGTGGATAGCTGTCGTTATTTTGCAGCATGCGCAGCGTGGCAGCTCTGCACAGTGTGGCGCTTGCCAGCTGCCGCCGTCCGGCGCTGCGCCTGCTGTTGGTGCCGCTGTTGGTGCTGCTGCTGCTGCCAATACTGCGATGCACGTCATGCTGCTGCGAGGTTCATCTCGACTCTCACGCAGCCTGCCCGCTGCCCTTGCGAATGCCGCAGATCCTGTCCACCAACACGCGGCGAACAAAGGTGGTGGAGCTGTCGACCGGCACGCACCGCGTGGCCGATGAGCTGCGCCGCCACTCGCTCACAGACGGGTGCGCATCTGTTGCACAGGCTGCGCTGATCTAGCCACTATCGGATGCATGCAATGCCAGTGGATCGCAGCATGCTGTGCAGCTATCACAAGTAGCCGGGAAGCCTTGCCTGCATCCTGGCCCTCTGCCTCTGGCTGCCGCAGCGAGGGCGGGCACTACTCCACCAACCTGGTCTGTGGCTGCTGTCCAGTCTCATTTGCACCTAGCCGAGTCTAATAACTAACCGAGTCTAAACTTGTCCTGCGTCTGGCTGTCGCAGCGAGGGCGGGCACTACTCCACCAACCTGGACCGCAACCGCTACGGCTCCGACAACAACTACCTGTTCACGGGTGAGCTGCTTTCAATCAGCTTTCAGTCGGTGCAAGGGCATGGCACTGCCAAATGCAACCCGGTTGGCTCCGACAACAACTACCTGTTCACGGGTGAGGCGCAGCTTATGTGGGGCTCCAGGCACAGGCGGCACATCAAGCCTGCCATGGTTTGGTCAACCTGCGGCATGAAAGGCAGGCCCGCGCTGTTTGACACACCCGCTGTTTGGTTGTTTGCCTGTGTCCTGCAGTGACGCGGTACAACCTGGAGGTGCTGGGCATGTGCCCCTGCCTGGTGGACATTGAGATTGTGGACACCCGCAACGGTGGGCAGGGGCTTGGCTTGTTGTTGTTGCTGCTGCCGTGGGTGGGCAGGCGCTGCTGCATCAATTGCCACTGTGGTTGGGCAGGCACAGCTGCTGCTGCGGGTGGCCGGGAGCTGCTGCGGTTCTGGATGGCAAGGCGTTGCTTCTGCTGTGGCTGGGCGGGCGCTGCTGCAGCATCTGATGTTCTGATGTCCGTCATTCCACATGCCCCATGTCCAGGCAACGAGAGCAACCTGGTGACGGCAGGGCAGGAAGCGTGCATGTGCGATGACCCCACTCGCAAGGTATGTGCTTGCACACAGCTGCTCAGCCTGCACAATGGTAGAATGCCCCCGAGCAGGGCTCAGGCCAGCTTGCGGTGGCTGGGATTGTGCGGAGCCCTGTTGCAGCAGCGCGCACAGCATTCTGTGGATGCAGATGTGGATGCAGAGTGCTGTGCTGTCGCCACAGCCTAAAGCAATCGTTACCCTGCCAATGCTCTGCCACAACAGGAGCGGGCGGATGCCTCCCACTTCACGCTCTCCAACCAGCAGCGGGTGGCGGTGGCGGGCAGCCCGCCGCGGGAGCCGCCAGCCATGCGGCGCGTCGCCTCGGCAGGTAAGGGTGCTGCATTGTGTGGTGCGGGGGTGTGGCTTGTGTATAGCCTGACGAGCGGCTCTGGGCCAGTGCTGCTTTGCTGCTGGTATGGCGGATGTGGCACTTGCTATCGCTAGCCACCAAATATCAGCCGCGCGACGTTTGCAAAGCTGTTCACCCTAACCTCCCCGCGTTCCTGCTGCAGGCCAGATGAACGGCGGCGGCATGCGGCGCGTGGCCAGCGCAGGCGGCATGCGGCGACCGCCCTCCGTCGGCAACCTGCAGACGCACAGCCGCAACAGCGGCGGCTCGGAGCTTTTTGATGCGCTGCTGCAGGCGGCCACCGCGGGTGCGCGAAGCTGGGGCTGGGGGTGCTGGCGGCCTGCCTTACCGCCGAGTGAAAAGAGGCGGCAGCATGCTGTGGGTTTGCTGCTTACCTGCAGCCTTCCACTTAGTTGTCCCAGCTAGTCCCTCGTTGAGCTCGCTTCACTCCCGCTTTGGTGAGTTCACCTGCCTCCCCGCTGTGCTGCCACCGCTCTTGCCTGCAGACCAGGACGCCGCGATCGCGGCGCCCAGCCACGGCGACCCGCCCGTCACGTCCCGCCACTTTGCGCCTGCCCAGCTGGCACGGCAGCGCAGCCGGCCCTGGGGCGCCTCGCACGCTGAGGTGGACAGCCTGCAGGCGGCCATGGACGATTTCCAGGCAAGCTGCTGCACCCATTTTGTATGAGGGGTGGAGTAAAGCATCAGCATTGCACGCTGAGGTGGACAGCCTGCAGGCGGCCATGGACGATTTCCAGGCGAGGAGGGCGCATTGCTTGCTGCAGTGGGGTGTGGGCACACTGCTTGAAGGAGGAGGGCAAGTGCGCTGCACGTGGCAGCGGCTTGATCCACCGGCAAACTTGCAGGGGGATCAAGCCTGCCGCCTGGCTACTGCCCAGGATTTGTAGCTGATTGGCTCCTCACGGGCATGGCCGTATCAACTAGTGCAGGAGGATGAGGAGGCGGGGGTGGGCAGCGGCGGGCGGCTGGGCAGCGGCGGCGTGCGGCGGCGCATGCTGCGGCGCAACAGCGTGAGCATGATCCTGGAGAACCCGGTGCTGGCGCAGGTGCGTGCCGATGCGGTTTGAATAGCAGCGGTGCAGTGGGCTGCTGTGGAGGCAGGTGCATGCCAGCCTGCAAGGAACGCGGTGGCCCGCCTCCCTTGGAACGGTCGTTCATGGGCTTCCTGCCCTCGCCCACTCCACTGTTTTGATTCCATTTGTTTCTGCCTGCAGACGGGCACCGTGGACAGCCTCATCCTGAACGCGTACCCGCCCTTCCACGCGCTTCCCTCCATGCACCAAATCCACGAGGGCGGTGAGCCGCTGCTTATGGTTGGGGTGCTGCAGCTGTGCCGCCGCTCTTGACGTGTTGCATGCAGTGGCTGCCTGCACCTGCTGCGTGTTGCCTGGTTGCAAGTTGCGTAGGCGAGCACACACCATGCCTCACGCCCCGCCCCGCCTGTCTGAGGCGCCCGGCAATCTACCGCCGCCGCGCCCTGCTCAGGCCCCGAGCCGCCAGCTGGGCACGCCGCCGGGCACGCCTGCCGCAGAGGACGGTTCAAGCGACCTTTTACGGTTATTCAATCGCCCTACCTAAACCTAAATAATCGCCCCGCTGCCGCAGAGGACGGAGACGTGCACCCCACGCGCAGCGGCGAGGGCGACACGGAGGCGCCGGTCGAGGGGGATGGCCAGGTGGATGGCCAGGTGACTAGTCGGGCCTGCCTCGGTTTGTGCTGTTGGCAGCGTTCAGTTCCCAGCATGCCCGCTCCCAGCATGCCCGCTCCGAAGCGGTTGCTGGGCTTGAAGGAGAGGCAGAGGATGTGTGCATGGTCATGTACATGCCTTTGGCTGCGGCTGGCAGGTGTGGCTTGTTTGGACGCTTGTACTGCACTTCACGCTTACCTATCCGCCCACCCTCTTGCCCTGCCCCGCAGCCCGGGCCCGGCGATGAGCACGCCACGTTCCGCCAGGGCCTGCTGCGCCACTTCCACAAGCAGAGCAGCGCCGCCAACCTGACGCGGCTGGCGGGGCCGGGCGAGCTGCGGCGGCTGCAGGAGGAGACGAGGTGCGTTATTGGTTTCCTTGCTGCGCTGCTGGGTGTGTTGCTGTTGAAGCGGCAGTCGAGGCTGCAGTGTTGAAGCACCTGCACGCCTACCAAGCCGTCAATTTGGTTGTGCACATTGCATTGGATGTGATTCTGCTTGGGCGTGCTTGCTGGCTTGGCTGCTGCACTTTTCAAGAGGCAGCTGCGGATGGCCTCGACTGCCTTCCCAGCCCGCCTCCGAGCCATGCACCCACCGGCTGCCGCGCCTCGCTGGCTCCCCGCTGTGCAGGCAGCTGCGCGAGGAGAGCAAAGCCCTGGAGGGCGAGCTTGAGGAGAGCCGCATTCGTGCAAAGGAGGCAGAGGAGCGCGCGGCGGAAGCCGAGGCGGCAGCTCTGGAGCAGCGTGACGCGGCGCGCCGCGCGGCGGACACCATTGTGCGGCTCAAGCGGCAGCTGGGTGGCGCCGAGCCGCCCGCAGCAGCGGCAGCAGATGTGAAGCAAGAGGGCGGCGAGCGGGCGCAGGACGGCGCCGCGCCGCCAGCGGCGGCAGACGGCGCGGCGGCGGTGGATGGCGTGGCTGCAGCAGAGAACGGTGCGGAAGCGGCGGCGGCGGGCGGCGACCCGGATTTGGAGGGGCTTGCCACCTCGGAGCAGGAGATTGCGGCGCTGCGTGCCGAGCTGGCGGAGGCAAAGGCGGGCCTGAAAAAGGCGCAGGCGGAGCGGAAGGAGTTGGAGCAGAAGCTGCGGCATGCGGCGGCCGCTGGAGGCCTGCTGCACCGCCACCACAGCGGCGGGCTGGCGGCGGCTGCTGCAGCGGCGGCGGCGGCAGCTGCCAGCGCGTACGCCATGCCGTATGCGCACCCCATGGCCTATGCGCACATGTTCCAGGTGCGGGGAGCGGGTGTGCGGGCTTGGTGGACGAGAGGCGGCAAGGCATGGAGGCAGGTGTTGTGCATGGCACGGAGGGCGGCTGCAAGCATGCAGTGCCAGCTGTGCCTCGGAGCGAGTGCAAGGCGACGGGCCCGCCCTCCCTCGCCTCCAGTGCAAGCAGCAAGCCGCCTCCCCCCTGCCTCATGTGCTGCCTCCCCCTGCCTCATATGCTGCCTCCCCCCTGCCTCATGCGCAGATGCCGCCGCTCAACCCGTACGGCGGCATGCACCCCGCCTTCCGCCCGCCCGTGTCTGCGGCCATGCAGAAGGTGGCCTCCATGCCCATCCTGGGCCACCCGGTGAGTTGTCCGCATGCTTTCTTTTTTCATTCAGGATCGCGTCCTGGCATCTGATTCAGAAAGGCATGCTGCTGGGACCAATGCCGGCCATGCGGCGGCAGGAAAGCGTGCAGCGGCTTTGCTGGTTGTGTTTGTTCCGGTGTTATGCTGTTAGGCAGCACACAGATGGGCTTAGGCAGAACAGGTAGCTCATACTCACCTGCGCTCTTCCTTGCCTGCCACCCTTTTCTGCAGGGCATGCTGTCCCCTCAGGCCGCCGGCGAGCGCGAGGGGCAGAAGCGGCGGGCCGAGTCGCCCATCCCCGAGGACGGTGAGTTTAATGAAATGTGCCTGCTGCTGCTGCTCATGCAGTTTGTTGTGCTTAGCGGGCTGTATCCAGTTGCCCGCCTGCCTGGCTATGCGGCTTGCCTGGGCACGCAGCTTCCCACAGGCGCCCAAGCAACCCCTGTGCTATGCTGCTGTTCTTCCTTCCGCAGAGGAGCACGGGCACGTGGTCAAGCGCCCGCACCGCCCCACCCACGACAGCAGCTCGCCTCGCAGCCCGCAGCAGCCATTGGCGGCAGCAGCACCAGCCGAAGTGGCTGGCGCCGATGCGTCCGCAGCGGCGGCGGCGGCAGAGCCTGCAGAGGGTGGGGCAGCTCCGGCCGGCAAGCCGCCCGCCCCTGCGTCTGCCCCCGCATCCGCGCCCGTCTCGGCAGCCGCCACCGGCGGCGGCAGCAGCGACAATGCGCGCAGCGGCCTGGCGGCGGTTAGCCATGACACTGAGCGCCTGGTTGATGCCATGATGAGCGACGCTGCCGGAAACATTGTGCAGTGACGACAGCGGCGGCTGTTTGGCAGCGCCGCGGCAGCAGCAGCTCCCCGGTGCTGGCACGGCGTGGCCGCTGACCCTTTTTGAGCCGATGACCTGACCCTTTTTTCCCACCCTGCCTGACCTTGCCCATTTCAGTCAATACCATTAGCCCCACCCTTCTGTTTGCGTCGCTGTGCGTGCTGCTGTGTCTCCCCACTGTTCGTGCCCATTGATTGCCTTCCCCGCGCGGCCGATTGCGCTGCCGCTGCCCTGACTCGTGCGGTGTGCGTCTGTCAGCCATTCCTCTTTATTTGCTCTTCGCCCGGCGCCTACATTTGGCCCGGCCCCCCCGGGCTCCCATGTGCCACATCCCTTGCCAATTTCACTGCGCTGCAACAGGCAGAAATTACCGGCTAGTCAGGCAAGGCAGCAAGGCTGGTTGAGTTGAGAGTCCAGACTGGCCTGAGTTAGAGCCCATCCAGCCGCAGGCCATGGCGCATAGCCTACCCAACCGCAGGCCAACTCTGCATGGCCTGAGTTATTGCCCATCCAGCCGCAGGCCGCGCTTGGCAAGCACCGCCTCCACCTCCCTCCGTGCCGCTGCCGCCACCTGCTGGTGCCGCGCTGCAATGTGCTGTGGCGGCGTGTCCCGCCGCTCTAAACTGGCCGCTGCGCCCCGGCTGTCAACGCTGGCACGCATGCTGCCAGCCGCCAGCAGCTCAGCTCCCACTGCCCCCACGGCGCTGCCTGCGACTGGCACTGCAATGCCGGCCTCTAGCGGGGCATGCTCCCCTGTGAAGCTGCTGCCTCGTGAGCCCAGGCGCTGTACAACAGGGCAGCCGCTGGCCTCCATCCCACTGGGCCTGCCATCAGCTGTGGAATCTGTGGTGCGCACAGCTGGCTGAATGCACTCTGCGCAAGGCTGCAGCTGAGGGCTGTAATCGTCGTCCTGCACAGCTGCCGCTGCACCCAGCTGCCCAGCAGCGCTGCTTTCCACAGTGCTGTGCTCAGCAGCAACGAGCGCTGTAGCTCCTCCCAGCGGCTGCCCAGCAGGTGCAGGGTCGGAGCTATCCTCCCCAGCCACCCCAGCTGGTGCTTCTGAAGGTGAAAAGCACAGCTGCCCTGTGGTCTCGAGCTTGACCTCGTCTGCTTCTGCCTCCCACTGCTCCGAGTAACAAGGTGCCTCGTCCGCTCCTCCCATCCCCTGACCTCCTCCCGCCTCCTCTGCCACCCGCGCTGCCGCTGCCGCTGCCCCCGCCTCGCCTGCAGGCTGCACACCAGCAGCAGCTGGGCTGGCACCATGCCCAGCCCATGCAGCTGGGCTGGGCTGGCTGCTGGGCAGGGCGGCCTCCGCAGAGCTCGCATCCTCCGCACCACCGGCTGGCTCCAGCTGCTCAATCGGTGCTGAAGGGACCAACGGCTGTGCCCCGCCATCTTCGTTGCCGCTGCCCATGAACACAGCGCATGCTACATCTGCTGTGGCTGGAATCCACGCCCCGTCGGCTCCGCCTGTCCTGATTGGCGGCCGCCAGCGAGCCGCCGCAGTCGTGGGGCGGCGGTTGGGGGAAGCAGGGCGGCCGCTGGCAGGGTGTGCTGGTGCTGCTTCGGCAGCCGTGGCCGGGCGGCGGCGGTGCTGCAGCTGGAGCTCAGCTGCCAGCGGAGCGTAGCGGGCCTGCACAGCAACAGCAGGGACAGTTGCCACGTATTTTCAGGGTGCAAGCTGTGCGTTTTGTCTGCAGAAGGATTGCGCTGGCTGTCTTGCACATCTGCTCAGCATAAGCATGCATTCCCTGTGATGGCAGCGCACCTCCGTTGTTGTAACCGGCACAGGCTGCGCATGGAATGGCGGTGTGCCAGGCCTGCCGCTGGCTGCCGCCGCAGGTGGGGACCCGGGCCCGCCACCATGCAGCAGCAGGCGGCGCTGCGCCCGTTCCGCCGCCCGCTCCTCAAACCTAAAGGGTCGCTGCTGCTCCAGCAGCTGCTGCCGCCGCTGCTCATGCGCTGCCTGCCGCCGGGCCTCCCGCTGCTCCTCCTGCTGCTGGTACCGAGACTCCATGGTAGACAGAGGCAGTGGCGAGGCGCGGAAGGGGCGGGGCCGCTCCCGCAGCTGCTGCAGCGCCGCGTCCTGCTCGCCCTTTACCTGCTTGGCAGCGTTAGGAGAGCGACAGCCTGGTTGCTCAGCAGTTCACGTCCATTTTGAATCGGCAAGCAACCATCGCCTTCCAATCATTGCATTTGCCATGTGAAGCCACATCATTGCCTCAGCACACCTGCTGATGCCCTGCAACAAAGGTATCCGCGGCGGACCACCCACCCACCTGCATCAGCGACTTGACCTTTCCAGGGCTGACTGTGGCTGGGCGCTGCAGGGCGGCCTCTGGAGCAGGTGACCCACAGACCAGGCCTGGCGCGGTCAAGGGCCGCTGCAGCAGGCGCTGTCGGCAGCCCAGCAGGCGCTCTGTGGGGCTGAGCTGCAGCTCCCCCGGTGTGAGCCCGCTGTCCAAGCTGCTCCCGCTGGGCTCCTCAGCAGGCGAGTGTGCTTCCATCATGGGCTCTGAGACTGGCTGAATGGCCATGTCCGCTGAAGGTAACAGCGGTGCTGCCTCTACCACTGGCGCGGCCTGGCTGCCCGCAGCACCAGCGGCCGCCGCCGCAGCAGCAGGGGGAGACGGCTGCTCAGCCTCGCTGACTGCAACAGCAGCGGCAGTGGCAGGCGCCACGGTGCCCAGCTGTCGCACTCGCGCCACCAGCTCATCCACACCTGCACGGCAGTACATTCCAAGACATGAGGAAGCTTAGGGCCTGTCGAATATCGCGCCCGAACAGCAGGACGGTTTGCAAACCACAGACCGGCGTGTGCAGAACAATGTTGCACGTCACACACACGAACAGCTGCACCGTGCAACTCACATTCAGTACATGCATCTCAACAGCAGCGCCAGCTCACCAGCCGATGCAACGTGATGCAAGGTGATGCATGTCACACGCATCCACAGCTGTAATGTTTGACTCAAACCCACCCTCCTTGCAGCAGCGGCAGCTCACCCGCCGATGCCGCCTCAGCCTCATTCTGCCTGCGCTGCCGGTGAGGCGCCAGCGCCTGCTGCAGCCTGGCCAGGTGAGCCTGGAATCTCTCCTCGCTGTAGGCCCCAGTGGCTCGCGCCAGCTCAGCGCCATCCAGCGGGCGGCCCAGCGCAGCCGGCCAGCGCCGGTGGGTGCTGCCGCCCAGCTGCTCAGCACAGCTGCTGGAGGCCGCCTGCTGCGGCAGGCTGCGCCCACCTGCTGCTGGCGGCGCATTTGCCGTGATACGTGCTGCTGCCTCAGCTGCTGGCTCTGCTGTGCCAGCCGCCCCTTGGGCTTGGCCAGGCCGCCAGGCCGCAATTACACCACACTCTGTTGCTGCTGATACGCGCTTGCTTCCAGCAGCAGTGGCTGGCTTGTTGCCAAGCCTGCCTGCTCGGCTGGCAGCTGCTGGCGCCGCCGCCACCGGCTGACGCCGCACAGACGGCGCAGACCGCTTGGGCTGGGCCAGCCGCTCAAGTCGCTCCCGCCTGCTCTCCTGCGCCCCACCTTCTGTGGTACTGCGCGTCTGTGCACCAGCTGCCGCCGGCAGAGCGGCCAGGGGCCGAGGGGGAGGCGAGGCGGCTCGAGTGAAGAAAGCGGGCCTGCTGCCTCCATCAGCAGCTGCTGCTGCTGCCGGCCGCCGCTCAGGAGCTGGCACTCTGCTGGGGATGCTGGCTGTGCCCTGCGGGATGGATTCAAAGTTCCATTGCTGCTGAGCTATGGCTGCCTTGGGCGGCGGCTTGGGCAGCCGGGAGCGGGGTGCTGTGGGTGGCCGTGGAGGTGCCTGCTGGCTGGTAGGCGCAGCACAGCTGTCGCCGGCAGCCTGCTGTGCTGCTGCTCTGCCGAATGCTTGCACAGCAGGCAGCGCACCGGCATCAGGGAAGCGTAGGTCCGCGTCTGCCGTGGGCGAGCCTGCTGAGGGGCTGCCCACCCTGCTGCTGCCTGCAGCGCTGGCCTGCGGGCTGCCCGTCAGCACGGTGTCATCCGCTGCGTCCTGGAAGGAGTGCTTCCGCTGGCTGCTGCGCTCTGCCGCTGCTGCCGCCACACTATCGGCCGAAGGCTCGTCCTCTCCTGCTGGCAGCAGCGGCTGGGTGGGCTGCCGTCCTTCTGCAACACCACTGCCAGGCCCGCCCTCGCTGCCATTACTTGCCAGGGACACCGCACTGCCGCTTGCTGCGGGCAGCAGCTCGCTGAACTCAGCGCTGTACTTGCTTGTGCCTTCGTCCAGGCTGCTGCTGCGGCTAACCTCCCCGACTGGCGCAGCCGCTGCTTTCCTGGGCCGCGGCTGCAGGCGGTCCTGCAGGCCCTTGCTGGTGCGCTGGTTTGCGGCGGCTGAGTTCAGCAGCCCCGACAGCAGCAATGCCTCATCATCAAGGGCTGCTGCACCGGCTGCCTCTGCCTCTGCCGGGCCAGGCGGCGCCGGATCCTGCGCTGCCGACGGCTCACAGCTGGCCGTCCCTGCGCTGCACTCTGCGCTGGCCTGCCGGCTTTGCAGCGCCTGCTTGGTGGGGAGTTGGTTTGAGAGGTGTTAGCATGTGGAGGGTGGGAAAGCAGTGAGCCTGTGCTGCCGGCAGAGGGGAGGGGAGCAGGCAGGACCCTGGCGGCAGGCTGGCGGCGGCGGGTGGCGGGCCTCGGCGGGTCGGGCAATCGGCCTGCAGGAATGCGGGGCTCACTTTGGAGGCCGCCAGGCGCGCCACCAGGCCCCCGCCAAAGCGGGAGGCGAGGGCCGCGCTGACCAGCTGTGGGTCGCCGTCTTGTGCTGCGGCCGCCTCCATGGCAGAGCAGGATGAATCATGTGCCATGTACAGAGCAACCGCACGTTTTTGGCGCTGCGGAGGCTGCATCTGCGCGGCAGCTCCCATGCAGGCAGTTTGGCGCTTGATCGGCGCTTGCTGGCATTGCCGGCGATCCCACAGGCTATCTCGAAGCGCGGGTCCAGACGCCGGAGCCCCCAGCTGCGCGTTGCCTTTCGTTCAAGCCCCGCCCATCAGCCGGGCGGCGTGGCTGCATTACCATCAGCAGCTACATATTTAGTGGAGCAATCGGCAGCGCGCACAGGGAGCGCCGCCACTAACAGCTCGCCGCCTGCCGCCGCCTGCCGCTTGCCGCCCAGCGAGCGAGCGCGATGGCCGGCGGCAAGGGCGCCAAGTATGCGGAGGCAGCGCATGCGGCAGCACAAACCGTGGAGACGCAGGGCGGCCTGCTGGAGTGCGTGGTGCCCGCCAACAACATCGTGCGCGAGTTCCTGCTGTGAGTGCCGGCGGGCGGGTGGAGGAGCGGCGGTTGGTTGCCTTGTTCCATTGCCGCTGCCTGTGCACCCAACCCAGCACCCATTCATCGACTCCTACTCACCGCTAACCTCCACCCCGCCCTGTACAGCGAGGTGCGGCGCGAGCGGCTGTCCAAGGCCATCGAGCACACCGACCAGCTGGCGGGGCAGATGAAGCGGGCGGCGGACGCACTGGTGACCCACGCCTTCCGCGTGTGGGACATGCCCTCGGCGCAGCGCGTCAAGGGCTGCGGCCCCGCCATGGCGCGGGTGCGGCGCCGGCCTAAGTGGCGGTTTGGTGGTTGGGTGTACTTTGCGCCGGCCCGCCCAGCTGCGCTCAGGGGCACGCTCCGTGCTGGTGTTGCATTTCGGACGCACAGCTTCGCACCCGTCACCTTGCTGCCGTTCCGCCGCCACATGCTGGCCTTCAACCACATACACACCACCAGTGCTGCTGCTGCTACCACTGCTGCAGATCCTGGCTGACAACCTGTGGCGGCTGTACCCCGCTGATCCGCCCGAAGAGGAGGAGCTCGAAGAGCTGGCGCGCCAGGAAGCTGCGCTGAAAGCAGCCGCGGTGAGTTGATCCATTGGTGCTGGTGGGGTGAGATGCTCTCTGTGTCCAGTGCGAGACAGCTGCAATGAGGTGCAGTTGCGGAGCCTGCTGAGCCTTCACTGCGGCATGCCAACAGAGCCAGCACAGCCATGCCCTGCCGTGTGCCCCCGTCTGCGCTGCAGGCCGCGCAGCGCAAGCGTAAGAAGCAGGAGGCCGCTGGTGCAGCAGCAGCAGGCGCCGGCGCGCTGGGTGCCGGCCCTTCCGCTGCAGCCGCAAGCCTGCCAGCAGGCCTTGCTGCGGCTGCAGACGTGGCGGCGGATGCTGCAGCGGGTGGCAAGGGGCGGGGCGGCAGCAAGGCGGCACAGGAGTACATCCCCCAGCTGGGCAGCGCGCCCTATGCCTTCCTGCTCGTCATGCTGCAGGTGCGCTGCTGCCACACTGTGCTGTGTTTGCCGCCGTGCACATGCTGCTGCCCTGGCCTGCAGGCGCTCGTAGGTGGTGGGTTGCGGCCTGCTTTATGCCAGCAATCTGGTTTGCTGCAGCGCATCTGTGAGCTTCGAGCGCAATTCTCCCTTGCTGTGCCTCCCTACCTGCAGGCGCAGAAGGGGCCCGCCAAGCAGCAGCACTTTGGCAAGCAGGAGCTGATCGACCTGGCAGAGGCCTCCGGCCTCTCCACCAAGCCCATCAACGGCGACGGTGCGGGACTGAGGGGGACTTGAGATGGCAGGACAGGGTTGTGTGGAAGAACGGGCTGGTGGGTTGATGCGGGCAGACGAATGTGAGTTCGGCTACACGGCCGCCGTGCGGTGCTTGTGCTCGCAGCGCGACAAGATTGGGTGGCGGCGAGACTGGCTGGCGGCCCCAGCTCCCTCCCCCTTCTTGCTGCCCGCAACCCATCCTGCATGCAAACCCTTCCCCACATCGCTGCAGGCACCTCCAAGCGGCAGACGGCCGATGGCCGCATGTTCAAGTTTGATGGCTGGACCAGCTTCCGCACGGTGCGCCTGCTGGGCCGCGTATCATGCCGCATGCAGGGGTGCTTTGGAACCGCGAAATGTACTGCCCATGCTGAATTGCGGATGCTGCTTATCAGCACCCCGCCTCAGCCTGCAATACGGCACGCAATCAACAGCTCATGACAAAACAAAGGGCCTTGCTCATCTATTACTTACACCTGTAGCCCTGCTTGTCTTTCACCGCCTGCAGCTCATCAAGAAGGGCCTGGCGCACGAGTGGAGCAACCCCAAGAAGGTGTCCCTCACAGCCCAGGTGCACTCATGAGCTGGGCTGCATCGTTTGCAAGGCGGCACAAGAGGATTTTTACCCACTGCAACCACAGTACAATGCATGCTTGGGAGCACCAAACCTGGCCGCATGCTGAAGAATACGCTCCTGCACCTGTGTGTCTGTCGCCCAGGGCTTTGCGCTGGCGGAGCGGCTGTATCGCAAGGAGGTGGCGCGGGGAGCGGTGGAGCCGATACCAGGCATCCCCACCGATGGTGAGGCCCGCAGATTTGTGGCTTTGGGTCAGCAGCGGTTTGTGCTGCTGCATGTATAACCCAACGCAGCATCCCAACCTGTCACATACCCCCATCTCGATCGCTGCGCAGGCCCGCTGCTGTTCCAGATGGAGGAGGCAGACCCCTCAGCCGCAGCGGCAGCTGCGGCAGCCATGCCAGCTGGCGCCCTGCCCTCGGCTGCCCTGAACCCCGCCCGACAGCTGGCGCCACGCGACGCGGCGGCCGCGGCCGCCCTGCGGCGCTCCGATGCACCGGCGCCTGCGCCTGCACCTTCGAGGGCTGCAGCGGCTGCCGCAGCGCCACTTCCAGATGGGCGGCTGGCAGCGCTGTACACCACTGGCGGCTTTGGTGAGCCTGCCTTGCCACCGGCCGCGTCCAGGGCAGCTGGCGCAGGGGCAGCTAGGGCAGCAGCAGCGGCAGCAGCAGCGGCAACGAAACCCAGCTCATTATACTATGATGATGAAGAGGACGATGATGAGGACGCAGATCTGGGCCTCTCACTCGTGGAGCGCCTGCAGCGGCAGCGGCAGCCACAGCCGCAACAGGCTGCTCAGCAGGCACAGCCACCCCGGCAGGCTGCTCAGCCTGCACACGCTGACCTGCTGGCTGCGGCGGCTGCGGCAGGCGCTGCAGCCGCGGCGCTGATCCCTCCCCCGCCGGCCTTTGGAGCGGCAGCAGCTGCAGGCACCGGGGCAGGAGGGGGCGGATCGGATGTGATTGACCTCTTGAGCGATGACTCCCCCTCTCCCATCCGCAAGCGCGGCCGGCATTCAGCTGCTGCTGCAGCCGCAGCACCGGGCGCCGCAGCTGCCGCCGCCGCGCTGGCGGCTGCAATGCCGCCACCTGCTGTAGCGCTGGCCGCTTTTGCTGCCGTGGCAGCACCAGCAGCAGGCGGGGAGGCGGGCGGGCAGCTGCAGGCGGCAGTGCCAGATGAGCAGGTGGCCGCCATGGTTGAGATGGGATACTCGGATCGCAAGGCCCGCCGGGTGAGCCAGCAAAGCACACTGTTGCACTGTTGTGCTGCTGCAGCGGTAGGCCAGCTTGGTGTGTGTGGGGGATGTGTTGTGCTTGGAGTTGTGGTTCTTGACAGTCACGCACACGACGTGCAGCGGGGCTGCATGCTCGCTTCCATGTGTCGTGTGCCTCACTTACGATAACCTCCGGCCAACCCTGTCACCACCCCACACACATGCAGGCGCTGCGCCGCTCGCTGGGTGAACTGGGCCTGCCCGACATTGAGCGGGCGGTTGAGCTGGCAGAGCTGCTGGAGTCGGAGGCAGACGACTCAGAGGGAGAGGGGCCAGCCGGCCCGGCTGCACCATGGCAGCCGCCGCCACGGCAGCAGCAGCAGCAGCAGGCGCAGCAGCAGCTGGAGCCTCAGCGCGGCTGGGAGCAGCCGCCGGCAGGGGGCGAGAGGCAGGCCAGTGGTCTGCTGCTCGGGCCCAACCCTGCTTTGCTGGCTGGGGCCGTGCCATCAGGCGTGGCAGCCCGGCAGCCCTCACGACCGACTTCTGCTGCGGCACTGCAGCGCAACGACTCGGGGCGCAGCCAGCAGTCGCAGCCCTGGCAGCCGCAGCAGCCGCAGCAGGGCTCTGATGTGGTTGCACGGGGGCACATCCGCATGGGCAGCCAGCAGCAGCCACTGGAGGGCAGCCAGCAGCAGGAGGAAGCGGAGGGCGATGGAGAGTACAACATCGATCGCTTCTTATCCCAGCTAGACAGGCGGCTGCAGGGCGGCGGCGATGCAGCGGCCGCATCTGGCGACAACCTGGCCCGCAGCGGCAGCGGCAGCGGCAGTGGGGAGGGCAGCAGGACCAGCTCCTACGAGGGCGGCAGCATCCGGCTGCAGGCGGGCGACCTGCGCCTGCCGCCGCTGCCGCCCGGCCGCCGGTTTGGGGAGGAGTACGAGGTGGGTGCTGGTGGGTGGGTGCTGGCTGGGTGGGTGGCCTTGTTCAGAATCAGCGCCTTGTGCTTCTGTGGAGTGGGCTTGGGGTGGGACCGCAGGGCAACCCCCCCCTTGACGTGCGTGGCCAGGTTTGTGAAGCAGCATTTCGCAGCGTGGGCTGCCCGTGGGATCTGCGCCCAGCCACAGTACCACCATCCATGACCCCTGCCATGCTGTGTTGTTGCCCCCCACTCGTCTTCCAGGTGCTGCTGCTCATCGATGGGCGGGAGCACTTCACCGACTTGAAAGGCCACAACCGCACCTCGTCACTGCAGCAACACCTGGACAAGGCAGGTCTGGGCTGTGCATGTGGGGTGGGATGTCAACCGCCTGCCGATCAAACGCTGCCGGCCGATGTATTGCAGCACTCTCCTGCCTTCTTGAGGCAATGCCATCATTCCATCTGCCTAAAACCCAATTGTCTCACAGATGCGGCAGGCGGGGCTGGCTGTGGAGGACCGCCACCTGCCCATCGGCGACGTGCTGTGGATCGCGCGCAGCAGGTGGGCGGCTGGCTGTGAGCTGGCATGCTTTGTTGGAAAGGAAGGAGCGAGTCCAGGACAGAAGAGAGGACGGAAGCAAGACTTGGAGGAGGCAAGGAATTAGGCATGCCATTGCACTTCTGGCTGACCTCCACCTGCTGTGCCTTGCATTCAAGTAAATCACACAGGCGCAACCCGGGGAGCGAGTACGTGCTAGACTTCATTGTGGAGCGCGCTGCTCCTGTTGTGTTCCTGCCTTTCCATCACCTGACACCCCTTACCCATGCGCCACCATGCAGGCGCAACTCTCAGGATGAGTACGTGCTGGACTTCATTGTGGAGCGCAAGTCGGTGCAGGACCTGGTGGGGTCCATCAAGGGCAGCTCCCGCTTCGAGCGCCAAAAGGTGCGTGCTGCGGCAGCTTGAACTGTGAAGTGCCTATTGTGGGTTGTCAGGCATAGGCCAAAAGGCGCCCTGGCGATCCGTTTCATCGTTTCCAACAACGACGAAGATGATTGCACAGCATGGCTTGGGGCGCGCTGGTGAAGGGGTGCGCTGACGAAGCAAGGTGTGATGTACCAAACGCTGCGTGTGCCCGCCGGCCCCTCCTTGCACTGCAGTACTACCTGCGCCGCTGCGGCGTGCGAACTGTGTACTACCTGATTGAAGGGGATCCCGACCAGCTGCCGGGTGGGTGGACACGTGTGGGTGGGTGGGCGGTCGTCAGTAGGGCAGAGGCTGGTGGCGGTGGCTTTCAAGAGCAGGTTGCAACCGCCATGCAGGCTGCGGCTTTGCTCATGCTGCCCCCATGTTTGGTTCGTTCCGCCTCTCATACTTGTTTCTTTCTGCTTGATTGATGCACAGCAGAGCAGGAGCAGAAGATGTGCCGCACCGCAGCGGCGCGCACCGAGGTGCATGACGGCTTCAAGCTGCTGCGCACCACGGGTGGGTGCTGCTGGTTATAGTTGTTCGCTTGTGGGCTACTGTCTGTGTTGCATGCGTTGCAGCTTGCAGAGACAGACACATCCCTTCACATTGGCTAGGTGAGCTGGGTGCAGCTCTACGCCCTCTGCTGCCCTGCTCAGCAGGCTCCAACCCTTCCCCCATGGTGCCATGCCTACTCTGCAAGGGGCAACAGCACATTGCAGTCCTACTGCCGCACGTAACTCCTACCCATTTCATGCCTGCAGACCACATCAGCACGTTCCGGCTGTACTTCGTGCTGACTCAGCACATCCAGGCAGTGTACTGCGACTGTACCGCCCCTGCTGCGGGGAACAGCGCAGGTATGTTGCCTGGCGTGCGGGGTGCACCCTGGTGTGGTCCAAGCCTGCAGGGGCTGCTGCACTGATGGCAGGTCATGGGCTTGCCTTGCTTGGAGCACACCCCGCTCGCTCGCCCCATTTACTGCCTTTGAACAAACTTTGAACGCCCCTTGCAGGCCAGCTGCCCACGTTTGCGGCGTGGCAGGCTCGATGCAAGGAGAACGGGGAGGGCACCATCACGCTGCACGACATCTGGGGCGTCATGCTGCAAGGCGTGCCCAGTGAGTTGCAAAAATAGTCAGGTGTCAGGGCTGCAGGGCGTGCCCAGTGAGTGGCATTTTGCTGATCGCCATGGTGCCTTGCTTTGGAGATCAATTGAAAGATCAGTTGAAAGATCAACCCCACAAGCCGCATAGGGCGTGCCCAGTGAGCCGCACAGCTGCTCGTTGGAATCAGCGCGGTGATGCTGGTGGGACAGGCAGTCGCTGACGCGCTGCATTCTGTTGCTAGCCACATGGTGCAATGCTCGAGCGGAGTAGCACCTAACAAGTTGCAGCGCGAGCAGTACTCCTTCCCCGTGTGTCACCTTACCTGCCCGACTGCTCAAACTGCAGAGCTGGGCCCGGAGGCGATCCGCGCCATCCTGCTGCGCTACCCCACACCGCTGGACCTGTACCAGGCGTACCAGGTGCGGCCTGTCTGCTCAAGTGGCAGCGGCGATTGGAGGGCAGGGTTATATCGACAGTCCAGTATAAGTCAAAGCCTCTGACACGGTCCTATTCTAAGTGGCACTCTGGATTTCATGCTGCTGGCTCAAAACGGCAGCATGGCTCCCGCCTCCCCCTGCCGCAGGCGGCCTACGCAGCAGCCGACGCGCGGGGGGAGTGCGGTCACCGCGCGGCGCAGCGCCTGCTGCGGGGGCTCAAGACAGAGGGGTGCGGCAGAACTGCGTTGTGCTCCCGCTCTGGCTGTCTCTGTGTACATGTCTCGCTGTTGAAAGCAACAGGGCCTGCGTGTCACCAAGCAGTGCTGCTGCACCGGCTCGCCTTGCATGCCTCCCCTGCGAGCCTGCGCCCCTCAAGCCAGCATTACATGCTCCGCACCCTGCCGTGCAGCGCCAAAGCCGGCATCGGCCCCGACAAGGCGGCCACTGTGTACGATTCCCTGTTCAAGCGGCGCATGGCGGGCGGCCAGGCGGTGACATGAGACGGTTCAGTGCAGCTGGCCAGCGGCCCCCCCGCTGGGCGGCACTGAAGGTGGCTGGTGGCGAGCGGGCTGGAAGCGCCTGGCTGACAAACCTTGCTGGCAGATGTGACTGATTAGGAATTGAAGGTCTTGAAGCTACCTGTACATTTTGTGACCTGACGCCACAGCCCAGCACAAGGTGCATTGGGCTGTGCACTGTGCCGGCAGGGGCGATGCGCCGCCAGCGCGGCGCATCGGGATGATGCCCTGCCCGACCCGGCGCCATCGGCGCACTGATAGCGTTTCTTCGCATCTGCAGACCTCCTCGAGCTTGTTTCGCGCGCCTGCAAGCCTGCCGCAAGCGGCGTTAAGGATATCGCGCACCTCCCCGCCTTCAGCGTCTTCTTAAGCAGCAATGGCGGCCGCAGCAGTGTGCAGCAGCCTTCAAGCAGCGCCGTGTGCGCGGGCTGCCGCCCCAGGCGCCCCCGCCCGTGCCGCCGCCGCCCGCCTGCCTGCTCGGCCTGCCGCCGTTCCGCGGCCGTGCCGGCGGGCGGCAGTCCGCGCTGCGGCGGCCAGCAGCAGCGCAACAGCGGCAGCAGATGTGGCGGCTCCCATTGAGGTGCTGCGCAACGCGTGCCGCACCAAGCAGGTGCCGGCAGATGAAGTGATTGCAGCCATGCAGGCGGTGGAGGCGGCGCACGCGCGGCAGCCGCTGGTGCAGGGTGAGCTGAGATATATCAGCTGTCCGGGCAAGGCGCGGGGTGGCATAAGTTGCAAACGCCGCAATGAAGCAATGAGGTTGGGAGGGGAGAAAATCGCTGCGCATCATGCAATGCTGTCTGCTCAGTGGCTGCCTCTCCGCACTGTCCGCTGCATCTTACGCCTCGCATGCGCACCTGCAGGCTTCCCCGCGGCGCTCAGCGGCACGTGGCGGCTGGTGTTCTCGGCGCCCACGCCCATCAAGATGTGGGCCTACATCCCGGTGCTGGAGGACGCCGTGATTGATGTGGATGCAGGTGCTTGTTCCGTTCATCTGGCTGCCAAGTGGGATGGGTGTGGATGTATGTGGGCCAGCCTGGTACATCCCGGTGCTGGAGGACGCAGTGATTGATGTGAATGCGGGTACGCATTGGTTTGCACATGGGTTGGCAGACACGCTGGGCGGAAAAGCTTGGGCATTTTCGAGGGCACACCCCTGTGCTATAGCCGTCATTGATGTGGATACGGGCTGTGGCTAAACATGCTGGGCGCTGCTGATACCGCACATTTGTGGATGTACAAGCTGGCCAGTGCGTTAAGATGCAGCGATGTGATGCTGTTTGGTCGCCCAAACATTTGCCTCACGCTGCTGTTGCTCATGCTCCTTCTGCAGGCACCGTGGACCTTGTGAGCGTGGTGGGCCCGCTGGACAATGTGTTCAAGGGCCGCTGCACCTTCAAGCAGGGTGCGCCGCTGCAACTTTTGGGGGTCGGTTGTTTTTGCAGACACGGCCTGGCCCGGTCTGTTAGCCACCAGTCTCCGTGCCTAACCGCCACTTAGCACGCAACCCATAACTATGAGTTTGCCGACCTTGCTTGTAGAGGGCGGCCGCTTCGACATGGACTTTGGCTTCTTCGCCGCCGAGGCCAAGTGGTTTGGGCGCTGGGAGACCAAGTCGGGTGCGCTGCGCTGCGCTGCGCTGTGGCTTTTCACGCTGGGGCTGCGCTGCACTGTGCTGTGCCTTTCATACGGGGACAGTGCTTTGCACTAGCTTCCATGCTGTGCTTGTGTTGTGTCCCACGGTGGGCAGCAACATGCTGGCTTCAACCGTGCAGACTTTGCCCGGCCTCGCCGCAAGCTGGCACAATTGGCACCCAACCGCCTCACTCGGCGCCTGTCCAGTGCGGCGCATCAACATGTGCACGCCTGCCCGAACCGTGCATGCTGCCCTGCAGGCCCGACCGATTGTGCTGCCCACCAAACCCGCCCACCCACCAAGCCCACATCTCCGCTGTGTGGACATGCACCAGCCGCCTCTCCTGTACTCACCCCATCACCTCCCCTCGTGCCACCTCCTTCCGATGCCCCGTCAATGCAGAGTTTGCGGAGAAGCGCAAGACCTACTCCTTCTTCCTGCTCAGCGAGGACCTGGCGGTGGCCAACTCCAGCGGCGGACCAAAGACGCTCATGTACCGCGTCAAGTGAAGCAGCAAAACATTGAGTATGATGTAAGGCGGACAGACTCGCGCCGTTTACACTAGCTATCAGTGGGAAATGATGATTCGAGTTGGCGCATGAAATAAAGCATGTAATGGCCAAACTGCACAATGGCTTTTCAGTGGCTGTGGCGTGTCCAGCGTGGGTCAATCGGGGTATGGAGAGAGGGGTAGTGGGTACGAACGGAGATGGGTAGGCACTCAGGTGGGAGGATTCGGATCAGAAGCTCTGAGGGAGTATGCTGTCAGCAACGGATTGGGCAAAGGAAATCGTGGATGTGCGTGGGTCATGGGTTCATTCGTACAGTATATGGCAAACATGTGGTAACGAGCTACCAGGGCCGCCATGTGCATGCGTGCATTGGCAGTGCAGCGCCCCGCAAGGTCCAACTGCCTGCCGGACTCAAATCATATCTCCTCCTCCTCGCTAGCCTCGGCCGCTGCGCCGCCGCTCTCCGCCGCCGCTCGCTCCCCTTCAATGCGCTGCCGGATGCGGGCCAGCCGCGCAGCCTCCTTCTTCTCCTTTGCTTTTTCTTCCTCGCGTTTCTGCTTGCAGGAGGGAGGCGTGCTTGTTGTTGTGGTGGGGCAGTGGTATTTGCATGCCGAGCGGCCTCCTTCTTCTCTTTCGCCTTCTCTTCCTCACGTTTCTGAAGACGGGATGGTGGACAAACGATAGGGTTTGAATGTGGTAAGGAAACTATAGAACAGTCCCATTGAGCGCAGCAAATTCGAACGCAAATCTGTTACGGTGCGCAGGCAATCAGCAGGCATCCCGGTCAAAGAATAGCAGGCGCAGCGCAGCAGGCGCAGCATGGCAGCCACAGCGCACCCGCAGCTTGGACTGCAGCTTGGCGTCCGCCCGCGCCCGCTGGTGCTCCTGCAGCTGCTCCGCACCCCCAAACTTGTCGTGCGCCAGGCGTGCCACCTGCACCGCATTCGGCACATGAGATGGAAGCTGCTGCGGAGGCTGCAAGGCTGCCACGGCTCAAAAGCTGCCTCCAATGCAGCCAGCAACCGGTGCAAGTTGCGGCACCCAGCACAGCGCTCAGATGATTCCAGTGTTGAGCTTCACGGCCAATAGCATGCCACACGCACGTTGCTGTGATGCAGCATTCCCACCCCGGCCCCCACCTGCGACTCGAGGAACAGCTGCATGGGCGTCCAGTCCGCCTTGTGGGGGTTGGACTTGCGCAGGCTGCCCAGCTTGGCGAGGTCTCCGTCGCTCACGCTGTACGTCTGCTTGGCCGTGCTCTGCAGAAGGGAGTAGTTGGCTTGGTGGTAAGCAGGGTTGGCACGAGCGGGTTGGTTCGCCGTCGCTCGCGCTGTTCGTCTGCTTGGCCGTGCTCTGTGAACAGGTACGGATGGGGCAAGGTGATGGGATAGGCTCGGCGGGCGCAGGGGCCTGGTGAGCCCTGCTGCTACTCTCACAAGCACAGCCTGCAAATAGCACGGCAAAGTTGAGTAACTTGGAAACAGCAGCATCCATTGCACAATGCTGCTAGCAGGCGCCGCCTCCCTGCAGCAGTAGGCAGCGGGCGAAAGGAAAAGCAACACCCCTGCCCGCCCAGCCGCACCTTGCTGATCAGGCGCTCCTCTTTGGAGCAGGTGTTGCACAGCACCACTCCAAATGCCTTGAGCCAGTCGGATCGGAAAGACAGCGAGGGGCAGCGACTGCAGCCGCCCTGCGCCTCCAGCTCCAAATCCGGCGGCTCGCCGCCGTCCCAAGCCGCCGCTGCCGCCGCCGCTGGCCGCTGCACGCGCGCCTGCTGCGCTGGCGGCGCTGGCTGCGTGCCCCGCTGCCCCGCTGCTTGCGACCAGCTGCCGGTGGAGGCGTAACGGGGCGGCAGGGGCTCGCTGCTGGGCAGGAAGCCGCCCTCCATTGCCGGGATGCTCTGTAGCCGATTTGCCGACAGCGATGCGCGAATAGGAATCTGAAACACACCGTGGGAGCCCCACTCTCGCCTCTTGTGCCCCCCTTGGCGCGAGCAGCTCAGCACGCAGCAGGCGGGCCACCCAGCTCCCTTCCAACGCGAGTGGGCGGCAGCCTGGATGTTGCACGTACCAATTAGCAGCCCGGCAGCGCTGGCACCTGGGCGATTCGCCTGTTCAGGTCCTGCACCCCGCTCCAGGCGAGTTTGGCAGCCGCAGCGCATATGAACTGCGTTCAGGAACACTGGAACACTCAGTCTCAAGCAGCGCCGGCGCCAGCAAGTCCGGCCGCTGGCGGCGGCGGCGGCGCTGCCCTCCCCCTCTGCGACAGTGTGTGGCCTCCTGAACTCTCCCTGCAGCACATTTCCACAAGTTTTGCCTCCTATAGGCCAGAGCCGCACAATTTTTGCAGACATCTCATTCACTGCACCTTTGCAGAGAACCGCTGCCGCCGCCGCCATGTCAAATGGCACGCCACGGGGGGCCGTGCACCACAAGGGCCGCACCCTCAACACCCGCATCCTCTGCCTTGTGTTCACAATGATGGTGCGCGGCTGGGGCAGTGGGGTGTGCATACTCCGTTCAGCATTGCCGGTGCACCGGTGTCCGCATCTGCTGCCGGCTGCCTGCAGCGGTAGTGATGCTTAGTGGGCCCGCCTGCTGCGCTCTGTTGCGGATGCAGCAACATGCCCCTCGTGGCCCTGCTTGGAGGCTGCGCAGCTCAAAGCAGCTGCTCACTCCCCTGCCGCCTGCCTGCTGTCGACTTTTTGTGTTCACAGGTTCCTGCCGCCTGCTGCCACTGACCCTGTGTCACAGTCACCGCACTTTCTTCCGCCACAGGTGTTTGGCGTGCTGGCCGTGCTGTCGCTCATCTCGCTGCGCGCCACGCAGGCCGCCAACTTCGAGCTGGGCCAGAAGCTGCTGCAAGCGGGTGAGCGTGTTCTAAGCAGGGATGGCATTATGTGTGCAGGGGGCAGCCGTGCTGCACAGTGGAGGGCTGGTTCTGCAAAGTGTGCCGGGCTCAGCCGAGCAACAGAGTGTGGCGCCTCTTGTGCTGCGCTGGCAGCAACTCGACTCGCTTAAACACCTTGCCCAGGCAGCGTCTCAAACCAGGCTAATATGACGGCCACCACCGCCCTCCTGCCCTGCGCTCCTCCGCGCAGAGAACAATGCAGCCACGATCATGGCGACGCTGCGGGACGCGCAGGAGAGCCTGGAGCGGGTGAGCGCCGAAGCTTCGGCCGCCACCAAGGGGCAGCAGCAGGCAAACCAGGACCTGGACACGGTGCGCCCAGTTTGGTAGAGCTGGGGTTCGCGGCCCGGGCTGCTAAGCCGCTGTGCTCAGGCTCGATTGATTGCCAGTGATCCCTGGCAGCAGCTGCAGCTGTTCCGGGGGCGGCACGGCCACAGGGGAGGGCTGAGACAGTTACGGATGAACTTGACGACTGCAATATCTCGTGCTGTCCTGCCTCCCCTCAAAGGTGTTTGCAGTTGAACGAGGAAAACGGGGGTCTCAAGGCGGAGCTGCAGGAGCTGCTGTGCTGTTCGAATGCTGAAATACCTCATGCTGCCCCACTTTGCTCACCCACATTTGCTTGCAGCTGAACAAGGAGAACACAGGTTTGAAGGCGGAGCTGAAGGAGCTGCGGCGCAGCGCCTCGGCCAGCACCACGCAGCTGGCCACCTGCACCAACAAGCTGGCGGAGGCGCTGGAGCGGGTGAGTGGCTGTTGCAAGGGGTGGGTGGTGCCAGTTGCTGGCACACAGGCAGTGCGTGGCAGCCCAACAGGGCAGGTGGCGGCCACAGCAGGGGTGCCGGCATGGTGGGCAGGCGTGCAGGCAGAGCGGCCAGTCAAGCTGAAAACAAGCTCGGCTGCCCGCTCCCTTGCCCACCCACAGGCGAACAACTCAGCAGCCCAGCTCAACACCCTCAAAGCACAAGCCGCCGGGTCTGCACAGCTGCAACAGCAGCAGCAGCAACAGCAGCAAACCAAGGAGCAGCAGCCACAGCAGCAGCAGCAGCAGGCGGCCACCAAGGCCGGCGGCGCTTCGCAGCTGGAGCAGGCGTTGCAAGATGCGGACCGAGAGGCCGGTGGCAGCAGTGGTGGCGGCGGCAATGGGGTGCATGCTGCCGAGCGGCGGGGGCAGCGGGAGGCTGGGGCGGAGGAAGGGAATGAAGATGAGGAGCGAGACCAGGATGCAGCTGATGCAGATGCTCGCTTTCCACGGGAAGGGGATTTGGAGGAAGATGAGGAGGATGGCGGGCAGGAGGAGGGTGATGGCCAGCAAGGCAGCGAGCCAGGGGAGGAGCGGCAGGGGGGTGGCCAGGCAGCGGCGTCGGGCCAGCGGCAGGGCGGCGGCCAGCGGCAGGGCACTGCAGGCGGCGGGGCGGGCGCTGGCCAGCGCGGGCAGTGAGGCCCCTGGTTGTGCATTGAACCAGTTGCCACCATTGAAGTAGTTGCCAGTGATTAGCTGACTACACATGGGGAATGCTCGTGCAGCCTCAACAATAAACAAACATATGTTGTGATGCCTGGTTCCCCTCTTCTCTGGTGAATAAGTGTACGGGCTGCAGAGTAAATTGCTCGTTCAATCCATTAGAGAGCCCCTTGCATGGCTGCACGCAGACAGGAAGGGCAGGCTGCGGGGCGCAATAGTTGGCAGGGCCGCTTTTGACTGCAGCTTTCCACGTCCACCGCTTGCGTGCGCCACTGCCTGCTGCTCTGCTTGTTACTCTTGCACTGGTTTAGGAGCAAGCCGTTCTGCTGGAGCCATTCACGCTGTATACCTTGACCAAACTGGTATTAGGCCAGCGGGAACTGTAGTGCCTGCAGCCTGATGCAGCTTGCTTACTTGCTGGCCCGAGCGCCGGCGCCACCTGGCGGCGGTGCAAGTGCAAGGCACCCCGCCCGCGGCACTCTAGTGGCTGGTCTGTTCGCATTTGTTTCAGCACACAAGTAAACCTTCAATCATTAGACCAGCCCGGAGCCGCTGCAGCGCTGCAGGGAGCCCTTGCCCACCCGGGCTTCGCCGCTAGGCGGCGCCCTCGCGCCATGACAGTGGCCGTTTCGGCCCTGCTGGCGGTGGCGCTCCTGCTGGTAGTGTGTCCGGCCTGCCGCGGGCTGCAGGAGGCCGGCAGCTCGAGCCCACCGCTTCCGCCGCTTCCGCCGACCGCGTCAAGTCGCTGCCCGAATTCGGCAAGCTCGGCTCCTCCCTGCGAATGTACAGCGGGTGGGTGGCTCATTTAGATGCCTTTTGTGAAGCATGTACCAAGACACGATGTGTAGCTGTGGCTCCTGCGCAAGGCGTGGATGGCCGCCGCCGCCTCGCCGGCCAGCGTACCTGTGCCACGCGCTCGCCCGTTGCAGCAGCCTGGCTGCAGCAGACAGCACATGTCTGCCTTACACTGTCATCAACTGCGACTTGGTCGTGTCTGGTCAACTCTTCATGAAACCAGCTGCCCGCAAGACTGCCTGGCCTGCATTTTCTGGTCCGCCTCAAGAGGGGCCCCCTGCCCTGCCCCCTGCAGGTATCTCAATGTCAGCGGCGACTCTGGAGCGGACCGCCAGGTGTTCTATTCGTTCACAGAGTCGGAGCGGCAGCCGCGCAAGGACCCACTCGTCCTCTGGCTGCAGGGGTGCGCGCGCCGCAGGGGGATACTTCTTGTGGGCTGGGTGCTGCAGTGTGCCCTGCTGCAAACGCTTTTGGGTGGCCTTGCCACCGAGGGCAGCTGTGTCATGGCACAGCTGAGGAGCTCTTTTTGTAGCTTGCATGAATGCCATGCTGACGCACCATTGCCCTGCCGCACCCAACGCCCTTTGCGCTGCTTCCTTGCACGCCTCCCAACTGGCATGCTTTGCACCTCCCTTTGTCCTCTCTTGTCCACAGGGGGCCCGGCTGCTCGCCCGTCGGCACCGGCGGCTTCAAGCTGTTGGGCCCCTTCTTCTTCCGACCGAATTATCAGGACACCAACAGCCAGAAGCTGGTGAGTGGAGGAAGTGGTGCAGGAGGGTGCTCTGGTTAGTAATGGAGCTCTGGTCAGCAATGGAGTGTGCTGGTTGTATGCAGTTGAGTACAAGCCAGAACTACTGTGTTGCTGGTCATTTGTCTGCCCCTCCTTCTCCAACCCACGCTGTTCATGTGCGGCGTCATCCACAGATGCGCAACGTGCACAGCTGGACCCACGTGTCACCCACCTTTGCAGTCTCTCCTTTGCTTATCTGAGGAGAGTGTAGTCCTACTCCAATTGCAGATGCGCAACGCGGACAGCTGGACCAAGGTCGCCTCCCTGCTGCTCATCGACACGCCGCTCTTCACCGGCTTCTCGCGCTCCTCGGACAATGTCACCGACCGCTACTGGGGTCAGTAAGATGGAAGGACTTATGCTATTGCTGTTGCCCTTCTGACTGCCGATAAGTGACCGATGACTTGCTCGTCCGACAATGTGACCGACCGCTACTGGGGTGAGAGCGGAGGGGCTGAGTTCTAGCTGTTGAACACTGTCCTGGCTTACCCCTCCAACAATGTGACCGACCGCTACTGGGGTGAGATGGGAGGAAATGAGCTATAGCTGTTGCTTTCTAATCGTTGATACGTGACCGATGACTTGCCCGTCGGATAATGTGACTGACCGCTACTGGAGTGAGAGGGGAGTGACGCGCCGAAGTTCCATTGGCAATGGCACTTCGGCGCGTCACGGTGTTCTCATGCGAGTGCGCACTGAATTCTGCAATGCACAGCAGCCCACACCAGCGGTTTTCACCACCAAATCCAATGCAGGCGACGGCAACACCACGGCGTTGCACCTGGCCTCGCTGCTGGCCTTTTACGAGCGGTTCCCCGCCTTCCGCAACCGGCCGCTCTTTGTGACGGGGCACAGCTATGCGGGTGGGTAGCAGGAGTCCTGCCCTTGGCAGGCAGCAGGGGATTCCCCCGCCCTTGTACAGGCCACCACATCCCTTTGCTGGTGCAAGCAACTCTGCAGTACAGCAGCGTTCAGGCAGTGCCTGTCCTATCCTGCAGGTCACTACATTCCTTTGCTGGCGCAAGCGATCCTGGAGTACAACAGCGCCCTGCCCAGCGGCGGCCAGAAGCTGAACCTTCAGGGGTATGCAGTAGGCAACCCGTGGACCGACCCTGCACTGGACAATGCAGGTGTGTTTGCTTGGTGGCGCTGAGAAGTGTGTGGAGCGGTGTCAGGCTGTGAAAATGGGCTGCCCATGCGCTGAGCCATTAGGTGGTGAGGGGCGGCAGCGATTTCTGTTGATTTGCAGTCCCTCTCCTCCCTCGCTGCCCTTTCAGGCGCTGTTGAGGTTTGGTATTCAGAGGGCATGATCCGCCAAGAGACATATGAAGGGCTGAAGCAGCACTGCAACATGAGCGCAGTGGGTGAGCGCGCTGGGAGTGGGCTATGCTATCAGCGCTGCTGCTGCCGCTGCTGCTGCCGCTGCTGCTGCCGCTGCTGCTGCTGCTGTACAGGCGCGCCTGCTGCTCATGCAACCACCCATCGAGTGGCCCTGCCGACGTTGGTGAGGGCCTGTGCGGGAGCCTGCTGAATGCAAGGCGTGTGCTGGCAAGCTGCCGCATGTATTGCAAGCCCCGGAATCGCCGGCATTGCATGTTGTGATAGCATGACCTTGCCTGCCAACCCTGTTCCCCGCACGTGATGCAGTGCTTTGGCGCACCGATGGCGAGAGCGGGGTGCACGGGGAGTGCGCCACATTCCGGTGAGCAGCGGGCCTGCCACTTGTTGAAGGGGCAGCTTGAACACAGGACGGCACTGTGCAACTGTGCAACTGTACACTGCCTGCAAAGGGCAGCTCGGCGAGCCATGCTTCATGCTCCACTGCTGTGGCAGGGTGTAGCCTGATTGCCATGCTGGCTTCCTGCACCCTGCATACTCTGATCCCGCAGCGATGCCGCCTTAGACGAGATGGGTGGATATGACGAGTATGGTCTGAGCGCTCCCAAGTGCCTGCTTGGAGCCGACGGCAAGCCGCTGGAGGAGCAGCCGCGCAACACTGGTGAGCCTGAGCAGGGCTGTGTGACGGCACACTCAATCAACGGGCTTGGGTATTCATCAAGAGCAGCCATGCAGTACTGGTGCGCTGCGGCGGCAGCGCTGCTGGGCTTGTGGAATTGATGCTACCCTGCACGGCAGCGCAACACTGAGCAGCACACTGCTTTGCCCGGCGGCGGATCGGCGGCGGGCCCCAGAGAGCTACCCAGCCTGAGGTTCAACCACCTGCCTGCTCCTGCCTAGTGTGCGGCTTGCAACTGCTCCACGCCCTGCCGAGCCGCCCCTGTGTCCCGAGGGGTCCAATCAGGTTGAAGCCTCTTGCTCTCAACCCACATTTGCAGAGATACCCAGCGCGACGTTCGACCCGTGCGCACCGCAGCGGCTGAAGGCCTATTTCAACCGTGCGGACGTGCAGGAGGCGCTGCACGCCATCCAGGTGGGCCGACATGTTGGTTGCTCGTTATCCAAACAAATGTTGCTGAGCACTGAAATGCTATCAGTGCTCATCAGCTGTGCCCCTTGCATGTGCATCTGCAACAGGAGGCCGAGCCTGCCCCCTATAATGTGCCTCCCCTGCAGCCCGGCGAGGCGCCACTCCCCTGGACCGCGTGCAACAGCCGCGGCATCGTCTATTCCTACGATTCCCTGGCCACCTCCGTGCTGCCGGTGCACCGCAAGCTGCTGGATGCGGGTAAGTTTGGTTCATTTGGATGAGGAGCATGAGAATGCATACACGGGAGGGAACTGGTGCCTTGGCTATGTTGCCTTCCAACAGCGTTGTGATGGCATGGCAAGCAGTCTCAGCTGACGCTGCACACCTGCAGCCTGCGCATTCCTTCATCCCGTTTTGACCGGCATGCTCCCGGCATATCCCTCACTCCCCAACCAAACCCTTAGGCCTGCGCGCCCTGGTGTTTTCGGGCGACCAAGATGGAGTGGTGCCCACGCGCTCCACTCGGTCCTGGGTGGAAGCCTGGACCTGCCGCAAGCGGGGGACTTCCGCCCCTGGGTCGACGCCGCCTCCAACGAGGTGCGTGGCAGCAGCGCTCTGCGCCCATTTCTGCCACATTTTCCCCCAACCCATCACCGCTTGTGTGTGTGTCACCAGGTGGCAGATGTGTGCAGCAGCTGTCCCAACAGACTGTGCAGCGGAGGGTGCGGCTCGCATTGCAGCAGGGCGTGCATGACTCACCAGCCTGCATATGCCACACAGCTGCTGCTCCGTGTGGCTTTTGCTTGCTGTTATCCACATTTGTCTAGTCTAGTCTAGTCTTACAGCTTAGCTCCAGACCCAGAGGCCCAACTTCATGAGAGAATGAAATGTTCTCAACAGCTGACTGCCCTCCGGCCCTTCCCTTCCACAGACCGCGGGCTACGTCACTCCGTACCAGGGCCTGACGCTGGTCAGCGTGCATGGCGCGGGGCACCACGTGTCCTACTTCAAGCCGCGCCAGGCGCTGCAAATGATTTCTGCCTTCCTTGACGACCGGCTGCCGTGAAGCATCGTCGACTGAAATGCCTGTTGGCGCCACTGATTTGTACATCAATTGCTGGGCGCTAGATCACCAGTATTGGAAGCAATGTACACTCTGTAATCTGTACTGAACGTGCCAGTTGAATGCCAAGGAGGTCTCAAGGGCCGGATACAGTGGCCTCTGTGCAAGCACCGCCCACGCTTTGGCGGCACCGCCTCAGCGGGAAGCAGCCACATGCCCTGGCAGCGCCTCGCAGCCCGTGTCGGCTCGTTTGCTACTGCCACAGCAGCTCGTAGACTCCAATCATGCAAGAGAAAGAGGCCTTGACGGCCTCTGCAGCAGGTGCGCCGCGCGGCAGGGCTGACCGTGCCGCCGCTGCCGCTTGTACTCCCCTGAGCGGCAACATCGAGCTATGCAATGCTCGATGAGCGCATCAAAGCCGCGGCCGCGAGCGGCCGCGGTCACTGCCTCCCCAGGCCCTCGCTCGCTGAGCGCTGCGGGCCTACCGGCGCTAGTCGGTTGTAGGGCGTAACTAGCCGCATGTTTGGCTGTCGCACGCCCCGCGCGCTCGACCTGCGCGTCTGCCGCCGCCGCCGCCGCTGCCGCCACTGCCGCCACAAGTCTGGAAGGGTGTCACACCTTAGTCCTCCTCTCAGGGCTAAGCACCTCCTTTACTTGCAACCACGCAACTGCCTTGCTTTCACATCCTATACCTGTCTTTGTTCCACCTGCACCTGCAGGGGGGGTGCTGAAAAAGAAGACGCTGGCTGAGCACTTGGAGGCGGACGATGAAACAGCGGTGTATGCCATCCTGCTGCCCTCGGGCTTCCCTTTGTGAGTGTCAAAGATGCCGAAGCTGCAGGGAAAGGAAGGAGTTGTTGCAAGATTGAATGGTGCAAGCTGCGCTCCAGCTGGATTCCATTAATAGCGTGAACCCATACTTGACATGGGCTGCCGCTGCACCGATGCCTGTATCACACGCGCGGCAAGCGTGCGGTGCTGCACCTTGCGCCTGTGCTTCTCAGGAGATACTGCAGCCACTGCAGCTATGTCACTCGACGAAATTGCTTGCTTGCTTTACGCAGGAAGGAGGGCACGCAGCTGTGGAAGGGCGTGCGCCTGGGGCGCCTGCTGGGTGCTGGCGCGCAGGTGCGGCAGTTTAGCTTGCTGCGGTCGATGCTCTAGTCGCTGCCGCCCTTCGACCCCTCTGCTGGTGCTGCGCTGCCCTGCTACTGCCACTGCTGCTGCGGTTTGTGGGCGCTGCAGGGTTGCGTAGCCCTAACGTGCTTCCCCATCTATGTCGCTGCGTCAGCAGCATTCCAGCGCCTGCTGCTGCTGCATGCTGTGGCTGCGACACAGCGGCGATGTACCCTTGCTGTTGAGTTCGGCTGCATGTTGTGGCCTGATGAGCTGTTGCAGCAGGTGCACTGTCTTGAATCTCCAAAATAAATCGTTTGCAATCACTTATTTCAGGCCAAGGTGTTCCGTGTGGCGCGGGACGACGGCTCGCCCACCGGCAAAGTCATCAAGATCAACCACGCCGACATGGCCAGCAAGATGCTGAACAACAACGTGGTGAGCTGCTGTGGTGCTGTCATGCAGTGAGTCGTGCCCATACAGCCAGCAAAAGTGCACCAGCAGCCTTCCTCCTCTGGTAGGGACGGTTATCTTATTCCTGCGCTCATCGAAACCCAATCCCAAACCTGCAGGTGTGGGTGGGCATGGACCGAGAGTGGGAGATCGGCACCCAGCTGCGGGCCGCGCTGCAGCAGCCCGACGGCAGCGTGCCGGGTTTCATGAAGGTGTGTAGTTATCTCACTGCAGTTGTCTCACTGTGTTCACACACTGTGCTCATGCGCTGCCGTGTTCATGCGCTGGGTTCATGAAGGTAGTGGTGATGCAGCTGTGCTGATGCTTGTCAAACCGCTCGAGCTGTAGCCTCGCATATTGCTGCCGCCGCTGTGGTTGGCGGCGCGGCATGCACGTGGCCTGTCCCTTGCATGCCGCGCCGCTGCTGCGGCCTTCATCAGCTCGCTGGTGCACACTGCCCGTCTGCCGCTGCCTCAACCAAGTATCTGCCAGTGTGCCGCAGGTCTGCGATTGCCTGGTCAGCAGCGCGGGCGGCAAGGACGCTCGCTTCTGCGGCATGCTGATGGGAGAGCTGCACGGTGGGGGAATGCTGTCATGATATTTGCTCTGGTTTTGCTGGCTGTCTGAGGGATACTCATGGGAGAGGTGCATGGTGGGTTGGAGCGCTACCGCACTTTGCTGCCGGTGATGTTGTGTTTGGGGGCTGAGTGCAGCGGTCATGAAGAGCTGCACGGTGCGAAATTGCATGCGATGGAGCCGCATGATGAGGCAATGCAAGTGGCGGGCCCTTCGCATTATGCAAATTGCATCTTTGCTTGAATTGCCGCAGGCTGGGAGGTGTACAAGCGCGTGCAGGCACCTGAGTTCCACAACATCCACTGTGAGGCTGTTTCACTGCTTACTGTTTGTTGCTGTGTATTGGGGAGCGGATAAATTACCCGAGTTCCACAACATCCACTGTGAGGTCCTTATGATTGTGCTGAGGTCATAATGTGTGTGGGACATGCTCGGAAGAGTTGAGCCTCCGAGCTCCACAATTGTGCGCTCCGGTTTGCTGTGCAAAGGGTAGTAAGCCCTCCCAGCGGACTTCGTTATCACTGCGGCTGTGTCAATACTTGCCTGCAGATGTGCGGGAGATGCTGTTCCAGGTGTTTTCGGCGCTAGATCGCGCGCAGCGCAAGCTAGGGTTCAATCACGCCGACCTGGGCATGCGGTGAGGCCCCTACCTATATGGCTGCTGTTTGTTGCAGTGTGAACAAGGGGCATGCTGTGCTGCATTGCTTGCTGAAGGCAGGCGGCGAGACTGCCCCTGTGCAGTGTTTGCACTGCGGTGTAGCACTGTGAACAACAGCTGCGGCAGCAGCTTGCTGCATGGGTCGGGGCGCTTGAGCATTTGCCCGAAGTTGATGATTGAGCTGACACTAAGCTGCCGAGCCTTCAACTCCTGTGCAGCAATGTGATGGAGCACTACCCTCGGTGAGTAAATGTATGTTGCATGGCATTTCTCAGTGTGACATTATTTCCCGTTGGATTGAGGTGTCATGAGCAAGGGACCACCACCTGGACTGTTGCCGCCTGCACTGCTCGCATTGCCGTCTACATTGCACTGCTTGCGCCGCACAGGTTGACGTGCCAGCCGTGAATGCCAGCGTGCGCTGTACTTGCTGCTGTTCCATCCATCTGTTGTTACTTCTTACACACGCTCCACAGGCTGTGGGAGGATCTGTCGCCCGAGGAAGCAGCCAAGGCGCGGGCGGCGGCGGGGGCGCTGCGCCCCGGCTTCAACGTCAATGCAGACGGCTCGCGCGCGCCGCTGGGGCCGCAGATTGAGTTCAAAATCATCGACTTTGGGCTGGCCAAGTTCAGCGCCAAGACTGCTGCGGCGGCAGCAGGGCGGGAGGCCCAGGTCAGGCTGCCAACAGGCAACAAACACCAGTGGCACATGTTACTTGATTCCTTGCTGTTCAGCAACGGCGTCAGGCAACTGTTTCCACCAACCTTCGCCCCCACTGCCTTCTCATGCCGCAGGGCATAGTGGAGCAGCTGCATGGCTGTCATGTCATGTTCTTCAGCCGCTAATCTCTGCGCAAACCCTTACCACTCAATGGCTTCAACACTCGCTGCCTGCCGCAGGACATAGTGCAGCAGCTGCACGAGCGTCCCACGTTCTTTCCCAACGAGTCATTTGTTCAACTGTCGGTCTTTAACTGCTTGCAAAGCACACCCTGGCTGCCGCAGGACATAGTGGAGCAGCTGCACGAGCGGCTGGCGCGCCACGAGCGCATCATCTTTGGCAGCGACGACTCGGTGGGCAGGGAACAATGCTTTGCGGCACTGTTTCAATCTCGCAGACAGCTTGCAAAGGTTACTTGCGCTGCAGATAGACAAAGATAGATGAGGCTTAACAATCTATCCAATCCCCCAACCGCCCACCCTGCAGCCTACCAGCATCGAGATTGCAGCCATCGATGTGACGCAGCAGCCGGGGTGCATCCCGCGCGTGCGTGGCTGGCTGCGCACCAAGCTGGGGCTGCCCATGAAGAGCACGGTGCGGAGGCTGCTGCAAAAGCGTTGGAAAGTGATGTTCCAGCTGTCTTGTCCCCTGCATCCCCTCGTTTTGGCGGTGGTTTGCCATGCCGTGAACCAAGCACGCAAAGGGCAAGGGGCTGGGAAAGCAGCAGGTGGAGCGCACAGGTGGAGCGCCCTGCCAAGTTCCGGCAGCCCGCTGCACGGCCTGCACATGCGCAGCCCGCTTCACTCGCCTGCACCTACCCCCGCCCCCCTCATGCTACCCTCTGCCGCAGCTGCAAATCAAGCGGCAGCCGACCCAGGGCCAAATGCCGGAGGCCTCCCTGGCCTCGGGCACCCAGGACTATGTGCAAGCGCAAGACAATTGGGACCTGCCCACCCGGCTGGCCTCTGTGGCAGGGCCCACTTTCCGCCAGGCGTGCGCGGCGGTGGCGCACAGCCGGCGAAACCTGGGTGAGCGCTTGGGGGTGGCAAAATTGGTGGGACATGCCAGGGCGAGCTGTGCATGACTGCAATGCAGAGTGTAACCTGGCTCTGCTGCCTGCGCTGCACCCACCTGCCGTCCCTGCTGCTCCACTCGCAGACTCGCGGCGGCAGGCGGCGGCAGAGGCGAAGAAGAAGCGCAAGCGCTCGCCCATTGAAGCGATGTACCGGTGAGCAGCTTTGTGTCAACGTTGCAATGTAGCAGTGGCACCACAAGGGGCGTCTTTCACCTGCCCTGGGCTGTTTCGCTGCCCAGCTGCGCCGCCCCACTTGATTATGTTCTCACTCAATTGCAATTGCAACTCAAGTGGTTCCGCAAGGGCGACGTCTTCCGCCTGCCGTTTCGCCACGCTCCATTCTATTTAACCTCTGCTTTGTGTCAACCTGAATGCAGGCATTGGTGGCACCGCAAGGGCGACGTTTTCCACCTGCTGCTGACCATGGCGCTGGTGCTGGACGACAGGTGGGCCGCTTTCTCTCGTTATAATGTGATTGAATGATCTGTAATGCTGACCATGGCGCTTGTGCTGGACGGCAGGTGAGGGTTTGTAGGCAACTGCCTGCTTAGACTGGCTGCCTGGTTGCAGTGCCAAACCGTAGACCGATTGCCTGCTCGCAATGCCGAACGATTGACTGCCTGCCGGCTTGCAATGCCGACACCGTGCCCAGGCTGGCCGCCCCTCCCAAAGGTCAATAGCCTCTAACTGGTTCTTGTGTTGATGTTGCAGGACGTGGCCGGATGCCGATGAGGACCTGGTCCACTCCTTCTGCTCCCTGGTGCACCACGTGACGGGTGAGCCCAGTTGTTCTTTCTTCTCTCCTCGCGTGGTGATTGTGCGGCACGATTTTTGCTGCTTCCTGATGCACCACATGACTGGTGAGCCGAAACTCATGACAGTTGTACAGAGCCTTTCCTGCTGCTTTCTTTCTGCTTGCCGCCGTACCATACAACTGGCCAGCCACTGCATGACCAACAGACTTCTTTGCCGCACGCCCTGCCGCTGCAGGCATCAAGATGAAGGCCAGCTTTGCAGAGGAGCAGCCCAGCAGCGGCGGCGGCGGCGCCGGCAGCGGCAGCAGCAGTGCACACAACGGGGATGGGGCGCAGGCGCAGCAGGCGGAGCAGGCACAGCAGGCGCAGCAGCAGCTGGTGTTTGGGCGGCGCAAATGGAAACATTGGTTTAGGCGCTGGCAGATCAGGTGGGCTTTTGGGGGAAGGGCAGCGCAGGAGGCCAGCCTGGGCCGGGCAGGCTGGTGCATGCAAGCCGGGCCGCGTTGTGACAAGCGGGCAAGCCACTTGCATGCTTGCCATGAGCAGACCTGCTGCGCCTCCACACCACACAGAGCCCCTGTATGCTCCCTCACTCTCCATCCACTCCTGCGCCTCCCATCTGGTCTGTCTCCCCGCTGCCGCAGGCTAAAGGGCCACCTGCTGCCGCACAACAGCGGGCTGCTGGCTCGCGAGGCGCTCTCCCACCCCTTCCTGTCACCGGGGGTGCAGGTGCCGCACGCGCCTGTACCCAACAAGCTTGCAGCCGCATTCCCGGACTACGGAGCATGAGGCGTTGTGGTGCATGTCGTCAGCACTTTTACGCTCTGACCTAAAGGCGCACGGAGCATGCGCAGCACACCGAGGCAAATCACGAGAACCGAAAATACTAGCCCTTCGCAGTTCCTGCCTTTCGAGCATGAAGTTTGAAACCCAACCCAACACTCTCCGCTCCACGCTTGCGACCAAAAAACAGCAGCCGCCTCCACCTAAATCGTCACAAACCTGCGCAACTTGCCCACTGGTCAACGTCTCCCTCTGAACTGCCCCACTTATCGCTCTCCACTCTGGGGCCCGCCGTTGTGCATCTACTACTGTCGTATGCCGCAGACCGTGCTGTGTGTTTACAGGGGCCCAAGAATGTGGGGAGAATAAATCCAAGAGGCGGCGAAAGGGCAGAGGCAGCCAGTCTTCAAGATGGGCGGAGGCAGGGCAGGGCGGGCGGGGCACTGGCGGGCAGGGGTGCACAGAAGCAAGCAGGCTCTCAGGGTGGCACGGGGCAGGCAGGGTCGGAGGCGTCAAAATTTGCATGTGGGTGTGCAGAGGAAAAAATGGCGGTTGGTAATCAAAGCAAGGGTACAAGGGAATACGGTGTGCAGCAGCCAGCGGCGCACATACAGCTGCGGCTGTTGACAGGTGAACACGCGGGGTGAGGGCTGCGCGGGTGTTGTGCCCTGCAGCACAGCGCGTTTGGCACAGCAAGACCGAACCAGCGCAGCGCGCCTCAACCCAGCAGCGCGGCCATGAGGCGCTGCAGCAGCCAGGCGATGAGCAGCATGGCCAGCGCAGCCAGCAGCATCCACTCGAGGCGGAAGCGGTCGGCCAGGGCGGCAGACACGCCGGCGGCGGCCTCTTTAGCAGCGGCACCAGCCAGCTCCACCATCACGGTGCGCCCCTGCGGGTTCTGCACCACCTGCGGCAGAGAAGAGAAGAATGGAACATAATTTAGCCTGGGTGAAAGGGTGCAAGCACGAGGTCCACCATCACGGTGCGGGCCTGTGGGGTCTGCACCACCTGCGGCAAGCACACACGTGGGAGAAGAGCATGGCTGGGCTGGGTGAGGGGAGGAGGGCAGAGCAAGTGGCTGGCTAGGGTTGCTGCCGCCACGCGCAGGGACGCAGCGGCCTGGCCCCCAAGCACAGCTGCGGCGCATCCAGCCGCAAGCAGGCGCTTGCACCCCACAACCCCCCAGTCATTGCCACCCATCTCTGCTCACGTTGAGCCACTCCTTGCCCACCGCCGAAATCCACTCCAGGTTGCCGCTGCCGGTGCGCCGCATGCCCGCCTGCACCTCCTCCGCCTGCACCCGCCGCAGCGCCGGCAGCACTGGCGCCGCCGGCAGCCGCCCGCCCGCCGCCTCTGCAGCCGCCGGCGGAGTGCGCACCGCCCAGCTGTCCACGCTGCGCGCGCTATGGTCGCCGCCCTTGGGGGCCACCTGCGGGTGCAGCAGCAGCACATCGCTGTCCACATCAGAGGCCGCCGCCGCCGGCGGCGCCTCCCCGGCGGCGGCCGCCTGCTGCCAGCCGCCTGACGCGCTGCTGCCGCAGGGGCTGCCCGTGTCAGCCGGCACCTCCTGCTCGTCCCCCGCCCGCTGCTCAGCCTGCTGCTGCTGCTGCTGCTGCTCGACCTGCTGCTGCTGCCGGGAGCTGCCCGCCCGATTCATCAGCTCCTGTATGCTGGCCGACAGCCTGCGGCGCAGCCGGGCAGCCAAAACACAGCACACTCTCGTGAGTGCCCTGAGTGCCATGCCAGAAAGCGGGCCTGCTCTGCTGTCACAAGCCAGCAACCATGCCTGCACTTACAGCACTTCCCAGCAGCAGCTGCATCCGGCCCGGAGTGGCCGACATGCGCGCCACCCGGGACCCACACCCAGCGCCCCGCCCCCACCTGATCCCAATCCCCGGCTGCTGCTGCTGCGCCTCTGCCGCCGCCATAGGCGCCTCCAGCGCCTGCTGCTGCACGGGGCCCGCAAGGTAGGCGCCGACCACGTCGCGAGCAAAGACGCCCACCACCGATTTGACGGCCTCCAGGTGCTCGGGCCGGGCCATGGCGGAGAACAGGTCCTGCAGCGGAGGAGGCAGAGGGTGGGAGGCTGGCTTGTCAGTTGACATGGTAGAGAGGGGGAGCGATGCAGCAGCCACCCGCTTGAGCCACACCGACCGTCCAAGCCAAAGGAAAAGAGTTGAGATACATCTGGCGGCAGGAAGAACATGCAGCAGTAACCCAGCAGCCAGGTGCACCAGCCCTGCAACTGCATGCATGCACAACGGTGCACATGCACCCACCTCGTAGAAGTTGAGGTTCAGCGTCTGGTCCAGACAGGCCAAAGTATGATGCAAGAATCACAAGAACAACCCAGCGTGGAAACGCACCTCATAGAAGTTGAGGTCGAGCGTCTGGTCCAGGTAGGCGCGCATGCCGCCCGTCACAAACGCGCTGACGCACAGCACCGCCTGCGGCAGCAAAGTCGCACACTTGACGTAAGCAGCAGGATGCGGTGGGGCAGCGTGCAGATTTGGTGTGCTTGCAGGCAGGCTGGTCTACACTCAAGAACAGTCGCTCCGCCTCCCACACAACATGCAGGCATGGCCGCAGGCCACCCAACCAGCAGCGGCAGAGCCTGCTCCTTATTCTCACCAGCTGCTGGCCGCGCTGCGTCGCCAAGAAGTCCAGCAGGCGGTTGGTGAGGTCGGGCTGCGCGCCCGGCAGCTGCGGGCCCAGCCCCGCCGCCGCGCGGTCTGCCGCTGCCAGGCGGTGCCGCACCTCACAGAAGCCTGTGACCAAGTTGCGGGCGCCCAGGCTGACGGCCACAGACACCAGGCTGTGCCCCCGCTCGCTGAGCAGCGCCTCGAGCACTCGGTCCAGAGCCGAATTGTGGGTGCTGGGCGCATGGGCATGCGCGTGCGCAAAGCCGCTGCTGCTGCCGTCGAGGGCGGGGTGCGTGCCGTCGTGGCTGCCGTGGGTGGCTGCTGCGCTGCCGCCGACTGCAGGCAGGCACAGAATGAGCATTCAGGAAAGGCATGATCAGGATAGCAGCCCTCCGGCTGCATTCTCTCTTTATGGCTGCATTCTCTTCTCCAGTTGAGCACAACAACGCTGCTCCCCCACAACAGGCGGCGCACAGCACACAGCACCAAGCAAGTCGCACCTGAGACGCCGCGCCAGAGCGCCGCCACCGTGGCAGATGTGCTGTCTGCCACCTCCGGCGACTGCATGAGGCGCGCCAGCTGGCGCAGGCTGGGCGGCAGCTCGCGCCGGTCAGACTGCAGAAAGGCGTGCAGGTCTGCGAGCACGAGGCGCAGCGTGTTGGCGCCGGTGCCGCAAGCGTCGGCATACGCGGCCAGCGCGGCGCGCAGCCGGCGCAGCGACCGCGCCGTTGACTGCAGTGCATCGCTGCGGTAAAGACGGTACAGCGCGTAGGCCGTGGCTGCGCCGCCAGCGGACAGCAGCAGCGCGCGGACGAGCCGCTCCCGCCGCAGCAGCGGGTGCGCCGCCGCTGCCGCTGTCAGCGGCATGGCGCTGGGGCGCCGGCTGCCGGCTGGAAGCGCTGCTCTAGTGCCGCGCCGTCAGGGGGGCGGGAGCAGAGGCGCTCTAGCGGCGCGCAGGACCGAATCCGACGAAGGGCCGACGTCAGCACGTCGCGGAAGGCCGCGGGCCCCTGCTGCTCGGTTGTGGCGGCTGCCCGAACTACAGCAGCCGAGCGGGAGGCCGCCGCACCGAGGCAGGGCTGTTGGGGCTTGGCCAGCCAGAAGCGGCGGTGTGAGCTCGTGGAGCGCTCCTCAGGCGAGCACAAAGGAGGCTGGATCGTTGTGAAGCTGCCTGGCGCGAGGGCTGCACCCGACAGCTCATGCTGGCGCCGCCGCCCACGAGGCCCGCGCCGCGCAGCTGCATGCAGCCATCGGCGGCTGACAGGCCGGCCCGGTTGTGCTAAAACACCACCATTGCGGCAACACCAATGAACCTGGCTCCTGTCAAATAGGTTGGCAGCATAAGCTTCCACAACAGCCAGCTGCGCTCCCTGCAAGTGTCTCCAGTGCAACAGCCGGAAGCGGCAGCAAGGTCGGCGGCCGTCAAGTGCATCAGCTTCAATGGCGCTTGAGCCGCAGCCACGTTCAAAAGAAGCAAAGTGTATAGCTCATGTGCACAGGGCCCTCAACAGCGGAATTCTCACTTCACGCCGCAGCCTGCGGCCGCTGACAGCGCCACTGGCAACTGCCGGGGCCGGCCTCTACGGCAGCTTATGTTGCGGGCTGTGGAGAGCACCAGGGCACCCACAAACGTGCCTGAAGCTGCCCAAGTCTGCAAGGTGTGTGATGTCAAAACTGGAGCAACCGGCGGCCAGCAGGAGGAAGCAGGGCCCGTCTCCCGCCGCTGCCCCCTTGCAGGCGGCGGCAGGCGGAGGCAGCTTTTGGGACCCTCCGGCTCAACCCAGCTCGCGCGATCATTCGATTCCACTCCCAGCTGTCGAATGCGTTGCCATGCGGCCGGGCGCGGCGCCCGAAAGCGCCCCAGCTCCCTGGGTGGCCTCTCTCGGGCGGCCGCCAGCGCCAACTCAGATTAGGCCACTCCGCGCTGGGCGCACCGGGCGCCTTCCAGCGCGGGCACAACATACTTGCATGCCGTTTGCCCTGTGTTGAGCGCCCCAGAACCAGCAAAGGTGCACGGCAAAGGCTGGGAGGGCCCCTCGCCACGTGCAGGCGCACGTGCTCGGCTTGTCCCCAGCAGAATCGGCTCTGCATCGCACCGGCCGCGTTTTGAGTCGGAGCGCGGCCTGGCCAGGCCACTCCTCCACTGGACCCTCAGCCGCCCGTTCTCAGGTCGGCTTGCACGCTGCGCAGCAGGCCCTGACGACCATCTGGCTGGCCCAGAGATGGAGTGAGGCGGTCTACAGCGCGGCCTTGCCCCGTCCAGGTGTGTGTGCCGACGCCGCCTCCCGGGCTGGAGTCGGGGGGCCAGATTCACTATGCTTGCAACATTCTTCACCATTGAGTGCTCACACATGCATCCCGGTGCCTACACCTCTAGTCCGAAATAGCCTATTTGCCACTGCCGCCGCGCTGCAGACCGCCGCCTGTCGACCAGCCAGCGGCGCCACCGCCGGCCTGCAAACCGAGGCTTGGCGCCATGAGCTGCTGCGTGTGCGGCGCCGACGACTTTGCCGAGGGCTGGCAGCGCTGGGATGACCACCCGGCGCAGCGGCACTGGGAGGTGCTCAAAGACTTGGGCTCAGGAGCCCTGTCGCAGGTGCGCCTGGCAGCGGGGTGCGGGTAAGGTGTGTGCCAGCGGCGGGCAGCATGCATGGCTCTTCCTCCTGGTGCCCTGCCCAGCTCCTGCCGACGCTGCCGACGCCATCGCTGCTGCAGGTCTGCAAGCTTGACAACTGTGCTCTGCTCCCTCTCGTTACCATCTGCGCAGGTGGTGCTTGCGCGGCACCGCGTCACGGGCGAGCTAGCCGCCCTCAAGGTGAGAGCTTGCCTCAGAAGGGAGTGCATGAAGCAGCAGGAAACGCAGCTGCGCAAGCTGTGGGCAGGACCGATCCACATGTTGCGGCGCGCGCCGTGCAACCCGCTGCGGGCAGCCGAATGTGCAGGCGGGTGCCACTGCTCTGCCTGCAGGCGGGTGGCAGCTGGTGCCTTACATGGTCCGATTGCAGCTATACTACTCTCTTCCTATGCCCATGGTGTGTCGCCCCAACTCCTGCAGGTGGTGTTTCTGGAGAGCCCAGCAGTTGTGGACGACCATGAGCACCTAGCCATCCTGCAGCGGTGCGCTTTGTGTGTGGGAGTGAGGGCGAGCAGCCGTGGCGCCCTGCTGTTCGCAGAGGGGGCGCAGCGCGGCGGATTCTAACACAGCAGGACCCAGGATGTGACCCTTTGCCAGGCTGTCGCTGCTTTGCTCCACACCCTCCTCTGTGCCGCCCTGCCTGTACTGAATCTGATCTGCTGGGCATGCTGTGCACCCCTGCAGCATCAGAGCTCTGTTTGCTCTCCCCTCAACCACGTGCATACCTTGTTCCCGCTCGTTTCCGTACAGGGAGTCGGATCTGTTAGGCATGCTGGAGCACCCAAACATCGTCGAGTGCAAGGACGTGATCCGCTCGCCCCGCCAGCTCGTCCTGGTCCTAGAGTGGCTGCGGTGAGCGCTCTTCTTTTCATTGACACGCAGCTGCATCACTGTGGAGCTGCGCCAGCTCGTCCTGGTTCTAGAGTGGCTGCGGTGAGCGCTCCTCCTGTGATGGGCGTGATGTGCGGCTTGCTGATCGACCGCCTGCACGAGCTGGGGCTGCAGTACAGCGCCCCTTGCTCTCACAGTTGCCTTGTTCCCCACCCACTAAACATGCCTTGCAGCGGCGGCCAGGTGATTGACCGCCTGCACGAGCTGGGCCTGCAGTACAGCGAGCAGCAGGCGGCACAGGTGTTTGTGCAGGTGGCGCACGCGGTGGCGCACCTGCACGAGTACGGCATCCTGCACCGGTGAGGGGTGTCGGTTTGTTGGATTGTTTGGGATGGTGGGAGGGCAGGGGCGGTGTCTCAGTATCAGCAGAGGCGTGTTGTGCCTGCACGAGTACGGCATCGTGCACTGGTGAGTGGCATGTATCGATACAGAATCGAGTGAAGCATGGAAGGGAGAGGATGGGGCGGTTGCGATTGGCTGCTCAACAAGCTGCACGAGTATGGCGACCTGCATTAATGCATATGGAAGGCACGTCTTGGACATCCCTTGTGGCTGTGCAACGTTCAAACGTGCTGCTGTGCACCATTCCACTTCAGGGACATCAAGCCGGAGAATGTTATGTTCGCTGAGCCGCCCGCCGAGGCCGCCGCTGCACCGCCAGTCATCACCGCCGCCGACCTTCAGGTGCAGAGAGGGGCGCTATGCCTGCCTTGGCAGCTGGGAGTTGAGGTGGCGGTTGATCCGCCACTGAGCTTCACACGTGCTGCTGGTGTCTGCCCGCAGCCCAGGCATGCTCACATGTGTCCCTCCTTGCCTCTGCCGATCTCTCATCTGCAGGCTGGGCGGTCGGCAGGGCACAAGACAGCGCCCGGCGCAGCGGGCGGCAAGGGCACTGGCGCAGCCGCCATGCCCACCGTCAAGCTGCTAGACCTGGGGATGGCCTGCCTGTACGACCCAGCAAAGCCGCAGCGGGGTGAGAGGAGGATGGTAGAAGAGGGGCATGGGTGGTGATGGATGGTTGGCAGCTGCCAAGGGCTGCTGGCAGCGCCCTGCTGCTGCCTGCAGGCGCATGGCAGCCTGCCTGGCAACGCGTCTGCTCTGTCCTGCTGAGCCGCCTGCACACGCTCTGCGACGCACTGCCTAACCAACCTTAGCGTTGCATGCCATTCATCCACTCCTGTGTTGCTCCGCCCCCAATGCAGGCCCGCTGGGCAGCCCTGGATTTGTGGCGCCCGAAATTGTGGCTGAGAGCGCGCACACACCCGCCATGGACGTCTTCTCCCTGGGCGTCCTGCTCTTCATCATGCTGGTGCGCCTGCTGCGCTGTGCTGTGCTGCGCTGCGCTGGGCCGTGCTGTGCTGCCCTGTGTGATGCCATTTGATGTGTGCTGTGTTCATCTGCACTTTTGTGCAGGGCTGCTGCGTCTCAGAGATGGCCCCACAAGCCAATGTGTCTGCCCCCACTCTGCTTCCTCACAGGTGGGGCGCAAGCCCTTCAACATCCGGGAGAGCGAGAACCTGCGGTACGCGCTGATGAGCCTGCAGGAGGCCCCCGGACTCAAGGACCCTCGGTGCGTGCGGGAGTGGGCGGTGCTAGCGGGCTGGGCAGGTGCTTCAGGACTGCCACCGAAATTTATCGGCTGCCCACATCTGCTGACTACAGTCTGCAGCCAGTTATACCCGCCCCTCATTGCCAAGCACCTCACGGCTGGGCATGCCACAAGCATTACATGACTACCCCTCTCACCTGCCATGTCACCACCCAACCCACCTGTCCGCAGCTGGCTGGACCTGTCCCCTGATGCCAAGCACCTGCTGATGGGCATGCTGGCGTACGACCCCGCCCGCCGCCTCACCATCCACCAGGCAAGTACATCTTGTTGCTTGCATTGTTGTTAGTCAGCTTCTGCATCTGCCGTTCAGCCCTGGCGTACGACCCCGCCCGCCGCCTCACCATACACCAGGCACGCATGCAATCTTCTGCTGCTTGCATTTGTTTGGCAATCGATATATTCATGCATGGGGTGGCTGCACAGTGGCGCAGTCCTTCCAGGTCTGCACCTAACTTTGGCTGTTGGGCCTTCTTACTGTCCCCTGCAGGTGCTGGGCCACGAGTGGGTTGCAATTGTGCAAGCATGTGCATCCTTAACATTTATCCGCTCTTGCCTTTGTCCTAACTCTCCGCAGGTGCTGAGCCACGAGTGGGTGGTGAGCCGCGGCGGCATCCTGCCCCGCCCCTTGGGAGCTGATGTCGTGCTGGGCGCTCGAACAGTCGCTTCCATTCGGCGGCTGCGCAACCTGTGTGGCGGAGTGGTTGCTTTCAATCGGGCCGCCGCAGCGGCCACCAGCGTCGGCGCCAGCAAGCGCGGCGGGCAGGCGGGGCAGCGGGCTCCTGTGGACAGCGCGAAAGACACGTACCTGCGCCGCCTGAGGCAGTCGCAGCGGTGGGTGGATGGGTGACTGGTGCAGCAGGGAGGCAAGGAGAGGTGTTGGGTGGAGGGCCAGGATGCATTCAGATGCATATTTGGGGCCTTCTGGTCCTTTCATCAGGAGAGGCATTTTTTGCGGTGGAGAGCTTCTGGGATGTATGCAGGTGGATCACTTGACCGGTTGCACAGGTCGGTTCACTCGCAGATCCACTCATGCTGTCCTGTCTGCTTCACGCCCCGCTGTCTGTTTCATGTCTCCCCTGCCTGCAGGCTGGAGCAGAGCTCGCGCGGCGGCAGTGTCATGAAGCGAGTGGCATCCAGCCTGGCGGGCAGCGCGTATGCTAAAGCCCATGATGCAGGCGGCTCGGTGCACCCCGCAGGTGAGGGGAGAGTGGGAACTTGATGCAGCATTTTGCCACTGCACTGTTATTGTGCAAAGCGTATGCTGAAGCGGGCTGGGCCGATGACAGCAGATGAGTTGAAAAAGAAAAGCAGCAGGCCATCATGTTAATCCACCCTTCCAAACACCACCCTGCTGTAGACGACGCCAGCATGCGGCGTGGCGGCGCCGCGGCAGCCGGCAGTGCGTGGGCGGCGGCAGAGGGCAGCCGCAGCGGGCGCCTGCTGGGCGCGCTGTGGCGCCGCTCTAAAGCCAACCTGCTGGGCGGCTCGCTGCACGGGTGAGACACGTTTCAGGAATGCATCACAGTGTAGCAGTGTGCGGCGGCGCTCCCGCTGGCTAATCGCTGCACTGCCTTTGACGTGACGCCGTCTTCACATCGCACTCCGGCACCCGGCCTATGCCGGCACTACTTCACCCTATGACCTCATTTTCCCCTACACCCCACATCTGCAGGCCCCCGGCCGACCCCTCGGCCTCTCGGCGCCAGCGCTTTGCGGCGCTGCTGCCCAACGGGCTGACGCGGGCGGGCACGGCCGTGTATCTCAAGTGAGTGACACAGGGGATCTGCTTTTTCGTGTCCATCTGGAAGCTTTGTAGTAATACTGGGATGGAAATGTGGGATCTAATTTCTTCCTCAAGTGAGTCTGGAGGGTCGGCAGTATGCAGCGTGCAACGTGACACGGGCGCCTGATTGCTGCCTGCCTGCTTGGACTGGCACCTCATGGCTCCGCTCCTCCATGCACAGCCCTTCTCACCATCACGTGAGGTGGACCCCAGCAGCTGTTGGTTCCTCTTATGATTGCACTCCACACTGATCTGTCTGCACAACGTTCCTGTCTTTGCCCCGCAGTGAGGTGGACCCCAGCAGCTGGAGCCCCGGGCTGAGCCAGCGTGGCAGCGGCGGCCCGCGCAGCACAGGCGGCAGCAGGCAGGGGCTGCGGGGCCGCAGCCTGGCCTCTCTGCATGCCGTGTCAGAGAGCGGAGTGCAGGGCGCAGCATCAAGGGGGGCGCCGGGCGGCAACGCAGCGACCGAAGGGGCAAGCGCAGCAGGGTTGGCGTCCGTGCTTCCAGAGCGGCGGGCCAGTGCGCTGCAGCTGCTCTCATCGGCGGCCAAGGTATATTTGGAGGGCAGCAGCCACGGCAGGCGCAGCCAGCGCGGCGGCAAGGCGGCCGCTGCCCTGCTGGCGGCCGCCAGCAGCCATGGCGCCGGGGCGATGCGGCAGGTCGCAGACGACAGCCAGCGGGGGCTGGCGCAGCGCCGACAAGCGGCGGCGGCCCTGCGTGGTGTGCCACATGGCGGCGACCCTTCTGTGCAGCCGCACCAGCCTCCCCTGGGCGCCCTGCCGGATGGCAGCACTAGCAGCAGCAGCTCGGCAAGCAGCCACGGCCTGGCGGCAGCTGCCGGTACCGCCCCCGGTGCAAGCCGCCTGGGTAGCCTGGATCCGGAGCGCTCTGAGGGGCGGCAGCGCGGCACAATGGTGGCTGCGCTGGCGGCGGGAGTGCCGCACGAGCACATCAATGCCATGCTGGCAATGCGCACAGCTGGCAGTGGCAGCCTGCCCTCCAGCCTGGGATCCCCCCCCTGCCTGGCTGCCGTGGTCGCCAGTGAGAACGGCACAGCAGCAGGCACCCCTGCCCACTGCGGGGATGCGCCGCGCCCCGGCAGCATCGCCGACGCCTTGGCGGCAGCCGCGCCCGATACACCAGCGGGGGCGGCAACGGCTGCGCCCACGGCCGCAGCTGCGTCGCTGCAGAGCGTGGGTGGCAGCAGGAGCGGAGCTGGGCTGGATGGTCTTCGGCCCCACCGGGTGGTGCAGCGTCGCAGCCTGGAAAACCCGCTTGTGGGTCCCGCGGCAGCCGCGGCAGCAGGTGCGTGCTGCTGGGGCTGAGGCAAGGGATGTGGGTGGGTGGGGGATGTGCGGAGCCCTGTGCTGGATGCTTTCCTGCTGATCCCTGCTGCGGCTTGCTTTCAGTTGGCGCACACCTTGCATCCCCTTCAGGTGTGCCTCCATGCCCACCCACCAGCTGACCAG
>VFQQ010000550.1_pt1 | contig 71466 bp, 120 predicted proteins | sample 3512341 | NCBI WGS metagenome assembly VFQQ01 (sample SAMN10412373, study PRJNA504923) | tailings metagenome | isolation source: Relicate 2 Philex TSF1 revegetated site | place: Philippines: Tuba, Benguet | collected 2017-08-29
GGGCTGTCAGTGCGTGCCCAACTTGGTACCAATCAACCATCCCTTGCCAATACACGCTATTGTTGCAGCACCCACAAGGAGTACCGGCACGACCACTTTGAGAAGGAGGGCTGGCGCGGCGGCGCGCTGCATGGTGCGATGGGCATGCGTGGCTGCTGCACACAGGCCGCCTGTGCGCCACCCCCCAGCCCTCCGTTTGCGCTTCCTGCATATGCACGTCTGCCCCTCTGCCCATGCACATCTTTGCTGCCCATCCTCACTTGGCAGGCTGCAAGGCGTACACGCGCCTCATGCCCTCTGGAGAGCCTGAGGTGCCTCGCTGGTGCGTATTCTAGCTGTTGCGCCTACTAGATGGACACGTGTTTGGCGGCTGGTTTGCATGCTGACTTTTCTTTCTGAAAGTGCGTGACGTACAAGGAGGGCAAGTGTTCAGAGCGGCACTGAATCCTTTCCTTTTTGTGTTGCATGACGTCTCATCTGTGATTCTCCTGACCAGTTTCTGTTCCGCAGGTGCGTGACGTACGAAGAAGGCAAGTCCACGGGGCGGCATCCTATTCCGTGTGTATACTGCACAATGACTTTTTAACTTCACTGTCTGACTTCCTTCGTATCTCCGCAGGTGCGTGACGTACAAGGAGGGCAAGTCCACGGGGCGGCACGGCTGCTTCGGCCGCATTGCGCTGCATGAGATCATCACCACGGTGAGCTGTTGTGCAGCTGTTATGTTCCGCTGTTGCTGGTATGCAAGCGCTAGTTAAGGGCGCGCCAGCCTGCACGAGATTGTGACCAAGGTGCTTTTGGCAGCTGTTGCTTGCTGTTTTACAGAAAGCGGTGTGCAGGAGTGCGCAACCATGCTGTCATCATGCTTGCGCCCGCAGCCCCTGCAGTTCCATTCCAATATGCTTCTTTCTTTTTGCTCAGGTGGTGGGTCGGGCGGAGCCCCACAACCTGAGGCTGGGCCACCCGGAGCAGAAGCGGGTGATGACGATCCGAGAGAACGCGCGCACCCAGGTCGGCTGTTGCTTGCTGCATGGAAACCATGTAGCCGCAGACAACGCTGCACACAGCCGCGCTGCACATGCCTCTGGGTGCAGCATTGTTGCGGTCTCTCTGGTGCTGTGTGGCAGCGTTGGGTGGGAGGACGTCAACTGACTAAAGCTTAGTCAATTGCTGTCTGAATGCAGGGCTTCCCCGACTACCACGTGCTTCTGGCGCGCCCCTCGGCCGCGTCCCGCCCCATGCCTCGCTTCATCCGCTCGGTCTTCCACACCCAGCGATACCAGGTGTGTGCACTGCTGATGAGGCTGCCATTGAATTTTGAGTCAAAGATTAGTAGGGGCAGGCCCCTTGTCCCCGCTTCATCCACTCCGTCTTCCACAGCCAGCGATACCAGGTGCGGTATGGCTGCCTGACTTCTTTTGCCTGCTGTTGCGGTGCAGCTGCGCTAGTGTGGCTGGTTTTTGTGTCGCTGCCACCCCAACCGTTCTTTGCACCGCCCCTCCCCACCATCCCCACCCTAACCGCAGCAAATGGGCAACGCGGTGTGCCCTCAGGTGGCGTCTGCCCTGGGGCGCTGCCTGGCGCTGGCCGCGATGCACCAGACGCCTCCCGGCGCGATGCTGCTAAGCGTGCCCGATTCGGATTACGATGAGGTGTGCTTGCTGCTGCATACTGGTGATTTCCTTGTCTGCCTGCATAGACACCTGCAAGGTAGCGATGCTGCTCTGCGTGCCTGATCCAAACTAGAACGGCTCGCCAGAGCTTGCAACCTTGCCTCAAGCCATCGTCTCTTTGAACACTCTCCCTCGCAGATGGTGGCGGATTGGGAGGACCTGGTGGCGGAGGACCCCACCCTGCCGCTGGCCTTTTATGCCGAGGTGTGCCCCTGCATAGTAGTGCATGCTGCTGGCCCAGGCTGCCCTTGCTTGTGGTCCTATTCGTGCTGCGGGCCACTGGCCGTGCAGTGCAATCTTCTGCGTTTTTTCCTTTGGGTTTGTCGCCTGCAGGACTTGAACGCCGCCAGGCAGCCCGAACTGCTGCCCACAACATGATCAGACGTGTTGTCAGGATCTACTGTCGCTTTGTTGCCTGCAGGAATATTACGCCGACCGGCGGCCGGAGCTGCTGCCAAACCTGGTGGCACACCTGGGGGAGGGCCAAGAGGGGACGGCCCAGGTGCGTACTTGCTTGGGAGCACTGCTTGCATGGAATGCATGGAACTCCGTATGCGCGTGCATGACATGGCACATGTCACGGCTGCCTTAAGAGGTTGCCAATGTGCCTGTCCGTCCACTCCATTGCTGCTGCATGATGCCTGCTGCTGCCTTTGCTCCTTTTCCCTTCTGCAGCCCACCCGGCGCAGCAGCGGCAGCGAGAGCGAGGAGGAGGACGAAGAGGAAGAGGAGCAGCTGCCGGCGCGCAAGCAGCGCGGGGGCGCAGGCGGCGGCCGGGCCCCTGCTGCGCAGCAGCGGCAGCAGCAGCAGGCGGCAGCAGGCGGCGAGGAGGATGAAGAGATGGAGGGCTGGGAGGAGGAGGGAGAGGAGGAGGAAGAGAATGTGGAGGCGCTTGTTGCAGCAGACGGCGGCAGCAGCCCCGAGGAGAACGACGATGCGGAGTTTGAGGACGCGTACAGCGAGGAGCAGGCTTGAGCCAGCTAGCAGTTTGGCAGTGCAGTGCGCAGTTGAGGCGCAGTGGTAGGCTAGCAGCGCGATTGCAGTCACAGGCAGTACAGCCCTGATAACATGCAGGCAGGTTTGCAGCACCGCAGCTGCTTGTTCGGTTCCAAGTTTCGTTGTTATGTTAGTGTTACCTTGATGTTCAATCGGCACCATGTTGAAAAGCTCAGAACATTGGCACGAAAGGAGCCAGACCTGTGGTGGCAGTGGCCGCTGGGGGCGCTAACGGGGCCGGCCCGACGGCGGTCTATGACAGTGGCGGCAGTCCAGGCAGGCTGGTGGCCTGCAAGGTTGGCATCTATTCTGCCGTGCCCTGCTCCTCACCAGGTGCAATGGCGTTGGGGTGGCTCGGGAACAAGGGCGTCGCGGCGGGAGGTGCAAGGACGCCGCCGCCGCCGTCGGAGCCCTAACACCAATCCTGCGGCAGGCACGCTTCCGAGCCGTTTGGATCTGCGTGTCGAGTCTTAAATCGCGCCAATTGGGCCTGAAACAGCCCGCTGGAGGCTTCGAGGCTCATACCGTGCTTGGCCACACCCAGGACCCACCTCCTGTGTGCCCCCGCCCTCTTTGCTGTGCCGCGCCCTCTTGCCTCGCTTCACGGCACATCAGCGCAGCCTGAACAGCGACAGCCAGGCCGCTGGGGAGCGCATCGTGTGCCGAGAAGTCGCGGGCGCCGCGTGAGGAGCTGCTCGCGGCTGGGCGTTGTTCCTGAACGTGCACGCGTCTCTAGACAAGCGTTGCAGCCGGCGGCGGCGCGCGCACCGGTCGCAAACGCTCTATTTGCCGCCTGCCGCACTCACCCTGCCGTCGGGCCGCCCAGCGGGGTCTCCAGCCTGCTTACACCCGCTCCCGACAGTCGTGTTCGCAGCCGTAGCCGCCGCAGTTGCTTGCCAGGGCGCCGCGCCGCCACCGGACACTGCCGCCGCCGCCGCTCACCCCGCTTCCGCCTCCCCGCCTTGCAGCCGGCCTCTGCGCTAGCTGACCAACTTCTGCCCAGCCACACCAGCAGAACCGGCCAGCAGTAGCACCCGGCGCCCGCCAGCAGCATGCAGGCGGCACCGGCGGCCACGCCGCCCGCCGGCGACGGCGCCACGCCCGGCGGCAGCGCCAAGAAGAGCAGCAGCAAGACGGTGACAGACACGGTGATTGGCGAGCATGAGCACACCATCGTGGGCTACTCCCTGGTCAAGGGCATCGGCGACGGCGAGCCCATTGCCAGGTGGGTGCTGCCGGCGGGCGGGGCGGGGTTGGGGTGCGCATCGCCGCCGGCAGCCATACCTTGCTGTGCTGCCTTCCTTGCCCCGCCGCAGGCTGGATGTGGACGCAAGGTGCCTTTTCACAGCTGTGCAGCGTCTCAACCTCCCCTGACCGCTGCTCTTCCCCACCGCCCCGTGCGCCGCAGCGAGCGGTTTGTGGTGGGCGGCCACGAGTGGGTGCTGCTCTTCTACCCAGACGGCAAGCGCTCGTCCAGCGAGGTGCACAACATCCAGCCCGGCCAGGTGCCGGCCCACAACGCGCACCTGCAGCACGCAGCGGCAGGCGCCGGCCACGGCGCGCCGCCTGGCATGCCCGCGCTGCCGGCGCCGCCTGGCGCCCAGCCGCCCATGGCCGGCGCGGCGCTGCCGCCGCGCGGCCCCAACGGCATGCCGCACCCCGCGGCAGGCGGACAGGACCCGCGGCTGCGTGCCCCGCCCCCGGCGCCAGGCGCCCCCGGCGCACCACCCGGGGCCATGCCGCCCGGCGCAGCACAGGCGCAGGCGCAGCAGCTCATGGTCAACCCTGCGGCGCAGCTGGCGGCAGCGCAGCAGGGCCAGCAGGCGGCAGCGGCGGCCGCCGCCGGCAACAACGACTACTGCGCCCTCTTCGTGGCGCTCATCGGCGAGACAGACAACCCCCAGGGCGTGGTGCGTGTGGGCGGGGGGCTGTGCCGTGGGGGTGGACGTAGCGGGTGGTGTGTGAGGCAGCTGACGGTGGGGCTGGCGGGCCTTGCTGCATCAGCGGAGGGAGTTCTGCCTGCAGTGCTTTTGCGCGCCGATGCCAAGCTGATGGCACCGCCTCCTGGCCTGTGCCTGTGCTGCCGCGCTCACCTGTGCCTGCCTCGCCGCCCCTGCAGGTGAACACCAGTGACGGGCGAGTGGTGCGTGCCTTCCACCGCTTCACGCTGGTGGACCAGAGTGGTGGGTGCTGGGGTGTAGTAAGGGGATAAGATAAGGGCAGGGGGCGTGCAGGGCGGTGTGGCCTGCAGTCCTGCGGAGGCGCCTCGGCTTCCTGTGGCAGGAGGCTTCAAGATGAACCCTTGGCAGCACCATGCAGCTGCTGCACTGCTGTATTGCTCCATCGGCACGCACACACCCTCAGCTCTGTTTGCATTCGCCTGTGCTGCAGGGCGGGGACAGGATGTTGCCAAGGGGCGGCGCCGCGACCAGGGAGCCGTCAAGATTAGCTGCGCCCGCCAGGTACGGCTGGGTGGGACCAGCAGCAGCCATCCGCTCAGGGCAGCAGCTATGGCCATCTGGCCATGCTGCAGCACAGTGGGAGCAGAGCGTGCGGCGCATGTGCAGCTGTAACTGCGCGAGTTGCCCAGCCTGCGCCTCTGCATGCAGCACCCATCCGCGATCCTTTCCTGCTCACCAGCTGACCGCCCCTCACCCACCTGCCCCTGCAGGACCCCAATGCGCGCAACTGCCACGGCTACCGCAAGTTTGTGAAGAAGAGCCTGCTAGAGGACCCGCAGGTGCGGCCCGATGGGCTGACGTGCAATGGCGGCAAGTGGCAGGCCGGGCAGTGCCCGTGCAGCGGGCGCTCCACGGCAGCAGTATGCAAGCGCCCGCCTGGTCTGCTCACGTGGGCCCACCTCCGCTCCTCTTCTCCTGTAAATGTCTGCAGCGCGGCCTGCTGGTAAACGACACCATCGTCATCCGCTACCAAATCGAGCTGGTGGTGTCCAGCGGCGGCGCGCTGTCCCGGTCCACCTCCAAGCCGCCTGTGCCGCAGGTGCGCTTCACTGGAACCGGTTGTGTTGTTGTGTGCTTGGGTGCTGTCTCAGTTTCTGTCCCCAAGACGCCTCTGCAGCAGGCACATAGTTCATTTGCACAGCACCCCTGTGCTCCTGCTGCTCCAGAATCCTAACCATCCGTCTGCCGCCCTCCCCCTGCATCACCCCGCAGATCCACGTGCCGCCGCCCAACCTGGGGCTGGACCTGGCCAGCCTGCTGCAGGTGCGCCCGTGCTAGCTGCTGCAAGGGAGTGTAGGCTGCCCGACCTGTGGCAGCGCGGCGGCTGGGTGTGCGTGCCCGTCCATCGTGCCGTGCCTGCTCTGACCCCGTGGTCACCCTGTTCTGACCCCCTGCAGAGCGGCCTGGGCAGCGACGTGACGTTCGAGGTGGAGGGCGACGCGATGGAGGCGCACAAGATCATTCTGCAGGTGACCTAACCTACCTGCGGGCAGCCACGCTTGAGACTGACCCAGTGGGCTGCTGCCGAGCAGCGGCTGGTGACTTGCAGAACTGGCGGCATCAGAGCACTTGGCCCAGCCCTCCGCTCTCCGCCGCCGCTAAACCGTGATTCTCCCCTGCTGCCAATTATGCTCCCCTGCTACCAACCACCCTCCCCTGCACAGGCGCGCTCGCCCGTGTTCCGCGCCCTGCTGACGGGCCCCATGAAGGAGGGGCACCAGAGCAGCATCGACATCCAGGACGTGCGCGCCCCCGTCTTCCGCGCCCTGCTCTACTTTGCCTACACAGACAGCCTGCCCGACGACCTGCAGGTGGGGCGGGGCAATGCAGCAGGGCGCAGGTTGCAGGGTGTGGCTTGCGGGGTCTGGTGGCTTGCCTGGTACTGAGTCCGCTATCTTTCCACCTGCTGTCATCAACTCTGCATCCGCCCGACCTCTTCCTATGCACCTGCTCCCAATCCCCTCAACCCAGGGCCCCAAGCTGGAGGTGACGATGGCGCAGCACCTGCTGGCCGCCGCCGACCGCTTCCAGCTCATCCGCCTGCGCTGCATCTGCGAGCAGCGCCTGTGCGAAACGGTCGAGGTCAGGAGCTTGCTGCTGCTGCTGCTGCTGCTGCATGTTTGACAGTGCTGTTCTGCCTGCTAACGCATGCACTGCCTGCTGCCTGCTGGCGATAGTGTGTCCCTGGACGTGCTGCACCCACAAGGCGCCCTTGCAGGCGCCAGGAACTGCCCCAGCCCGCATGCTCACTGCTCTGCCCCGCTCCGCTTGTGCCTCAATCTGATCTGCAGATTGACACGGTGGCCACCACGCTGGCGTTGGCGGAGCAGAACAACGCGCGGGAGCTCAAGCGCGTGTGCCTTGAGTTTGTGAGCAAGCACCTGCAGGCGGTGATGGCCTCGGAGGGCTACCACTACATGGTGCAGGTGCGCGGCTGCTTTTATTGGCTTTTGTTGGCTTTGTAGTTTGTGGTTCGCTGCCGCCGTTGCATTTTTGGTTGCAGCCGCTGGCTTGCCTGCGCCCTTTGTGTGATGCACATCCCCGTCAAATCCCCTCCTCCCCTCCTCCTCCGCCCCTGTGTCATGCAGACGTGCCCGCAGCTGCAGGCGGAGCTGCTGCAGGTCATCGCCACCGCGCCGCCGGCCCGCAGCCGCGCCGTGCACATTGTGCCGCACCACCAGACGGGCGGCCAGGCGCGGGCGGCCGACGAGAGCAGCACAGATGGGCAGCTGCGCCGCGTGCGGCAGCGCAGAGAGTGAGCCAGCAGCGGGCTGCGTGGGGCTTGTAGCGGCGCAAACGCTGCTACCGCCCCGCCGCCCCGTCGCCCCTTGTGTCAAGACTGCCTCCTGTGTGTGATGCGCCGGACACTATTGTATGCTCCCCTGTTCCGGGCTGCCCGCTGTACGCTGCTCGCCCACCCTGTTCCCTACCCCCCCTCGCTCCATCTGTATCCGTCGACCGCTCCGCTGCTTTGATCCCGATTCCACTCCAGCAGGCATTTCCTGCCCTCGGCTGCTGCAGTTAGTCTCTCGCCACGATTCTCCCCTGCTTCCGTTGTCGCAGCAGCTCGCTGTAACCAGCGATGCTTGAGAGGGCAGTGAGGCAGGTTAAGGTTGCAGCAGCCAGTGATGCAAGGGGGCTGGCTGCGTCGAAGGTGAACGGGCGGGCGCGCCATCCCTTCTTATGATTCACATGGACGATGGCTGTACAGGGCTGCGCTGAAATGCTAGTGTACATGTGCACCAATTTGGTGTGCCTTGTGCGTTCGAAACGCCGTCGTTTGTTCAGTCCTGCACCCTGCGAATCCACTGCCGCCGCATCACCCCGCTGCCGTTGGTGCATCTGCTGCCGCTGATTCATGTTTCCGCCGATGCTGCCGCACGCACGCTGGTGGGCACTTGGTCGGCGGTGAGCAAGCGCAGGCGCACCGCCATGCCCGGCTGGCGTGCTGCAAAGTCCTTCTTCCAGCCCCCCTCAAACCAGCGGAAAACGGTCTGCCGGATGTTGCTCAGCGTGACGTTGCGGTTGGGCTGCTGGCTGCAGGCTTGGCCAGTCAGCAGCGAGGTGGGGTCCTGCGAATGAGAGGTTCCTAGCAAGTGTGTGTGAAAAGCATAACGGTGCAAAGCATTACGGTGCAGGGTCGCATCTTGCAGCCGAGCAGCAGGTTTGCAAGCCGGCTGAACTGCATTGGCAACCAAGCAGCCTGTCCATGGCAGCCCTGCTTGACATCCCTGTTTGGTGACAGAAAACGGCTGTGCATGTGCCAACTCAGCCAACCAAGCCTGCTCCCCAAAACTTCCTCACCTCTTTTTCAGATACCCCAACATAGAACATGCAGCGGTGCGCGCCAGGGCCTGCCTCCACCTCCACCTCTTCCGCTCCAGCTGGCGCCGCAGGTGCCCCAGCCCCAGCAGCATGCTCATCCTCCTCCATGCCTTCCCCTCCCGCCGCCTCGCCAGCTGCCCCCTGCTCCTGCTGCACCGCTGGCACAGGCCCTGCAGCCTCCCCAGCCGCCCCCTGCTCCAGCTGCTCCGCCGCCCCCTGCTCCTGCTGCGCCGCCTCAGCACCTGTCTTGTCGGCAGCGCCGCCTGCTGGGCCTGCTCCGTCAGCGCCAGCTGGCGCCTCAAAGGCCACCAGGCACGCCTCAGCACGCAGCGAGTCAGCGGGGCGGCCGGTGTAGGCTGCCAGGCGGGGCAGGTTGGGCCGCACTCGAGCCTGCAGCACATCCAGCGCGTCCCCGCTGCGCGCGCTGAGCTCCACCTGCAGGGCAGGAGGGGCCCATACGGCTGCACGTTCGTGAGCTGCACACATGTGCATGCGTTGAGCTGGAGTGACACTTGGGAGACAGGGAATGCACCAGTCTCCACTGTGCAAGGCAAGCGGCTGCAAGCTGGCGGCGTTGAGTTGCGCAGCAGTCAGAAAGGGGCCCGTGGTCCAGCGCCACTGGCACGCAGGCCAACACAGCTTTACACACCTGGATGAAGTGAGAAAAGTCGCTGAAGAAGGCAGCAGTGCCCGCTCCGTACACATCTGCATGGCAAATGGTGGAGGAGGCGGGAGGGCAGCATCAGACAGCTTTTGCAAGCTGCCGAGCGTGAGCAACGCAGTGCGACCGCTCAAACGCCACACCCTCGGATGTTGCCCTGCAACAGGACCAGACCTGGTACCGCTGCAACCTGCGCCCACCTGCAGTGCTGTCGTCATCTCCCGCCTCCCAGTCATCATCCCACTCGAACGGTAACTGATGGTCGTCCAAGCTGCAAGCAGGGGGCCAAGTTTGACAAAATGAATGGGCCGACCCTGTTGCAAGCCGGCAGGCCAGTGCACAAAGTGAAGTGCTGCCAGAGCGTGCCGCACATGTGACATGTCCCCAGGCACGAGACAGGTTCCAGCAAACTTTGCAAGCTTGGCAAGGCACCGGACAGAGCGGCATCTCCAACTGGACTTGCAAGCGGGCTGTACACAGGTGTGGGTCGGGCTGTGCCAGCAGAGGCCTTGCAACTGGCCAGCGCTTACCCTGCATCGTATGCCACAGTGCTCGCCATGCCCTGGCGCAGCACAGCAGCCAGAGCATCACGAAGCGGCCCCTCGGGCGGTGCTTGAGGGTGGGTCAGCGCAGCGCGAAAGCCGCCGTGACGCCGCGCCCAGCTCTGCAGAGCAGAATGGCAGGAGGTGTGAATACGCTCTGTGGCATGATGGCAAGCAGGCGAATCCTCCACGCGCCGCATCAACCCCAACAACCTTGGCTGAAAAGCATGCATGTCCTGCTGCCCACCTGGCAGTTTGCGGAAATCCATCCGTCAGACATCCATCCGCCAATTTCATGGTAGCAATGCAGTCTACACCCATCGGTGGTCGTCGCAAGCACCCAAACACACCTGGCAGGCCAGTCGGATGCAGTCGTCCTCCTCCCAATCGTCCAGCTCAGCCGCCGCCTGCATCGCTTTGCCGTAGTAGCCGCCGCCAAAGTAGCCGTAGTCATCCTCCTCCTCTCGGAACTGGATCTGGTGGGTTAAAAACGAGAAGATGCATGCGTGAAGATCTTAGGCAGGTTCACAAGTTGCATCTAAACCAGGATGCATGCATGCAGCTGTCGTGCATCAGGTGGCACCAGCGGCCTGCTATGCAGAGCAGCAAAGGAAGAGCAGCAGCCAGCCTTGCGGGCATGCAATAGGAGCACGGGCGATGAACACAGAATGCTGCACAATAGGCCAGACACCAAGCACCCACACACCCACCTTGAAACTGAGGAAGCGCATCTCGCTCTGGGTCACCTCCTTGCGCAGCTGCAGTAAGGCGGTGGTCAGGGATGTGCACCGGATGACCATTGGAAACAGCTGTGCAGAGAAACAGCTGTGCCAGCAGTCAGCACACTCTCACTCCGACACGTCACGTTGCCATGCACTGCTGCGCGCTTCACGCAAACTGCATGCTCGTGCAGACTGCACCTTGCAAGCATGCCAGCAATGCCCAGGCGCAAACAGGCTGGCACTCACCGAAGGCAGCCCAGCGTTGCGAGCAGCCCAGTCTGCCAGATGGACATATGGCACCAGCTGCTGCTGGCTGGGCGTGTTCTTGGCATTGGGGGTGCGCAGGTACTGGGAGACGCATCCAATGGCCGCCACATCAGCGCTGCAGCCAGCGGGGCAGGGGCATTGATTGGATTCTTCGGTTTCGCAGCAGAGCAGAAGTGCAAAGAGCTCAACCATCCAGTTGGTCTTGCAACAGCAGCAGCTGGAACTTCTTGCACAGATTTTCAGGCAAAGCACAGCATGCCATGCGGTGCATCTGCACACCTGCCTCCCAATCTAGCAGATGCCACCCGCACCTGATGTCATCCAGTCCAGCCGCCGCCGCCAGCGCTCGGCGCCGCGCCGCCGCCGCCTCCTGCTTGCTGGCCGCCGCTCGCTCCTGCTTGGCTGCCTTCTCCCGCACCGCCGCCGCCATGCCTTGCACGCTGCCGTGCTTGGCCTGGGCAGCGCGGATCAGGCCAGTTAAGGCATGGATGTGGGCAGTGCCCAGGGAGCCCCTGCAGTGCAGTGAGGAGGGTGGCGGACACTGTGCAATGTAATGTGTGCTGGGTGTTGCAAATTATAACAGCTGCTGCAATGCCAAACTTACAGCGCTTCTGTGGATGCCTCAAGCCCCTGATCGAACAATCAATGAATCGTGCGTCACCCCACCTGCTCTTGTCCACCCGCTCCACGCCACGCAGGTCCTTGTCGGTCAGCTGGAACTCCTTCTTGGCGTTGGTGGCGGCCAGGCCTGCACCAGGGATGTGCGGCACATGCATGGTGCACCCGCCCTAGTCAGGGGGCCTCCTGACTGCAAGCAGCCAGCCTTCACGCAGCCCTGCCCACTGCAGCCGTTGCACAGCACGAATGGCAGCGGCACCTGTTTGCCTGCTCATGTGCGCCCTTGCCAGCTCACCCAGGCAGCGCAGGCGGGCCACCTCTCCAAAGATGTGGGCGGGCACCTCGTCCGGCACCTCCTGCGCAGATCAAAGATTGGCAATTTCTGAGGCTCAGCTGACTTGGTGTATTCACGCAGCCGGCAGCTCCAGATATCTGCATGCTGCAATGCTGCCGGTGCCACCTCGTCCGGCACATCCTGCAACGAGAAGGAACCGCATTCAGGAAAGTGCTCGGCGGCACGCCTGTGCCTTCTGGCGGCCGAGCAAGCAGCGCAAATTCTGCCGCCCGTCTCACAGAAGGAAGGAACAATAGCCAGCAACGGCTGAATGAACCAGTGTTACACGCCTTGCAAACCGCAGGCATTCAGCGCACCTCTGCATACTGGCGTGCCAGCGTCTTGGCGGGCGTGTAGTCCTTGAGCTTGCGGGTATTGCTGCTGATGTGGCGCGCCTCCCAGCGGTTCTGCGATACGGCAGGTTGGTGAGCAGCGGCACAGGCTCAGACAAACTCACCAGCCATGCCTCGGCATGGCGGCATGTGCTGGGCGGAGGCACAACAATAAGGCCATGCCTGTCACCCAAAATGAGTCTCGCCATATGGCATATGCTGCTGCCGCTCGTTCCGCCAATTGGCGGATTGCAATCAACGCGCCTGCTTGGGCACGGCCGCCAGCGTCTTGGCGGTGGTGGTCCCTTCCTCTGGATACTTCTCTCCCAGCAGGCGCCACAGCGTGCCTTTGGCCATCGTGCTGAGCGCGCTGCAGGGAGTGCAATGGGCATGCTATCATGATGAGAAGGTCGGCAGCACGAGAGGGCATGCCATGAGAAGGTCAGCACTGAGTGCGGGCACGGCGGGCCTCCGTCAGCGCAAGTTGGCGGCCCATGCGCCAAGGTGGCAGAGGGCTTGTACACGGCATGCATTGGTGCTCAAACCACACTTCAGGTGCATCTTGGGACTAGACCGTGCCATGCCATGCCATGCCATGCCATGCCATGCCATGCCATGCCGTGCATAGGCTCAAGACAGCTGTACAAGGCAACGCAGCTGGCATGCATGGCAGCTGCCGCCGCGCCGTCCTTTAAGGAGCCGCTGGCATGGTCCCACGCGTCAGCACATGGCATGGCGGGCTGGCGGCAGAACACACCAGTTCACACATGCCCGCTTCCAAACGCAACAGGCACAATCAACTGCCGCCGCCAGCAGCAACAGCTACTCACCGGGATGTCATGGCAAGAGAGGCAATGTCCTGCGCAGCTGTCTCGGGGATGCCCAGCTTGTCTTGGTCCACCAGGCGGCTGAACACCATCTGAAGAAGGAGTAAAAGTGAACAGTTACAAAGCACGGGCATGGGGCAGCTGTGCTAGGGCAGCAGGCGGCGGCACACCAGTGCCGAGGCGGCGGTGGCCACATGCCCGCCCACCTGCAGCAAGTCAGCCGGCAGGCCAGCCAGAGAGGCCTCCGGCGCAGCTTGTGCTGCCTCCTGCTGGCGCCTCCTGCGTGGTGGCATTGCGGCGTGGCCTGCAGGCAAGGATGGCAACGATCGTTGCCGCGGGGTGAGCGGCGGAGACATGGGCGGCGGCGGTGGCAGCAGCGGAGGCGGGAGGCCGTGCGTCGCTCGTTCAAGCGGCTTGGCACCTTAGTGACTCACCTGGTGGCAGCCGTGGGCCGGCCAGCAGCCCAGTGCGACTGGCGGCGAGTTGAGCGCAGCCGGGGCTTGAGCAGCGGCAGCGGGAGAGTCCTCCGACAGATCTGATCAGCGCCTGCAGCCAGAAGAACCGCGCATGTCGATCGTGCGGGGTCATGTGCACCCCTGCATTGCCGCTGAGGTGTCCGCGGCGGCAGCCGTTTTTGCGCCACTCCCAATTTCACACAGCCCCGCCTCCATCCACTGACGTGCAAATTGGGATCGAGTCCAGCATTGCACACTACATTTACAGTTTCTGGCCGCGCGTGCACGCATGCGCAGCACCCAAACGTGCCGGGCCATGCGGGCTTGGAAGGCGGCGAGGCACAGGTGCCAAACAAAGGGGTGCGGAAGCAAAGAGGTAATGTATGCAGCATTGCTAAATGAAGGCAAGGAAAAGCGCGAGGTGCTGCGCAAGACGGCGTGAGTTACTGCCATCTATACACTTCAGCTCCACCAGACATCCACACAATCGGCGACCACTGCCCGCGCCGCAGTGCGCCGATGCCGCGCAGCCGGCGGTAGCTCTCAAAGAACCCAGGGTGTGGATCCGGGATGAGGACATGAGACACCTCGCACAGGCGCGGCAGCGCCTGCAGTACTTCTGCATCGGCCTGCGACAGCCGCAGGTCGTCATTCAGGTTGACCACGAGGCTGGTCAGCGCGGTGGCGGCGGTGAGGGCGCCTGGCAGGCTGGCAAACCGGTTGTAGCTGATGTCCAAGAGTTGTAGGTCTGCATGCGGGAAGGGGTATAGCCCTACTAGGGGTGAGTTGAGAGCACGGCGGCTCGTTCAAATGCCTGCCTGGTCGCCAAGTGCTGAAAGGTGCACATTGCGTGCAGCCCTGTTCTGCCCGATTCAAGCCCAGCTTGGGTGAAGCGTGGCCGAGCAACAGCCGGCCAAAGCACCAGCGGCTGGGCGCAGCGTGGCCGCAGCGTGGCCGAGCAGCACTGCTGACAACACTGCAACAACACTGCAACAGTCGGCCAGCTTGGCACCAAGCGGCAGCACTCACCTGCCAGGTAATTTCCGGCGGGCATGTCAGACAGACCCTGGGACAGCAGCCGCAGCTGGGTCAAGCCGCGATAGTTGACCAGGCAGGCGGGGAGCGCCGATGCTGCACCGCTGCCTTTCCATTTGCTTAAGTCCTCCAGTTCCAGCCGGGTCAGGCAAGGCGAGGCCTGCAGCAGCGCTGCCCACACCAAGTGGCACTCAGCATCGCTGGCATATGGGTGCCGGTGCACCCAATGCAGCTCCCGCAGGCGCCGCAGCTGGGTGCAGCCCACCAGCCCGTCTGGCTGCAGCAGGCCTTTGAATTGCAAGCGCTGCACAGAGCGCGCCGCGCCGGTGCCTGGCCCCACCAGGCAGCTGAGCAGGCGGGCCATTGAAGGCAGGGGGCGTGTGCAGGTGAGCGACAGCGTGAGCAGCGGTACATCGCCAGGCGGAATCAAAGCTGGCCGGCGGTCGACAGTCCTGCCTTGCCACAGGCTGCAGAGCGACAGGTGGCAGCCGCTAATCTGCGGAAGGGGTTGGGGTGCGCATGGCAGCATTCAGCAGACCGTGCATGCTCCCAGCGATAATTTTGCAGCATCAACCGCAGTGGTGCATGCCATGAGGCTCCATCTGGGAGCATGCCTTTTTGCAAGGCACCGCGTACCTGAAACATGTGATAGCATGCTTCGAAACTGAAGCGCTCCAGGCTGGGGAACCGGTCAGCCAGCTCGCCTGGCTGCATGGCATGCTCATCCGGCTCCCCCGCATCTCTCAAATACAGTTGCTTCAGGCAGCTCAGACGGGTGAGCGGGCCCAGCGCAGGCCAGCTGCAGGCCTGAATGGCCAGCGAAGTCAGCTGGGTCAGCTGGGCGATGCTGTCGACCATTGCCGATGGCAGCTCGTCTACGCACAGCTGCAGGCTGCACAGGTTGCTGCCCAGCGCTGCCAGCACGCCCTCAACGAGACTGTTGTCGGGTGATTCAAGGTGCAGGGTTGTGACGCCGGCCAGCCGCCGCCAGTGGTCTCTGCACTGCTGATGGAGCACTCCAAGTGCAGTTCAGCCAGCCGGCCAGGCTCCAGGGCTGACAAGCAGTCGGCCAGGCGCGACTCGGTGGCGGCAGCCGTCGCGCCAAGCAACACACTCCAGCTGAAGCAGTGCACAAGCGGCGCCACACGCCGCAGGAGCCCCGCCTGCATTTCCAGCCGGCGGCTCAGCTGCGGCCCCGGCTCTTCATTAGCAACAAGCACGACCATGGAGTGCCACAGCTGCGGCTCAGAGAAGAACAGGCGCTGCCAGCGGCGGGAAACCAGCATCAAGCTGCGCCTGCACGATGGCGAACAAGAGCGGGCGGTCATGGGGACCGGCCGCAAGCAATGTTCGTGCTCGCAGACTGGCATGCGCACAATACTAAACGCCACCAGGCTCACCCGTGCTCCCTGCCGACCAGCGCCATGATGTGGCCCAGCAGGCCATCGGGCAGGCAGTCCAGGGAGGCTGTCGCGAACGCGGCGTGCGCCGCCGTAGCGGCCGACGGCGGCAGGGAGGTCGGCATGCCAGCCAGGGCCGCTAGGCTGGGCGCCGGCCGGCTGATACGGTCTGATCGGATCCTAGCAGCTGCAGGCGGCGCCTGGGAGCCGGTGGCGGCGTGACGAGGCGCGGGCCAGTTTGGAGGGACGCCTGAACGCGCTGTTCGCGGCTCCGGACGGCTGGTTGCGGTCTGATCACTGTCAAGATTGCCAGGAGTGAAACCGATGGCGTGGGATAGCATGTGCTTTGCGCCGAGCGCTGCTGCCGACGGCGGCCCGCTGCCTGGCGCTCTCTTTCTTAGAGCAGCCACGGCCATGCACTGCAGGGCCTGCAGGGCCTGCAAGAACATTTACAGGAGGTGTCGAGAAGATGCATTATCTGCCTTTCACTGCCCCGTGAGGCGCGGAGGCGCGCCGCCGCGCTGCTGCGCCTGCTCCTGCAGCGCCCGCCCCACCTCCGCATCGGGCTGCTGCAGCAGGCGCTGCTCCTGCATGCGGTGCTGCGCTGCCCGGGCCGCATCCATGCGCCGCTGGTCAGCCGCCGCCGCCGCGCGGTCCTGCGGAGGGTCGGCATGGTGGTGGTGGGCAGTTGAGCGCAGATCAGCGGGCAGCGGCACCACGTGCCAAACTTGGCTGAGCAGGCAGGGCAGGTGCCTCTGACTGTGGCATAGCACTTGCAAAAACTTCCTCATGGGTTTTTGGCCAAGGGCAGAGGCTACGACAGCACAGCGCAGCAGCCCCTGCCGCTGCCCTCACAACCGAAAAGCAAGCAAACCACCAGACATGCAGCAAGCAAACTAACAACAAGCCAGTGCCCACCTGGCGCATGCGGGCAAACATGGGGTCCAGCGGGGAGGGCTTGGGACGCGCGAAGATGAAGCGGCTCAGTGCCAGCAGCGCCACGCCGGCGGCGGCGATCGCCAGGGGCGCCCAGCGCCTGAGGTGAGCCAGTGAAGGGAGAAGGAGGGTGGGCTGTGTTGAGCAGCTGGGCGGGCAGGGCAGAACACGCATGGTGGTGCTAAAGAGTGAGCGCGCCACGAACAGAACCGCAATGCACAGCACAGTGCAGAGAAGCAGGCGCAACCAACCGCAGCACAGCGCACCTGGTCTGCAGCTTGCGGAGGCGATGAACTCAATGCGAAAAGAAGTCACAGCGCAGCACAGCGCAGCGCAGCACAGCACACCTGTTCTGCAGCTTGCGGTCTGCGATGAACTTGGCGGCGGCGGCCAGTGCGAGCGCAAAGGGGATGGCCTTGATCGCCGCCCAGATGCCCAGGTCAGCCAGGCCGTGCACGTACATCATGACTGCCATCTCTGCAGGGGACGCCCAGCAACAAATGACATGGTTGCACTGCTGCTGATCAGGAGTGTGCAATGAAAGTCAACATGCAAGGCTCATCTGGCATGCGCACATGCCCATGCTACCAGAAGCAAGCATCTCAAATAACATGCGCTCGACAGTGCTGCCACGGAACAGCCGCCAGCAAAGCCCCGCTCATGCGCCTCGACCGCTATCACAGGGCAGCTGCCAGCAGCGGCGGCAGCAAGCCTGGCAACTACAGCAAAACCCGCCACATGCTGAGTAAGGCCGTGTGAACTTGCCTGAAAAGGGGAAGCACATAACCAGGACCTTGAGGAAGCCGGCCATGAAGAACACAGCTCCCGCCGTCGGCACGCCAAAGGGCAGCGACACCGCACGGCTCTGGATGTCCACGCTGCCCATGCTGCCGGCCGCTGCCGTCGCTGCATCAGAGCCCATCGGAGGGGGCGGGGGTGGGGGAGGGGGGCCGCCGCTGGAAGCAGAGGGGTCAGAGGGTGGGTCGCCGGCGGCTGACGCCTGCGAGAGCGGGCAGGAGTGAAGGTTGATACAATCAGCAAGTGTTTGTGTCTTAGTTGTTGACAACACAGGCAGAAGCAATGTTCTCCTGTTTTGCGCGTCGCATCCATGACAGATGGCCACCAACACAAAGATCCTCAACAGCAGCTGTGCGCACCTGCGGACGCAGCGAGCGCGACGGACGGCGAGCGGCGCCACGAGGGGCGGCGGCGCTGCGCAGCGTTGCGGCAGAGCCCGCCGATAGCTGCAGACGCGCGCACCGCGCCGATGAGCAGCTCAGAGTGACCTGCATGCTGCCAGTCGCTGTGCACGGTGCGGGGCAGGGTTGTGCGGCGCAGGAGGCAGCTGAGTGCGATCCGAGAGAAGTGCGATGCAACGTTGATGTACACGAGACGGCACAAAGGCGGTTTGCAAGCCGGTTTGCTGCGGGTGCTGGCCTGTGCATGACGGCTGCTGCGTCAGGGCGAGCGGGGCGCACGATCGACACATCAGATCGACCTAGCAGTTCTTACACGTTTCATAGCGAGGCGCAGGGCGACTCAGGCTCTCCTTCGAGACAGCGGCCATGGCCAGCGACGGCCCTGCGCCTCCTGTGCTGGCCCTGCCCGGCCCTGCGTATTGTTACCGGTGAGATCTCGACATGCCGCACGCTACGCGCGTAGTCAAACGCCGCCGCCGCTGCCGCCACTGACACCGCCACTGCCGGCGCCACCGCCGGTTCCGCTGAGCAGGCTCACCACGCCACTGCTGCTGCAGGTACGGTGGCGACTTTGTTATCAACGGCCATGCCATTGTCGTGCATCAAGAGGGCGGCCAGGTGGGGCAGCGCGATTGATTGCAGCGGTGCTGGCCTGGAGGGCTCCTCACCAAGGGGGCTCCGGGTGCATGCCTTCACCCATTCACGAGTGCTTGATTTGATCTTCTCATGAAGTTGGGCCCTCAGGGGCTGGCGCTAAGCTGTTAGACTAGACTAGACTAAACCAAGGGGGCTGCATCTGTAGCCGCTGAACCGACCCTGCCTCCAATTATCCCCTTTGCAGGGCCGCGGCACGGCCTGGGCCGTGTGGGACGGTGCACCAGCCGCAGCCAAGTACCTGGAAGCAGCTGCAGCAGAGCTGCTGGCCCGGCACGCCTTCCGCTGCATTCTCGAGCTGGGAAGCGGCACCGGGTTGGCCGGCCTGGCCGCAGCAGCGGCACTGCAGCTGCCCACCACGCTTACCGACCTGCCAGAGGCCCTGCCAGCCCTGCAGCTCAACATAGCAGCCAACCCTGGCCTGGCGCAGCTGGTGGCAGCAGCTCAGTTGGACTGGCGAGACCCCGGGGCTTCGCCGGCGCTGCAAGACGGCAGGCGAGGCGGCGGCGGCAGCGGCAGCTGTAGCGGAACAGATGGCAGCAGCGGCAGCGGCGGCGGCGACAGCAGCAGCACTCATCGCAGCGGCGGCAATGATGCCAGCAGCGGCGGCCGCTTGGTGCTGGCAGCCGACTGTGTGTGGCTTGAGGAGCTCGTGCCTGCCTTTGTGGGTGCGCTAGAGCGTGCGGCTGCTGGCCCAGCAGACCGAGCATTGCTCTCGTACCAGAGCCGCTCCAACCGCATCGACGACTTGCTATTCGGCCTGCTCAAGCGCAGCTTTGAAATTGAAACTGTGCCGCTGCTGCCTGGCGAGCAGCCTCGAGGGCCCATTGACCTGTACTGGCTCACACCCAATTGCGCTGCAGCTGCTGCAAACGTGTAGCAGTGGCTATGATACTATCTGTGTTCTCATTGAATTGTTATTTACAGCTGCCGCTATGCCAGCAGATCGGTTATCAAGTTAGAGCTCTGTGCAGGATAGCTGGGAGGCTGTGGACACTATGGCCAGGTGCTGCGGGCGCAGTTGTGGGGAGGGGGCCAGCGCAGGCCTGGCACCGCCCGCATCTGGCTCAGAGCGTGCGCAGTCAGCTTTTCTTGGATTCCTTCTGCCGAAGCACGGTCCCAATAGTAACTGCTTGTGAATCCGACAGGCGATATGAAGTCGTGGTCGACATCTGCCTGCAGGACGTGCATTGTGAGCAACAGCTTTGGGTCGGCAGGTTGCAAGGCATGGCATTCATTCCTGCCAACTGAAGGCAAATTGCCGCCGAGGTTTGGCTCACAGCAAACTGTCCAATCACATGCCCGTCTGTACCTGTTCAAACACGTCCATGGTGTGGACACCAGGCTCCCCCGTCCACTTCTGTGCACCCTGCAAGTGGAGGGTCTGTCTGGCCGCATGATTGAACTATTCCAAGCCGACAGACCAGGCACATCACGTGCAGCATGCCAGTGCTGCTCAGCCACGCACCTCCTCTGCTTCTCACATAAAAGGTCGCGCCACTCGACACAACCCTGCCTGCGTCGTCCTTCAGCCGTGGACAGCGGACCTCAGCCAGCCAGTGGAGCTTGGAGGAAGATACCCATTCCCCGTGCAAGCTGACGCACACACTGGGCCGCACACCGCTGCTCAGGGGCTGGTTCAGCTGGTAGAGCAGGTACAGCTGTCGCGCCTTGGTGCCTGGCTTAGGGTGTCGCTGCCAGATAGGGAGGTCCTCAAAATACTCGTCCAGAGCTGCATCGGCTTCTTCCAGGGATGGCAGCCCGCTGTCGAAAGGCTGGTCGGCGCCAGCTGCTGCAGCAGACACGTTGCAGCGCAGCTGCTGCGCCGGGCGGTCGGAGGCGGCGGGGCGGCGCGGCGCCGGCAGGCGGCGGGCAGCAGTCCTGCTGCACGCTGCAGCTCCGCAGCGGGGAATGCAGGTGGCCTGCATCTTGCGGCAGTGGACCACCAACTAAACAAGAAAGAGGCCAGGGGCCCTTGAACCAGACTCAAGCTGCAGCCAGGCAGTGCGTGTTGCCCGTGTCGGCTGTGGCAGTAGGACTGCCCACTTTGGTCCATGCCCGTCACCTCTTTGGTATCAAGCTGGATTTCCTTCCTTGTCTTGGTGACCATCGTTACACGATCCAGAGCAGCAAGCGGAACCTAAATAGCATTAAGACCGCTTCCCTTTGCCGCCACGCTGCGCCTGCTGCCGGCCCGATGCCGCCGGTGCATCTGCTGCCGTCGCCTTGCGCTTCCGGCCCGCCTGCTGCTTTGCCTGCTGCTGACCTGCTGCCGTCTTCTCCTGCTGCTGCTCCTCCGCCTCAGCGGGCAGAGCAGCCAGGCGCCTGTCGACAGCTGTTAGCAGGTCACGCAGCACTTCTTTCTCAGTCATGCGCAGCAGCAGGGCCGCCCGCTCTGCAACCTGCTGCTCCTCTGCTGCTGCTGCTGCAGCTGAGCCGTCTGCCGCCGCCGCAGCTGCGTCCCCGCCAGCTGCCTGCTGCTGCTGCTGCTCCAGCTGCTGCAAGTCTTCCTCCAGGCTGCCGGCATAGGCGCCCTGCCTGCGCTCCAGCGCCTGCTGCAGCAGCCGGCACATGCCGGCATTCAGCAGGGCGGCATAGCCCTGCTGCTGTGGACGCTCTTCTGAGCTCCCCTCTCCTGCTGCGTCCGCTGAGGGCGCTGCCCCTGCTGAGCCCGCTGAGCCTGCTGTGCCAGCATCCAGCGGCTGCCCATCCTCGCTCAGCACCGGCCAGACCTGCACAGCTCCCAGCTCCGGCTGCCCTTCCTCCTCCTGCTCCTCCTCCCCATCGCTGCCGTCTGCTGCACCCTGCATTGCTGCTGCGCCTGCCCCATTTGCGGCGGCCGGCAGCCGCAGCGCATCGCCGATGCTGCTCCAGCTGCGGGCCTCTGCCTCGGGTGCGCACAGCACACGCAGCGCCACAAACAGCGCGGGGCTGATGTGGCCGTTGGGCAGCGCCTGCGAGTGGTTTAGGTGGGGATCCACTAAGGTCAGCTGTGTGTGTCAAGGCACCGACACACAGCAGCGCAAAAACTCAGCAAGGGTGCAGCAAAGACATGCACTGCACGCCACGCCTACAGACTTCCAGCAGCAGCAACGGCGCAGCATCGGGCGCCGTGCATTGCATCCAGCACCAAGGCCTGCTCAAGAAGCAGCAATCATATGCTCCCACAATTCGCCCAAAGGCTATCCAGCTCACCTCAAAAGGCTCCTCATCTTCTTCCAGCACTTCGGTCTGCTCCCGCAGCAGCTTGCTGCGCCGCCGCCACACCGCCGCGCCCAGCAGCTGCTTGGCGTCCGACAGCAGCCCCGCCTTGTCCAGGCCGACGGCGGTGAAGGGGTTGTGCCGCAGCGCAAAGCCGTACTTTTTGACGAGCTCCGCATTGCCAAGCTCGCCGTAGCTGCAAGGAAGCAATGGATGGGAACGAATGCACAAGTTGGCTGCTCAGCTGGGCCAAACTGCCTGGCCATTTCTGCTGCATCCACTGCATTTCTGCTACTCCGACCCTGCCAGCCTCAGCCCTCCCAAGAGGCTGCTCTCACGTGTTGTGCACCTCTTCTCCCACTGGGATGGCAGATGGTGCCACGATTTCCAGGGTGTCTTCGTCCCGGTCCACAATGCCCATCTGCAGCCGCAGGTGCAGGCCGTTGGCTGCGGGGCAGCAGGAAATGGAGGTAGGATGTCTCTGGAAGAGGGCTTGCAGGTTGTAAAAGGGCTGGTGCAGGTATTCAGTTGCCCATCTGCAGCCGCAGGTGCAGGCCGTTGGCTGCGGGAAAGGTGCACAGGGAAGGGCTGGCAAACGGTCAGACAAAGAGTTGCACACGGCTGCATGCACAGCCACACTTGCAGGTTGTTGGCTGAGGAGGTCTAGCTGGTAGGTCTTAGAGCTGAACGTGCAGAGCACGGCATAGAGGGATTGCAGCAAGCCGGCCCAGGCACACTAGCAGCGCAGACTGCGCAACCCCTCACCCGAGCGCAGGCCGTAGATGCTTGCTGGGCCGCTGGCCATCACAGCAGGCAGCGCCTCTCCCTCTGGGTCAGCCTGCTCCTCTTGACCCTCCTGCTGCCTGTCTGAGCTGCCATGCTTGTGGCCGTGAGAGTGGTGCCCACTGCAGCCGTCGCCGCCGCCACAGCAGCCGCCATGGGCATGTCCGTGCGCATGGCTGTGACTGTGCTGCTGCTGCTGGCTGCCATTTTCCTCTGCGGCATGGCCATGGCTGCCGCTGCCGCCCGCAACATCACTGCCGCTGGCATCGCTCCCCTCCTCTTCCTCGCCACTGCCGTCTCCGCTGCCGCTCTCATCCTCACTGCCCTCCTCCTCACTGCCGCTTCCATCCTCTTCATCATCACTGCTCTCGGCGCCGTGCACCTCGTACCTGCGGAGCGTGCAACGGCAATCGGCCAGGTCTGCCGCCGCTACCACTGCTGCTGCTACTTCTGCACAAGCACAGCAGTGCCCAGCCCGCATACAAGGGAGGCTCAGCAGCCTGGGCAACCGCAGGTGAACTCGCTCGAATGACAACTGGCCCGCTCACCCACCCGGGAGCGAGCTCCACCACCGAGGCCTTGTGGTTGAAGATGTCGGCCAGCGGCACCATGGCATCGCCTGCAGGGGAGAGAGCAAGGGTGGCAGTTGGCACTTGGGATGTTCAGGCAGCAAGGAGGGAGGCTGAACTTGTGCGTGCGGCTGCCTGCTGTCAATGCATGCTGCAAACCAGACAAGGAGGCAATGCCCGCTGACCAGAAACGCCGACAGCATGGCCACGGAGACCATAATCAATGAATCGACCTAAAGCAGCTGCATCACACTCTGTCTCCTCTGTTACCCACCATGCCACTCGTCCACTCCAAAGGCCCGCGACGCCACCAGCGACGCGGCAGCGTGGAAGTTGGGCAGCGTCACAAACTCGGGCCGCAGGCGGCCGGGGTACTTGCCCACCAGCGGCAGGATGTGCTCCTCAAAATCCTCGCGGGCGGCCTCCCTGCGAGTGCAGCGAACCGCAAAGCAGCATTGAGTGCCGCAGCTGGGGTGCTTGTTGACCGGAGGCAGGGTGCATTGCTATTGATTCGGAGCATCTCACCTGTCGGCCTGCACCCGGCCGTCCAGCTCCGTGCCCGCCAGCAGCGCCAGCTGGCCGTCGCTCCAGAAGAGCGGCAGGTACTCTCGGGAAGGGCACGCCTGGAAGTAGCCGTGCCTGGGTTTGGGCAGTTCGAGAAGGAAAAAACCTCATCAGTCAGTGTCGGACATCAGCACATGCCTCGGGCAGGCCTGGAAGTAGCTGAGCCTGGGTTTGGGAAGATTGCAAGACATGGCCCACGGCTCGGGCTGGATGCATCCTCGCTCCCAGCTTGATGCATGCAATGGCTCGCAGCGGGGCAGCGGCAGCCACGACTGACCTCTGCTTTGGTTCCCTCCATCATCTGCGCTCACCATTTGGAGTCCTGCCCCAGCGACATCTCGTGCAGCACGGCCAGCACCAGCGCCAGGCTGTCTAGCTTCCTAGCTTTCCCACCCCAGCCGCTTTCAACCTAATTTCTGCTCACCATTTGGAGTCCTGCCCCAGCGACATCTCGTGCAGCACCGCCAGCACCAGCCCCAGGCCGCCCCCCAGCTCTTCCGCTTCAATCACGTCTGCCAGCTGGGTGGTGCGGATGGACAGGCAGGCGGCCTTGGGGATCGTGCACAGCCGCTCGCCCTCGGCAATGGCACGGGTGGCCTGCGGCAGCAGCGCATCGAGGTGGTGAGCTGGACGTGCTGCACACAAGCATGTCAGGTAGCAAAGGCGGCTGCCCAGACGCGTGGCAGGCGAGGGTGGGTGAGCGCCGGCCGGCGCAGGCGCAGGTTGCGCCTCAGCGGGCCGCACATTGTCGCAATGACGCCCGCAATTCGGTCCAACAAACATGCAGGCATTGCACGTTCAAGTTCCCGATCACATCTGGATGATCCTATGCTCGCAGGCAGCCAGTATGCGTAAACTTGCGGCGGCCCAAAGCCCGCACCTGCACGCCAAGCGCCAGGCCGCTGCACCCCTGCGCCGCCGCCACCAGCTCGATCGCCTCGCTGTGCTCGATGCCCTGGGCGGCCATCCATGCCTCGAAGCCCTCCAGGACGTGCGCCATGGCGCCTGCCGCCCCTCCTGGAGGCCGAGCAAAGGGGCAGGCACCGACCGCTGCGCGGCGCGCTTGCAGGCGCTCCGATGCAATGCTGGATGACCCTAGAATGCTGCAAATTGCACGAATTGGCCAAAGGTGCGGACATGCATGCCCATGCGTGCTCAGCCGCCACGGGGGACTACCCCAGCCCAGCGCCTGCCCCTGCCTCTTTCCCCTGGGGTGTGCAACCATGGCGAGCATCACCGCTGCCATCTGCGCGGCCCCTGCGGCCCGCCTGGGCGCTCGGCGCGCCCAGCGCCCCCAGACCGCCCGCCGGGCGATGCTGCGGGTGGCTGCGGCGGCTGGTGTCAAGTTCGACTACGACAACAAGGTCTTTGAGAAGGAGCTCGTGGAGTGAGTGAACCCAGTGGGGGAGAAACGTGGGCCAGCGGCGCGCCTGGGCGCCTGCTGCGGCTGTGCAGCAGCCCATTGGCAATGGATGACGGCCCGGGCGGCAATGAGCGGGGTGCAAGCCCGCCCAGCCCTCCACTGCGGGCAGCATGTGGCAAGCGAGCGTGGCGCTGGACAGAGCCCCACCCAGCCGGTGCCGGCGTCCGGGGCATTGGGGCGGCCGCGATGGAGCCGCTGGCAGCGCCATGCAGCTTGGTGGCAGGGTCAGCGACGGCCGCCGCCGCCGCCGCCACTGGTGCTGCCTCGGCGCACCTGCCCTGATCGCTCCTACAATCGTTGTTGCCGCTTCTATTGCAGGTTCGCTGACACCAAGGAGTACATCATCCGGTGAGCATTGGCAGCCTCAAGTACTAGAACAGCAGCCGGAGTGGCGCCGCAGACGGGCAGCAGCAGCAGCAGCAGCGGCGGCTCTGCAGCTGGTGGCTTACATGCGCATCTGCTGGGGCGCATCGACGTCGGCAGCCAGCTGCAGCTACTAGGAGCAGTCACTTGGCCGCAGTGAAGCGCATGTAGTGGTCAGCTGGGCTGGTGCACACACAGCTTGCTCGCGCATCGCCCTGCCCTGCGCTTCGCATGCTTGCTGGCTCAAGCCCTGTTCGCCGCATGTTGCCTGGTGCTGCAGCGGCGGCCGCGACAAGTTCAACAAGCTGCCCGAGGCCTTCAAGGGCATCAAGCAGGTGCGGAAACTAACAGCAGCTGATGTTTGGTAGCAGTTGCTGCTCGCTGATTCGCATGTGAGCTTGGCAGCCGTTGCAGCCGGGTGGTTGCGAGCTGCTGCAGCGTGGGTGCAGCTGGCAGGGGCAGGCCTCCCAACTGCTGCCGTGGGCAGCAAGCGCGGCATGGAGCTCACTAGCACGGGCAGCAGCAAGGCTGGCGGGCAGCAGCACATGCAGTGAGCGGCAGCACACTGCAGAAGGCAGCAGCAAGCTGCAGTAGCGCATGGCGAACAGTAGCAGCTGCCGGTCGCTGGTCTGGCTGCAGCTACAGTCGCAGCGGCGCCAACAGCGAGACAGGAGGGGTTGCACGCCGTTCCGCAACCAAGCTGCTGCCAGGGCAGCGGCGGGCTGGCTGCCGCCAAACTGTGCCAGCACCGCATGCCACGCGGCTGCTGGACTGCTAGCCCCCCTCCTTGCCCCCCTTATTGCCCTGACACCTGCGTCACTGCTACTGTTGCTGTTGCTTCGCAGGTCGGCGTGATTGGCTGGGGCAGCCAGGCGCCCGCCCAGGCCCAGAACCTGGCCGACTCGTTCAAGGAGGCGGGCATGGACACCAAGGTGGGTAAACCATCCTGCTAGCAGTGTCAGGTTGTATGGTGTCTGTTGTTGCGATGGCTGACGCTGTTGTACTGTCCATGCCGGCACTGGGAAAGGGAAAGGGAACATATTGCTCACCACGCAGCCTCCCCTGTAAACCTTGCAGGTGGTGATTGGCCTGCGCCCCGACTCCCCCTCCTGCGACGAGGCCCGCGCCGTGGGCTTCACCGAGGTGCGCTGCGCTGCGCTGTGCTGTGCTGTGCTGCTGCGTTGTGCTGGGCTGCCTGCTGTGCTGGGCTGTGCTGCGCTGGGCTGGGCTGGGCTGGGCTGGGCTGGGCCGGGCAGTTGCACTTGCAATGCAACACCCTGCAGCCTGCAACTCGCTGGATTGGAGCTCGCAGCTGCGCAGCCTGCTGCCGTCTCCAGACCGAGCGCTTCTGCCGTGGCCGAAACTGATGGCTGCTGTTGCTGCTTTCTGCCGCCCGCAGGCCAACGGCACCCTGGGCGAGGTCTTCGACGTGATCTCCAAGTCCGACATGGTCGTGCTGCTCATCTCCGACGCCGCCCAGGTGCGGGCTTTCGAAAGACATTGTGGGAGTATTGCTGTTCAAACCACTGGAGTGGTGTCAGTGCATGGTCGTGCTGCTCATCTCCGACGCCGCCCAGGTGAGACCAGGCAGGGTTGTGCGCAGCTGCATGGTCTTCCTGTAAGCCTGCCAGCTGCTCAATGGCGGCCTGCCAGCTGCTCACCAAGGCTGCCGCGACTGATGCGCCAAGCAGATTTGCATGACGGTATCTGCGCTTGAGTCCGTTGGTCGCAAACTTTTCATGCCTTAATTGACCCCTCCCGCAGGCCAAGCTGTACCCCCGCACCCTGGCCGATGGTCCTTGCATTCACACACTCCACTGCAAACTGATTTCGACTTCCTTGTCTCCTGAATTGAACAGGCCAAGCTGTACCCCCGCATCCTGGCGGCCATGAAGCCCGGCTCCACCCTGGGCCTGTCCCACGGCTTCCTGCTGGGCGTCATGCAGGTGAGCACAGCGCTTGCAAGTCTTGCCGTCCCCGGTGCAAGCCAGGCCAATCTGCAAATGCGCTGACAGGCGTCGTGAAACAGCAGGCAGCCGGGCTGGCACACGCGGCAGCGCCCAGCACCAGCCCCACATGCGCCGTGCTGATTGTTGTTTCCCGTATTTCTATCACAGAACGACGGTGTGGACTTCCGCAAGGACATCAACGTGGTGCTGGTGGCCCCCAAGGGCATGGGCCCCTCCGTGCGCCGCCTCTATGAGCAGGTGGGGCGACGGGCAGGATGAGTTGAGCTTTCAGCGGTGCTTTTACTGCTGCACTACGTACTGGCGCTGCCAGGCGGGATGACTGCTGGGACCTCCTGAGACTGAATTGCTCTGTAATCCTCGCCTCTCTCTGTGTTCGCAGGGCAAGGAGGTGAACGGCGCGGGCATCAACGCCTCGTTCGCTGTGCACCAGGTGGGCAGTTTTGGAGGGTTCTCCTTGCAGCTTGGCATGCGGCCAGGCCTTGCAACACTGCGCGGCCGGACTAACAGCTGACTGGCCGCTGAGGCAAGGCAATGCCTTCCGCCTGAGTAAACGCGTTCTCTCCGCCTGCCTTCACGCCCGTAGGACGCCACCGGCAACGCCGCCGATATTGCCGTGGGCTGGGCCGTCGCCGTGGGCGCTCCCTTCGCCTTTGCCACCACCCTGGAGTCCGAGTACAAGTCGTGAGTGATTTGAGGGGTGGATTGGTTGGTGGGGAGTGACTAGGGGCGGTTCGGAGGCAGCCTTAATATCTGAGTGCAAGTTTAGAGCTTCTTGGGGAGGGTGGTCTGCATGCATGGCTGTGGGTTCGGGTCAGCAGCCGTTACAGCTGCTTGTTAGGGGGACGACGCTTGCAAGCAGCGCTTGCATGCTGGCTGGCTGTGGTCAAGAGCAGAGCCTAGTGCAGCATGAACCGCAGCAGCGGCGGCTGAGCCCCCAGCCGGCCAGCGCTCGCCCCGCAGTGACATTTACGGCGAGCGCGCGGTGCTGCTGGGCGCGGTGCACGGCATTGTGGAGTCTCTGTTCCGCCGCTACGTGCGCCAGGGCCAGAGGCAAGTGTCCTTCCTTCCGCCCTATTGCTGCCCTACTGAGCCGCGCCCCGCCGCCGCGCCGCCGCGCGCGACCCGCCCCCCGCAGCGACATTTACGGCGAGCGCTGCGTGATCCTGGGCGGCGTGCACGGTGTGGTGGAGTCCCTGTTCCGCCGCTTCACCCGCCAGGGCATGAGGTCAGCGCAGCGGCCGGTCGGCGGCGGGGCGCGGCGGGGGCGCTGGCTCTGCCTGCTGCTTGCTGCGTTGGCTGCTGTCGGCTGCTGCCGTGCTGCTTGCTGCTGCTGCTGCTGCTGTCTGCCGTGGCTGACTGCTGCCCGCGCCTGCTGCCTGCATGGCGTGCTGCTTGCATGGCCTGCTCCCACTATCACAGCAACCTCAACATACCGATGCTACTTCTTCTCCTGCAGCGACGAGGAGGCGTTCAAGCAGAGCGTGGAGAGCATCACGGGCCCCATCACCCGCATCATCTCCCGCGACGGCATGCTGGGCGTGTACAACCAGTTCTCCGATGCCGGTGAGACGCATTGAGCGTTCAGATGGAGGCTGGCACGGGTGGAATCAGTCGAGCTAGCTGCCAGCCTGCCCAGGCGTATACATGGCGCAAGCACCAAGGGTGCGGCGTGCCCGACCAGCACTGGAAATGCCTTCCCCGCTCACCCCGCTCGCTCACTCCCTCTTCCCCTCTCTCTCACAGACAAGAAGATCTTTGAGCAGGCGTACAGCGCGTCCTTTGGCCCCGCCATGGACATCTGCTACGAGATCTACGAGGACGGTGAGCAGCCTTTTGTCTGAAAATTACGATTTAGAACTGGTTCTTTGCACTGGATTTGCGCCCCACGCTGCTCATCTGCTACGAGATCTACAAGGACGGTGAGCAACAGTGCTAGTTTGGGCGCATGCTGCAAGCCCCGCGTTGTTTTGGCTATGGCAGTGCGGTGTGATGGGGCAGAGCCTCCCTTGTTTCTGTTGGTCCTGCGCAACGCTTGCACGTGGAGCTGCCTCTGCTGCGGCTCTTTAGTCCCCTGCTACATGCGCCTTGTCTATCCTGGTCTTACTGCGACTTACCGTTTCTCCGTGCAGTGGCCTGCGGCAACGAGATCAAGTCTGTGGTGAACGCGGTGGAGCGCTTCTCCCGCTGGCCCATGGGCAAGATCGACCAGACGCACATGTGGCAGGTGCGCAGCGGGACAGCTGTCTGTGTTGAAGTGATGGGTCGCAGCATGCCGCGGGCCTGGTTGTTTCATGCGACGTTTTGGACTACTTGAACGCACACAGGCCGGCGGGCCTCTTGCTGAGCACGCTTGGCTGCTCGTGCTCCCTGCCGCCGCTGCCATGTCGCCGCTGGCTTGCTGCTGACTTGTTGCCGACTTGGATCTTGCTCTATTCACTTGTTTGCGCAGGTTGGCCAGAAGGTGCGCGCGGAGCGCAAGGAGGACCAGATCCCCATCAACCCCTTCACCGCTGGTGGGTGGGGCCTCACTGCTGGCTGCTTTTCACTGTGTAATGCCGGAGCTGCTCCTGACTGGCAATGCCCCTCCTCTGCTGCTATTGATGTGTGCCGACTCTTCTGCTCACCTTCCTCCCACCCAGGCGTGTACATCGCGACCATGATGGCCACCGTGCAGACCCTGCAGGAGAAGGGCCACCCCTACTCCGAGATCTGCAACGAGGTGGGCGGGGGCGGCTGCTTTCAATCCCAACCTCACGATGATTCTGATGTGGTGTGCACTGCTCGGCCTTGGCCAATTGCATGCTGCCAATTTGCAGCCTGTCTCGCCGTTAACTTTGTTGCGCTGCATCTGTCCTGGGCCTTCACGATTCGCAGTCCATCATCGAGGCCGTGGACTCGCTCAACCCCTACATGCACGCCCGCGGCGTCGCCTTCATGGTGGACAACTGCTCCTACACCGCCCGCCTGGGCTCCCGCAAGTGGGCCCCCCGGTGAGCGCTGCCAATGGCCAATTCAATTTCAACCTTGCAGCATTGACTGGCTGCCTGCGGCTCACGTACCGCAGCCTGCTATATTTCAACGTGTCTCCTGCATTCTAGGACCAACATGTGCACATTGCGTGCACCATCTGATTGTCAAACTCAATGCAAACGCTTGTCCATTTCCCATTTCGTCTCCCCCCTGCAGCTTCGACTACATCCTGGACCAGCAGGCGTACGTGGCGGTTGATGCCGGCACCCAGGCCAACCCGGAGGTCATCCAGGCCTTCAAGAGCCACCCCGTGCACAAGGTGGGTGGGCAGAGAGGCGCAGCAGCTTGCGGCAGCTTGCAGCAGCCTACAGCGACTGGGCTAGCTGCTCGTCACGCATGTCCAAGGTGCACGAGACGTGTAACTGCAACAGTGCAATGTCCGCCATTTGCACACCTCTTACAAGCCCTCGTGTGCCCACTTACCCGGCCCCTCACAGGCCCTGGCTGCCTGCGCCGCCATGCGGCCGCCGGTCGACATCTCTGTGGGCGGTGACAACGACACCACCGGCGTTGGTGAGTGGCCCACGATTTTCCAGGCAGAATGATTTGCGGCTGGGATGGAAGAGGTGACACCTGGAGACCATGCGCTGTGTTGATCGCTGGTTGCTCACTCTCTGTGCCCTCCTATCCTCGCCTCCCTCGCAGGCGCCGGCGCGGCCCGCACTGAGTTCCGCTCCGTGGCCGCCACCACCGCCTAAGCGCCTCTCAACAGCCTTCCGACCTGGCACTCAGGCCCCGGCACACGGGCGCAGCACGACGGTGCTTGCGCCCGTTTGGGCGGGGCGGGGGGGCCCACCCCCCGCCCCCGCCCGCAGCAGCTGCAGCATAACCTCGCGCGATGACCGTTCCGCTCCTTTCTCTGCTCCGCCACCTCTTACCGCTACCCGCTCCGGTTTCAGCGCTCGCCTCCCAGGCAGCCCTGCTGGCGGCGCCTGCATTGGGCGCCGGCGACGGGTGCTGCCTGGGTGGCATTTCACCCTCCTAGCAGACCGTGTCTTTTGGCAAATTGCAGAGAGAGACGCCTGTGAAGCAACCCCAGAATGGCAAGTTTGACTGGCTGCCTGCAGCAGGCATCGAGGTGCACAGGCTCACAGACCAGGCAGGACGCAGGACGCAAGTGTGGGGCAGCAAACAGTCTCCTCAGCATGCAAGCCTCGCCTCTCTCAGCCTGCCAGCAGATGCTGCTCTGCAATACGCTAGGTTACACGGGGGAAGAAACGCAGTAGGAAAAATCAGGGGCATCATTGCGTGGCGTTCGTTGGGGCATGTGGGGAAAAGGGTTGGAGGCCGGCGGCGCATGGGGCCAGCGCATGGGGTCGGTGCATGCATGTTTTGGGATGGATCAAGGGAGCATGTATGTGTCTATAAGCAAGCGAGCATGCGCGTGCAGCAATGCGGCGGCCAGGGCCAACCAGGGGAAACAAGCGGCCAATCGGGCCGAATTGAGTAGCAGGACGGCTGAGAGCAGAGGGGAGCTCGCAGCCAGTGCAACCAGCGGGATTTGAGCAAACATGGGAAAACGACACGGGAAGGACACAGAGGGTTAGGGTGGGGGTGGAGAGCGGGAGTGGATTGAAAGAGAGGGTGGCAGGGTGTCAGCGGGGTGGGCAGCAGCGGCTGCTGACCTCGGTCCGTGCGGAGGCAGCGGGCGAGCTCAGCAGCCGGGCACACACAGCAGCAGTGGGGGCAAGACGGTGTGATGAAAAAAAGAGACCATAGATGCATCCAGTGCTCGATCCAAATGGCATCAATCATAAAACGGCGGTGCTGGTTGGGTGGGGACATGAAAGGCAGTCCTGGTGGGGGGCGGTCGGCCCGTTCGTCTCGCAAGAAAGAGGGTGGGTCGGTGGGGAGCGGCAGGTGGGTGGAGAGTGATGCAACAAAGCACAGTGGAGTTACTGTGCGCAAAAAGCGAACCAAAAGGGATTGGAGTTGGGTGCAAAAATTGGCGGCCCCACGGCGCGGGCGGCTGCCGCTCAGCAGCAGCTGCGCCGCGGGGCGGCGGAATCAAAGCAAGTGTGGGTGGCTGGCAGCGCGGGGGGGAGGCTGCAGCCGGCCTGGTGTGCTATTCAGGCAATGTATGGCGTAGCTTGGTCGGCTGTGTCAGCTGCCTGCACCAGACCCCTTACGCCTGCGCCTGGAAGGCAGCCGGCTTGGGGTCGGCAAACGGCACCAGCTTGGGCTGCAGGGCAGGGGGATGGGGCAGGAAGACTGCTCAGCATGCTTGCTGTTTCATGCTTGCAGGCAGGTGCCATGTCACGGCTGCACGGCTCATGCACAGCACATCCAAGCATGGTGCAACACAGCAGCACAGCATGGCAGCACAGCAGGAACCGGTACCCACCTCGGGGAAGCGGCTGGCCTGCGCCTTGCGGCTGGCGGGGGACGGGCGGCGCGTGCGGTGCTGCATGCCAGCCGCCGCCGCCACGCCGACGGCGGCCAGCGGCACGATTGCCTTGACCAGGTTGGCAGCGAAGCCGGGGCGGCCGCGGCGGGCGGGGGCGGCGGCAGTTTTGGGTGCTGCCTCGGCCACCAGTGGGTGGCTCATGACCGAATCAGCCAGGGAGTCAGCGGAGGACCCCGTTGAGGGCGTGCGGGTCAGGCCGCCGGTGCGCCCCGGCGTGCGCAGCACGCAGCGTGGGGAGCCGGGCTCAGCCTTGGGTGCTGCCGGCTTGGCGGGGCTGGCGGCCACCGGCTTGAGAGCGGGGGCGGGGGCGGCTTGCAGCAGGGACACCATTGCCTGGCTGGCGGCGCGGTGCTGTGCGGCATACAGAGGCCACACCTCGGGTGCCTGCGGGGTGGGTGGGATGTGGGGGTCAGTTTGCGGCAGCTTGTAAATACTCTGTGGCAAAGCATATCTGCAGGCGGGAAGCGGGCCCCTTGCGGCCGCGAGCGGGGCAGCGGGTGCGGCGGCGCCGGCGCCCCGGCGGAGAGCGAGGGGCATCCGCTGATCGCGGAACCTGTCTTTCCTGCGTCTTGCAAGCGCACCTGGGGGCTGGGCTTGACCAGCAGGCGCAGGAAGGCTCCGGGCACGGCGGCAAGGGCGGAGAGGGCCCTGCCAGCGACCACAGCGCGTCGGGCAATCGACTCCTTGATGGTGGCGGTAGACAGGGTGGCCATGGCTTTTGCTCGTGAGGCTCGAAGAAGGGCGGCGGCAGGAACAGCGGGCGGTCGGAACAGTGGCTTGGATCGGTGGGGCGAGCCTCTGGAGTGGCAAGGACTGCGGTGCAAGTGCGCGAGCAGGCCGGCAGGGTCCTGTAGTCAGCGGGCCTCAGAGGCGACGCAGCCTTGCATCTGATTCTCTGCGGGGCCCCTGCCCCGGGGACTTCGCAGCACGTCCAACTCAAATTGAGAAGCAATAAGGGAAGCGGGGAGGGGATGGGGCCGGGCCGCACTCCCACTGCCCACCGCCCACCGCTGCTGCCGCCGGCGCAGCCACTGTAAACGCAGCCACTGGGCCTTCACCGTAGCTTCTGTAACTTCTGTAGTAGACCCCTGCAGAGCATTGAAGCATTTGAGTCCAAACCCAGGCAGCGCCAGCATGCACCTGTGCCGCCTGCATTCACGGTCCCCTCGACGTGTGCCTGTTCAGGCCTTGATGCCAGGGCAGCCTGCCACCTCTCAGCGTGCCGCATTACACAGACGCTGCCGCATCACGCCTCGCCACCTCACAGCTTCACCGCCAGCCAGATCTCGTTCACGCGGGTGCTCAGCGAGTGCAGGGGGCCGTACTGCGCCAGCCGGAAGAAGCCTGCCGCCTCTGCTTCCGCCAGCTGCAGCCCGTCTCGTGCCAGAGCTGCCTTGAGCTGCTCCAAGCAGCGCTCGCAGGCCTCCTTTGTGGCGTTGCCCTCAAACTGCCGCGCCGCCACCACCTCGCCGCCTGCCACCGCGAGCGACACAGATGAATCTCGCGGCGCGGGGGGCAGCGCCGCTGCCTCGCTGCTGCCGCCGGTGGGAACGATGTGGATGCGCATGTGCTTGGCGCCCTGCACATGGGTGGGGCATTAGACGGGTTTTAGGACACGGTACATGCCAGCTGGAACGATGTGGACGCGCATGCGCTTGGCTCCCTGCCACAAAGGGGTGGCGCATTGGAGGGGGTTCACGTCGTCAGCACGGCCAATGACGTACTGTGACCAGTGCAGCAGTAGAACACCAGTGCAATCTGCGGGCCAGCAGGCACTGCCTGCTCCGCCCACTCCCCCTTGCCTGCGGCGGGTAGGACATGACGACCGGCTGCGTCTCGCGGCAGCGAACTCCTGCCGCGTTGTTGCCGCTCATGTAGCTGCCGAGTAGCAGGAAGCCCTCATCCCGCCGCTCGTCTGCACAGTGTTTGCAAAGCAGAACACAATCAGAAAGTCCACTGCTGGGGGCAGGAACTCCTTCCCCCTCTTGCCTGCAAATGCTTGCCCCATTTCACTGTGGCAAACCGTGAACAAGCAATCCCATTTGGCACTGGCTGCGGCCAGCTACGCTGCTGCACTGTTCTGCCAGCCGCCAGCACTGCGCAGCCCTGGCCACACCACGTGCACAGCAACACCATGCACAGGCAGCGGCAGCCACTCAGTCACTCACACTCGCACTCAGCCGCTGTGTAGGCGCTGTACAGCCGAAGGCTGTATTCTGGTGTCTTTTGGACGGGCGTAAATGGGATGAGCAGGGGAGAGGTGTCCTGCACGGCGGCTGCCGGCGGTGGCTGCCGCTCCTCTGCAGGCTTGCTGCCAAAGCCAAAGAGGGCGGCAGGCGCCACGGCCCTGCATGTGGGGAAGCATGTAGATGGCCTGATTTGGCATGCAATACGCGCGTTGAGCAACAGCCTCCACGTAAAGCTGCAGGTCTAAGCTGGCCACACATCCCCACCTCGCCGAGCGGCGGCGAGCAGGCGGCGCCGCTACCGCTCGCCATCCACCACGCCGCGCCGCACTGCTGGGCCAGCTGGATCGCGCGCTGCCCTCCGAGCATCGTGTGGCAGCGTTACAGGCGGCTGTGCAAGCGGCAGCCGACATTTTGGTGGTAGAACAGCCGGGCAGGTAGGCGGGGCAAATGGGAGGTAGAGGGAGTGAATCGGATAGTGATCGCAAACGGGTAGCAAATGGTCTTGGGAGCGCGGCACGACCGCATAGTGCATGGGCAGCGGCGGCAGCGGGCGGGCCCGCCGCCGCCGCTCACAAATCAAGAATCAAACAGGGAGCGCATTGCTCTATCATTCTACATGATCACTCAGCAGCCGGGCCGCGTCAGCTCTGCCGCAGGCCGGTGACGTTGATTGGGGGCAGGCCAGCACCCGCCGCTAGGTCGACTGCTTCGAGCGCTGCCGCCATCTTGGCCTCTTCAATTGCCTCGGCCTCGGCGGCGGCGCCTGCCGAGAAGGGCGGCAGCGTGAACTGCACGCCCGCTGCACTGAGGGCGGAGGCAATCACGATGTACAGGCCGGTCCTGCATGGAGAAGCGGCATCAAAATAGCATTTGGTTGGCGCCTGGACACGAGTTGCAAAACCGGGACCTTTGCACACATCCGACCCAAACCCTGCACTCCCACCCATGCATTGTAACAGGCGACACACACCTGGCGCGTGAAATTCGGCCTCCGTCAACGCCGTTGTGGCAGAACTCGTACCACACGCTGATGGCCAGCTTCATGGGGTCGCCCAGGGCGCGCACGTGGACTGCAAAAGTCAAAGCAGAGGGGAAATGTTGGAGCAGGATGTCTTGATAGAAGGCTGGCTTCTTGAGCTGCCACACAGCAAGCACGCATGCATGCAGGTGCTGCAAGTCGGTGCCTGCTCGCAGGGCTGCCCGACGCGGGAGCTTAAATGCAACAGCCCGCGTTCCGCAGATGCTGGCCAAACTCAGCCCGGCCCAGCGAAAGGGTTCCTCGGTCCGCACCTGAACTTCCGCCGGTGAACTCGGCGGGGTTGGCCTTTACGTGTGCATCCACGGCGCCCCGCAGCATCTCCACAACTTCCAATGGCGTTGAGAGGTCCAGCGACAGCTGCACACAGACGTGCAGGATGGTCCGTGATCAGACAGCAGCACACAGGCAGCTGCTGCACAGCTGTGCCGGTTCACGAGCCTCCAGCTGTGGCACATGTGCCATGCTGGACGGGGCACCCTTGCCACGAAGCAGCACACACAGCAGTGCATAGCGGTGCAATACAAATCAGATGCACCAGGGTGCTGCACCTTAATGCTCTCCGCCTTGTTTGTGGAGCGGGACAGGTTGAACAGGGACTCGTTGTTCAGGCGGGCGTTGGGCCAGTAGATGCGGGCGCCGTCTGCTCGCACCAGCGTTGTGTTGAGCAGCGCAATCTCGGCCACCTGTAAATGGCAGGGCAGCACACATGTGCGGCGTGTTCAGCAGCTTGTGGGACCAGGTTGCAGCCGCGCCGCCCTCTCCCTGTGGGTCTCTCCGCCATTGGCAAACTGCAACGCCTGACCTCACATCACTTGCTAGCTAATGATCAATTTAGCGCTCACCCTGTGGTTCTCTCCTCCAATTGACCAACCTCAAAGTCGTTCTATCACATTGCTCCACTATATGAAGGCAATATCACTCACCCTGTGGTTCTCTCCTCCAATGACCAGCGTGTCGCCCACATCGTACGGGTGCACCGAAAACAGCCACACCACACACCTGCAGGGCAGCATTGATTGTTTGATGGTCAGTGAGCATGGCAGACCAGTGCAGTTCAGCAGTTGAGCGGTGCAATGGACAGGATTGGATGCTCAGGCTGGGGGGCACCGCATTAGCCCCGCCACCCACCGCCCCCCACAATTTTCGGCCAGGTCGCAACGGCAGAGCGTTTGGACCAATTGCAGGTGTGTAAAACAGCTCACTCAAACACGGTGCGGATGGAGTTGCCGAAGATGAAGGTGAAAGCCAGGATGACTGATGAGAAGGTCAGCCACGCTTTGGTCACATCCACCTGGGTGGGAGGCAGGCGGACAGGCAAACTAGAATGTCGAAAAAAGCCAAGTGCATTTGAAGGCCAGGATGACTGAGGAGAAGGTCAGCCCCGCTTTGGTCACGTCCACCTGGGTAGGGGGAACAGGGGCAGGGTGGCAACTTTGTACAAAGGGCAGAGAGGAATGTGCAAGACAGGTGCAGTTGCCAGCTGGCACCCTCTGACTTGCATTGCATGCAAAACATGGCTGCTTTTGGGTGCTCCGTTGAAGTTCGCATTCAACCAACTGAAATTCCAGTGCAGCTCACCCCAAAGATGTAGAGGTAGAAGAAGCCGAACAGGACATGAAGGATGGCCCCCAGCAGCCGCTCCAGCTTGCCGATCACGCTCTTGGTGTCGCGCAGCGTGCACGCCAGGAAGGCACGCTCCTGAATGGAATAATGGAAATGGAGGGAAGGTTTGAACGGATAGGGTGAGATGAGAGGACAGAAGAGCGACCGCTCTTGGTGTCCCGCAGCGTGCACGCCAGGAACGCGCGCTCCTGTGAATAACATACACAGGACAGTTGTGAAGAGAGGAGGGGAACCGCTCTTTTTTTCTCGAAGCGTGCACGCCAGGAACGCGCGCTCCTGCAAGTAGATTCAGGCGGGTGCAGAGGTTCAAAGGGTGTGGTCAAGGGCCAGGCAAGCCGCTCTTGGCATCGCGCCGCGTGCGCCCCAGCATGCAATGAGTAGGCTGTTCCCAAACCGAAACATGTTCCAGGTGCATCAGCCCTGCCAAATCCGCCCCCTCAGGAGCTCGCCTGGTAAATCTTGACGACGCTGTCCCGTACTTCGCCCGCGCTGATGCGCCCGTTGCCGTCAATGTCCAGATACCTGCAGGAAGGTTGAGGAGCAGCCGGGAGTGAGCAGCAGCAGGCGCGAGCAGCAGCAGGCAAGGGAGACAGCCGGGAACATGTGTGGCAGGCACGAGCACATCACAGCCGCATAAGCGCCCAGCGCAGCCAGCCCCACCTGAATGCTTCCTCCGCCTGCTTCGGCGGCAAAAAGTCCTCCAGGTCTGCACACAGGCGAAGTTGAATGCCGTGCTATTCAAGCAATGCTGCTGCTCTTCGGCACAACCATGCTCAGCTGTGGCAGCTGAAGGTGGTGGTGACGGCAGCAGCAGAAGGTGGGACAACCGCAGCACCAGTGCTTAGCGAGGTTGCCTGCCGCCGAATGGCACACCCACCTGACTGCTGGATCCAGTTGCGCTTGCGCGAGGCGCGAATGTTGTGAAACATGAAATATGCCACCCGGCGCGCCTCCTGCAGCGGAACAGGGGCCGGGTGTGGGGAGGCCAGCTGTGAAGCTCGCCGCATGCCAGCCACTGGGAGATCTCTGCAGGGCATGCCCATATGGGGTGCCATCTCTTGCCTGCGCCTCTCCTGCAGCTGCGGCTCCCAAATCTATTGCCGCCCTCCTCCCTATGACTTGAGCACAGTTCAAGCCCTCCCTTCTGCACCTGCTCGTTGATGGTGGATGCGCCGCCACCGCCGCTCTTGCCCGCTGCCTTGTTCAGCGAGCCAATCTGGTCCACCAGTGTGAGCTGCAACATGGGAGTGAGGAGAGGAATAGATTAAAATGAAAACCGTCTGGTCCACCAGCGTCAGCTGAAAAGTGCACAGAAGTGCAGCGAGCAGAGCAGTTTAGATGATTGCACAGTTGCCAGGCAGGACAGCAGCAGTGACCCCTGCGTTTCACTGCCTCAGTTGGGAGTGACAACTCGCTAGCTGCCCTGTCGCCCCACCTTGAGCTGGTTCTTGCGGATGTGCTTCTCAATGTGGTGCATCTTCTCCAGCTCCTCAGGGGGCATCTGCTCGCAAAAGCATGCAGAGATTTTGTGTCAACACAAAGGCAGGCAGTGTCTGGGCAGGCGACCAGATATAGCTGGCCTTGCATCTGCTCCGCCTCCTCGGGGGGCATCTGCTTGCATGAATGGGAGGCAAGCGTGTTGGCAGCCGTTGCACCATGCCAGGACACCCCTTTGCTGCGCTAACTTTGTTGGACCAGCATCACCAAACCAGTATCAGCGCCAGTGGACCCCACCTGAATGATAGTCGACCGCCGCGCCCGCGGCCGCTGCGGCGCCTGTTGGGGCAAGCAACGTGTGGCAAGACGTATCAGTTGGTGAGTGCCGCAGGCTTTGGCGTCGGGAATGATTGCAATACACGTGGCAGTCGCATCCCTGGTGGATCCAGCATGCTTGGACTTTGCAATGCATGCTTGCAAACTTGACTCACCAGGTCAACCAGCTCTTCAATGGCAGGCGCCGCCACCTTGCCGCTGGCCCGCAGCCCGCCGCTGCCGCGCCCGCTGGGCCGGCCGGAGCGGGCAGAATGGACGGAGGCCATGGAGCGCTGCTTGGCGGGTGCGGCGGTCGGCTGCAGCAGTGGGGTGAAACGTGAAGGAGGTAAACGTTTGTCGTGGGCAGGATTGTTGAGGGCATGAGGCCAGCTGGAGGCATGTCGATCGGAGAGCCCCACTTGGTGCGCACTTGGTGCGCACTGCTCAGCAACTGCAACAAACACGCGCAGCTGCCTGCCCATCTGAATCCAATGGATGGTCACACCGCATCCCAGCCCCACACCTGGGCAAATGAGAAGCTGGGCGGGGCGTGAGGGTCTGTCATGAAGGAGGCTTGGTGAGAGCCCAGAGATGGCCTCAGGCCAGGCTGCGCCGCCGCCGCTGCCGCAGCCGCAATGGAGGCAGCCTGCGGCGACAGCTGGCGGGCCAGCCGTGTGGGGCTGCCGCTGCTGGCGCGGCCGCAGACGCTGGTATCCACGCTGCCGGCCCAGGCGACTGTCGCCTCGGCAGCGGCTTCCTTGGATGCATGCCCCATGCGCGCCAGACGGCTGGGCTGCCGCAGCTGCTGCACCGCCTCTGCCGCCGTCAGCCCCCGCCGAGCATCAAAGCTGGGGGTGTGCTCCACTCGAGACATATGAGGCAGCAGGTTGGGTGCGCTACGGGCGGATGGTTCCACTCCGGCATTCACCACTACACTAACGCTGGTCAGCGCATGGCTGGCGGATCCGCGAGACTTGCTGGGGGCGCGGTCCATGAAGCCGCCTGCTGTGCCTGCTGTGCCTGCTGTGGTCCCCGCCGCCAGCTCAGCATCCGACAGCGCGCTGCTCTCTGCCAGCAAGGTACCGCCCTCGCTGCCCCGCACGCTGAGCTGGCCCTCGCCCTCCTCCCCCTGCTGCCTCAGCTGGTGGTGGTGCCCCGCTGTGAAGGACTTGACCATGGATGGCAGGGTGTGCATCGCCGCCATGCTCTGCGCAGCCACAAAGAGGCACAGCGTTGAGAGTGGTGAGCGGGAGCTATTGAAGGCAAGGCTTGCACTGCTGCCCGGCTAAGCAGCAGCAGGCACAGGCCAGCTTGCAATGTTGATCAGCAATGCACAACCACAGCAGTTTGCGGCTAACCTTGCTGAAGATCTGGCTGCCCAGCAGGGCACAGCACAGCCTGCAATAGCGACCACCAACAGCAACCGCAGGAACAGCCACCACCACAGCAACCTGCGGCCTACCTTGCTGAAGATCTGGCTGCCCAGCAAGCGTCGCGCAAAGGAGCGGCCGCGGTGCAGCGCGTCGCCGCCCACCACGCTGTGCCGCGGCGTGCGGGGCTGGCACAGCACGGACAAGAAGTACTCCTGCTTGAAGGAAGGGGCCAGAATGGAAAGGGTTAGCTGGCAAGAGCCTTCGTTCTGCAAGGTGCAAGGTGCGTCCGCACTCGCAGGGGCGACAGCTGATGCTTCTCAGACAGCCTTGCACTCCCGCCCCGCCCACTTTGCACAGAGCTGCCTGCATGTGCTGGCAGTGCATGCCCCCACCACACCCGACGCAAATGCCACACTGTGCTGCTCAGCCTACCTTACGCAGCGCCTCCTGCATGCGCTGGAAGTGCGCCTCCTTGTGGAAGTGCGTGGACATCAGCTTCATGATCACCTTGGTCACCAGGTTGGCCAGCGTGCACAGCGCGACACAGCCTGCGTGAGGCAGAACAATTGTATTGCCTGCATTTGCACCCAGATGGCGACCCAGCCAGCACGCAGCACAAACCCAAGTTCGTTGCACGGCACTGAATCGAGCAAATCAGTACAGAGCCGTCCAGCTCAGCACATGCAATTCAACCAGCTAACATGAGCCTTGCTCACCCAGCACTTTGATGATGACCAGGAAGGCGTCCTGCACCCGCCCATCCTTGTCCGGCTGGCTCTGCAAGTACAAGGGTTGTGGCACCAACCGGTCAGGGAAATGGGAAATGGGGTAGCAGGAATGCGAGCATGCGGTACGCAGCCCATCAGGCTCGGGAGCTTAAGGCATCAAACAGCAGCAAAACATCTTGCTACCTCACCTGGAACAGCGCGGCAAAGGTGGCCAGCACGAGGGAGGAGCGCATGACGAGCAGAAAAGCGCCGCGCGTGCCTGCAAGGGCAATTACCAGATGCAGTGAGCGCGGGGCCAGGTGGCAATGGCGACAGAGCCGCGCAGAGCTGCTGCTGCCACTGGCGCCTGCCATGCTGCCCCCATCCCAATATCGCTGCATATCTCGCACATCCCACCAAAGGCCCTACTCAACGCACCCACGAGGAAGTAGACCGCCGTTCGCGCCGTGAACAGCCGGCACTCTGCAAACTTGGTCAAGCCCCACATCAGCAAGCGGGTGCCCCAGTAGATGGGCGGCCAGCAGCCCAGGAAGAAGCACCAGCGCCAGACGGAAAATCGGGCCAAGCGCTGCGGCAGGCGGGGGAGGGATTGGGGTGGGATTGCATTCATGACGTACACAGGTTCGAATGCACGCTGTAGGGCGTCCCCGCATGCAAGCTGCAAGCACATGCACACACACCCAGCAGCTGCCAAAGGGTCAGTATCACCCCATTCACTAAGGATCACCAGCACACTCACGGTGTCTGGGGACACGACCACCATGACGATGCCCGCCACAAAGAAGGCGAGGGAGGCTGCAAAGGACAGGGCGGAGAGCCAGAAGGCCCCCCGCCGGTACCAGGGCTTTGCGGTACCGGCGTCCTCCAGGTCCTCTAAGTCGCCGATAGTGAGCTGCGATGGGGAGGAGAGAGTGTCAACTGTTGGTGGAAGACAGGGCTGAGCCACAGGCTGCAGGGCGGCTCGGAACTGCAAGCATGACGTACAGCAGTCGCAGCACGCGAGGAACAGCCACCTTTGAACCACCATTTCAAGCTCTAAACTTGGCCTCCCACCACCCACCCATCCACATACACACCTCGTCGCTGTCGGATGTGTTGCTCCGGCTAGGACCCTGCCCTTTCTCGCCATCCGCTTCGCCATCCGCTGCCGCAGCCGCCTCCGCCGCTGCGTCCTCTGGCACGCCAATCAACCCCTCCCCCTCGCTGCCCAGCTGCTGGCGATAGCCATGCCGCAGGCTGCTGCGCACTTCAGCCATTGCCTCCTCTGCCTGCCGCGCCTCTGCCTCTGCCACAGCTGCCCGCCGCTGCTGCTCTGCCGCACTCAGCTGCTGCTGCGCGGCGGCGGCTGCCGCGGCACCGGCGGCCGCCAGTTCAGCGGCAGCAGACGGGTCCCGCTGGTAGCCAAAGCCATATGCAGCCATAGAGGTGCGCCGCACCGGCCGGATGGGCGAGCCTGGCCAGCCCATGAAGTCATCTTGGGCTGATGGGTAGTGCATCCAAGACACCCGACCATCCCGCCCAGCACCCATCATGCTGCTTCCCCGGTGGCTGGGCCGGGCCGAAGGCGCCGCTGAGCCTGCCAGGGCGGCCTGCAGCGGCAGCGGCAGCTGCGGTGCAGCACCAGGGGAGGCTGCTCCGGGCAACGCATCAGGCCTCATGCCTGCAGAGCTCAGCAGCGGCTGGTCTGCATCAAGCACTGCCTCTGGGCTGCCCTGGGCCGCTGCCGATACCTGGTACTGCTGATGTTGCTGGTGCTGCTGCACCTGCTGCACATGGTATTGCTCCCTCAGCGTCAGGCTCTGGCTGGGAGAGCGGTGCGCGTTGGCACACAGCTGCTGCCAGTCGGGGGTGTGAGTGCTTGCCGGCTGCACTTTTACTGCTGCTGGTGCTGGTGCTGGTGCTGTCTCTGCTGCTGCGGTGGCTACTGTCACCGCCGCGACTGCCGCCGCTGCTGCTGCCGCCACTGCTGCCGGAGCACCAGGCGGCACGGGCGGTGATGTGGCAGCAGGTGCCGCTTGTGGTCCCAAGTTGGAGCGCTTGGTTGGGCTGAGCGGTGGTGAAAAGCTGCCATGTGGTGACATGGTAGGACTCCCTGCACATGTAAAGAAGACAAGACGCAGCAGATGCATGTAGGGCGCAAAGGGGTGGGCGCGATCAGCGGCGGGCAACGAGTGGGCACGGCTGGGGGTTACGCTTGTTGCTTTTGAGTGGCACACCCTCCGCAAGCAGCAGGCCGGCGCTAGCTACCACGCACCTGCTGCAGAGCCCAGTCCGCCGCGCCGCAGCGCTGCATCAAGTGAGGCTGTAGAAAAACGCGCGCTGCCGCCGTGCACACTGCCGGCGGCGCTGCTGCCGCCGCCGCTCGTGGCGGTCCAGTAGCCGACGCTGCCGGCGCTGCAGAGGCTGCCCACGGAGCTGCGGCGATCGCCGTCGTCCTGCTGGTCTTGGTGCAGCGCGTAGGCGGCCATCAGGGCCTGGGCTGGGAAGCCGCCCAGGCCGCCGTCCCCGCCCTCCATCTTGCGGGGTGCCGCTGGAAGCTTTCCCGCTCACTGATAAGACATGGGGGATTCCGACGATGCGATCGCAGGCCTGGGAAGCGGCGCTGCTCTGCGGAGCGTTACGGCTGAGCTGGCGACCAGTGCAACTGCAGGGATTGCCTTGCCGCACGCTTGATGCACTGTGCATTGCTCCCATATGCGGGTGGTATGCCGCCATGGACGTGCGACAGCTCTTCCCGGCCGCCCCGCTTGCCCGCTGCTTGTGGAGAGCCGCAGCATTGGCTCGCGGGTGCCCTGATGGATCACGCCTCTATTGCCAATGCGTAGAAGCTGCCCGCACGGTGGGTGGCGGCGGTAGCGGCGGCGCCGCCCAGGCGGCGGCAGGTGCGACCACCACGTCGCTCAAACAGCTGTGGCGCTGCTACTGGCTGTGCGAACCAAACGAGAATTACATGTCTCAGCAAGCAGGTTTCAACTGTCTGTGCAAATGCATGCAGCGCATGGTGTTCTCTGAGCTTCAAGCTTCATGCATGGGCGGAAGACCAGCGGAGCAGTGGGAGCATGCAAACTGCGTTTGTGGATGTCCAATCAGAGTTAGGGGAGGGGGAGGGCATGGCTGCCGCTTGTTGCAGTGGCGCCAGGCTAGGGAGAGGTGGCGCCGGCAGCGGGCGCATCAAATACCACGGCACCAGTACCTGCAGGGCTCACTGTGCCAGCGACAGACTCTGGGGCAGCCACGGTATGCCCGCCGCCAACACCAGCTGTGGAAGCCGGGTCAGCCGGGTCAGTTGGAGCCACAGCAGCAGTGGCCAGCTGTGCACCCTGGACAGCAGTCGCGCTTGTCTTTGCATCATCCTCACTGCGGCCGGGCTGCCTGCGATCCACACACTGGCCGCCACGGCAGCTGGTGTTGCCCTTGCACTTGGTGCCGCAGGCGCCGCAGTTCTTGTCGTCGCTGGAGACGTCGGTGCATTCCTCATTGCAGGCTTGTTTGCCTGTATGGCATGAGCACGCGCAAGCAGCTGGTCAGAGTTGGGAGCCGGGCAGGCTTTTGCTGGCAGAGGGTGAGGCATGCCAACATCGGCCCAGTCCTGGCCCCTTGGCAGCAGCTGCAGACCGGCCTGCATGAGCAGCAGCGCTTGCGCAAAACGCCTCACCTGCAGAACACATGCTGACGCCATTCTGGCATGTGCCGCCCTTGGCGACCCGCTTGCCGCAGCCGCCGCAGTGCTTGGGGTCTTTCTTCAGGTCGACGCAGCCAGCGTCGCACAGCGAGGTGCCTGCACGCAGTGTGGCAGCGGCAGCAGGGGCCTTGCAGGCGAAACGCGCTAAGCTCGGGAGGCATTTGAACAGCAAACGTACACGATGCAGCGCAACTCCGCAGTACAATCCCGGAAGAGTGACGGCCGCACAGCGCACGCGCCTGCCGCGCAGCCGCAGCTGCCATCCTGGCACGGCATATCCTTGGGGAATTTCTTGCCGCAGCCACCACAGTGCTTGCGGTCTGTTGTTGTGTCGACGCAGCCTCCGTCGCACAGTGAGGTGCCTGCAGGGCACCCGCAGGAGCAGTGCATAAATTTCGGACCATGCAAGCCTATTGGCAACCAACACAAGCTTGGGGCAGATCCCAGAAGGGGAACCCGGCAGGCAGCATCAGGTTGCATGCACGCTGCATGCACGATGCACGCTTACATACATAAGCTGGTCTGCACTGCGGTCAGAGCCTTTCTGGGTGCTCACCTGCTATGCAGCCGCAGCTGCCGTCTTGGCACGGCACATCCTTGGGGCACTTTTTGCCACAGCCGCCGCAGTGCTTGGGGTCTGCTTTTGTGTTGACGCAGCCCTCATCGCACAGGTTGGTACCTGCACGCCGTCAGCGTCATCCAGTCATGAGCACGGCATGGTGGAACTTGAGGGATTAGCCCTAGCACCTAGCTACCATGACTTGGTCGCCGTGCCGTGACGGCAGTGCAGCATTTGCAGGGCCCGGGTGTGCACGAGGTAGCGCCTTGCAAGGTGGTGAAGCAGCATCAATGTTCCGCGCACCTGCGGGGCAGCTGCAGCTGCCGCCCTGGCACGTCACGTTCTTGGGGCACTTCTTGCCGCATCCGCCGCAGTGCTTTGCATTGCTTGCAGTGTCGACGCATGCCCCATCGCACAGCATAGCGCTGCTGGTGGCGCCAGAACCTGCAAGACAAGGAGGGCAAGAGAGCAGTCCGCAACATCTGGTTGAAAGCAGCAAACCGGCATCCACATCTGCAGTTGCACGCCGTTTGACACCGCACCGCGCTATAGCAGGCAGCCTACAGACGCGCTCCCCAGAGCGGCAACCCGCAGCGCCCACCTGCCACCGCTGAGCATTGGCAGCTTCCGCCTTGGCACTGGGTGCCAGCTGGGCATGGGTTGCCACACCGTCCGCAGTGCGCGTTGCTGGTTGCTACTTCAACCTCGCAGCCGTTGGCAGCACTGCCGTCGCAGTTGGCATAGCCTGGGCAGTGCAAGGCGGGAGTGCGGGTGAGATCAGCTTGGTCACGGAAGTAGATGCTAAGGCATCACCGGCTTGCTACACCAGGCACGCAGTGTTGCCTTTCGCTACTGCTGTTCGGTCAGCCATGCAGCCACCATGCAGCGGTCAGCCAACGCCACTTCACCTTCTTGCAACCTCGCAAAAGACGAGGCTCGGCGCCGATGTACAGCGCACCTGACACGCAGGTAGTGAACGTGCAGGTGCCGCTCTGGCAAGTGGCATCGGCAGCATTTGCAGGAGCGCAAGGTTTGCCGCAGCCGCCACAGCTGGTAGCGGTGTTCATCTGAGCCTCGCAGCCGTTGGCAGGGTCGTTATCGCAGTTTTCAAAGCCTGGGAGGTGGTGGGGTGTAGGTAGCAGACAAACCAGCCTTGCCGGTCATCCAATGGCATGGCAGGGCAGCGCCAATCCGACCCAGTGCAGCAACCTCCCTCAGGCGCATGCACGCTGCCCAGCGCCAATGCAGAACGCGTACTGCTGTGCTATCCTGCAGGTGGGTTGTGTCAGCGAGCAGCATCAACAAGGCTGGCGCACCTGGAGAGCAGGCGATGCTGCACACACCGCCGGTGCAGGTGGGTGTGCCGTTGGTGGTTGAGCATGCATACTGTGGCCCACAGCCGCCGCAGTGCAGAACGTCCTGCTGGGTGTTGACCTCACAGCCGGTGGCAGGGTCGCCATCGCAGTCGGCAAAGCCTGGGAGGCGGGGAGGAATGCACGCAAGTCAGCCTCAGCCTATTCATCGGCAGCATTGCATTGCAACACTGCTGTGCAGCGCTGCTGGCACATTCGAGCGGATCACGGCAGCGCCACGCTGCTGGATCCATGCAGCAAATCCCAGCTGGTGCATACCTGCTGCCTCGCACGCGCCAAAAACCCAGCATGCTGTGCTTGTATGCCGCAGCGAGCATCATCAGCAAGCTTGGCGCACCTGAAGCGCAGGCGATGGTGCACTGCCCGCCGGTGCAGGTGGGTGTGCCATTGGCGGACGAGCATGCAAACTTCGAGTCAAGGTTGCTGCAGCCGCCGCAGTTGGCAACGGTGTTCAGCTGGGTCTCGCAGCCATTGGCGGCGTCGTCGTCGCAATCAGCCCAGCCTGAGGAGCGGCAGGTGGCGGCGGGTAAGGGGCGGGTGAGCGGGCCAGCAGACCACACGCCTGGACATGCACCAGCAGTGTGAGGGAGCTTAGGCATTCTCGTCACTTTTTGCTCGGCTGAGCTGCGGCAGCACCGCCACCAACACCCAAGCAGCAGCAGCAGCAATGCCAGCGCACCTGGGCTGCAGGAGTCGATGGCGCAGCTGCCGGACACGCACTTGGCAACGGCGTTAGGCAGGGAGCAAGCACGTGTGGGGTCCAGCCTGCTGCAGCCGCCGCAGTTTGCAGCGTCCTGCTGAGTGTTGACCTCGCAGCCGTTGGCAGGGTCGCCGTCGCAGTCGGCATAGTCTGGGAGGCGACGGGGTGGCAGCAGGGCAAGTAGCAGGTGAGCAGCCATCATGACACATGCCAGGCCGCACACCAGCAGGGTGCAGGACCCCCCACATTTCACTTCTGCAAAATTTTTTGTAGGCGGGCGCACCTGGCTCGCAGGTGGTAAAGGTGCAAGTGCCGTCCGTGCAAGACGGGTCGGCAGCATTTGCAGGAGCGCAGAGTGTGCCGCAGCTGCCACAGTTGTTCAAATCGTTCAGAGCGCCTGCATTTGGTTAGCAGCATGGTCAGCATTCTACCTTGAGTAGGGCAGCACGGCTTGGCAAGCGTGGCCTGGATGGATGCAGCCACTGCTATACAAGCACTGTAGCGAGCGCTGCCTGCCCAGCCTCAGGCTTAGCCTTGGTCGCGGCCTGTGGTGGTCTGCGGGCACACACCTTCTGGGCAGCCGCAGCGATAATTGCCGCCGCCAATGTCCTTGCAGATCTCCTTCTTGTCGGTGTTGCAGCCTGTGACCCCTTTCGCAGCGTAGCCACACCTGCAGCAGGCATGGCAGGGCAAGCAGGTGCACGTCAGTGGATGGCTACAGATGCGCTTTTTGCAGGCCCAGACCGGTGAGCGGCAGTGTAGCGGCTGACCTGTAGCACTCGTAATTCTGGCTCGCCCCACAGGTGCCATACTTGTCAAAGTTGCAGTAATTGGGCCCCACTGGTTGGCATGTGGGTGGATCCCAGCAGGTGCCTGCAAACAACACGCAGGAAGGGAAGGCTCAGCATATGCCAGGCCAGCCCATGCATTGCGGCTGAGGCATGCCAACGTGCGTTGCCTCCCGGCCAGGAGAGCAAAATGCTACACAGGTGCTCTGCAGTGAGCACTACAGTGCATGCCACACACACAGCAGTAGTGCCAGCCGGCTGAACAGCTGCAAAGCCAGATCATGTAACACCGATGCTGTCTGCAAGCATGCTGTGCGGCCCACGACCTACCAGGCGGGCAGGCGCAGGCAGGGCTGGTAAGAGCTGGGTATGTGTTGCTGTCGGAGCACTTGCAGTTGATGCACTGGCTCTCTGGGCAGGTGTCGCCCACAAAAACTGCGGCAAAGGTGATCAGCACAGCATGGCGTCACACTCAGTACAGCGATACACGCGTTCAGCATCTCGCACGCTGCATGGGTGCACCCATAAACCAGCGCATTTAGCAACCACCTTCCCTCCGGCTCACCCACCTCCAGCCAAGCAAGATGCGCTCGGAGACTGGCACGTGCCACCCCTGCAGACTTCGCCTAGAGGGCAGGGTTTGCCGCAGCTGCCGCAGTTGTAGCTGTCGGTCAGGAGGTCTCCGCTGCAGGAGGATCCTCCAGAGCAGCCTGAGCCATCGACTGCACCTGCAGAAAGCGCAGTAGGCATGTGGGCGCGGCAAGGCTGAGGCAAACTTCGTCCTGTGCACAGCCTGTTGCCAGAGGTCAGTCGCTCAAAAAGCGCCGTCTCACACAGAAGGCCTCTTCTGATGCTGTCGGACGAATGCGGCATATCATGCCTGCTACACCCGCACCTCACCCTGCGGACAGCAGCGGTAGTTGCCCTGGCCAGTGACATCTGTGCACACCTCTCCACCGCTGCAAGTAGCCGAGCCTGAGGCAACGGCATTGCCACACCTGCAGCAGCACGCGCGACGGGAAGGCAAAGCATCACAAGCCGGGCCGTTTGAGACTGCAATCTGCCAGCTGGCGGGCCCCCAAGCAGGCAGCTGCCCCAGTTCTAGCAACTCCATGGTGCTCACACGTAGCAGCGCCAGCGCTGGCTAGATGTGCAGCTGCCGTGCGGGTCAAAGTTGCAGTAGCTGTCGGGCACGGCGATGTTCGGGCCGCGGCAAGACAGGGTGCTTGGGTCGTAGCAGGTGCCTGCACTAGCACACTGTTAATATTAAGCAGTAACTGCAAGTAATGGTGGACGTGGTGTGCATGCTAGCAACTAGCAGCAGCAGCTCCCCGCTGCTGGTGCATAAAAAGTGGGAGTGCATTAATGCGTTTCCACAATATTGTGGAAACGCTGCCCTGAGCAACATGCGCGCCACTTGCCTGGGGGACACCCGCAAGCGTAACCGACTCCGACAAAGTCCCCACACTTGCAGCCGCTCTGGCAGTCGCCTGATGTGCACGGCTCTGCAGCAGGGCGTGGGTCGGCAAGTTGTGATGAGGGAAGGCAGAGCGGCAATCGCCGCTTGCAAGCGGTCCAACCAGGCCCGCTAGCGCTGCAGGTGTGCTGCAAGCTGAAACCCGTGCATCCAACCAACAAATTATGGCCAATTGCTTACGAGTCAGAGTGTTAGCATCACAGGATGTAACGACATCCAGAAGCGTACGGCGGGGTTGCTCCGGCGAGCGCGGCCGCCTGCAAGCACAGCAGGGCGCCGGCGCCCGCGCATGGCTCGCTCAAAGGCCGGGGGCAGGCACGCATGCCTTCCAAATGAGGCCATGCGCAGATTTAAAGCCGTCTGTGACAGAAGCTAGGCAGGCAGATCAAAACCAGCTAGAAGGAAGGTCAACAAGGACTCCCGGTCAGCTAGGGTTTGTTGGAAGCGTTCGGATTGGCGCGCGGAGCGGCGCCGCTGGCCCACCGTGCTGCACAGGCCTACCCCAGGGGTGCAGCAGCCAGCACGAGTGCCAGCATGACGGGAACCACGTTCATCCTTGCGAGCGCAGCTCGCGCGCGGAGCCGCGAGTCCACTCTCCGAACCCAGCGGCAGAGCCTCCTCCAATGGCAGCACGACTGTTGCAGCAGGTGGGGCTGTCTGTTGGTGAACTTGCAAGGCAACGCGGCGGCTGCTCGTGACGCTGACAAGGCCCGCCCCGCCGTGCATGGGAAGTTGGCGGCAGCCAGTTTGCTCAAGCTGACTGTGGCAGCAAGGGTGAGCCGACCGAGAGTGCCCGCTCGTGCGCAGCTCTTGTGTGCATGGGGCATGTCCTCATGAGCGCTTGCTAGCGGTGCATGCAGCCGAGCAGCGCTTGTCTAGGCCCAGTGCGTCGCAAGGTTCACAGAACGGCAGGAGCAGAGGGCGAACGAAACATCACTGGGCTGTGCATGTATTTAGCTAGCAGAACAGTCGCGCCAGGATATGGCCGGCCACGGGGCCAGGCAGCCTTGAGCGGCCCAGGCACAGGGCAGCGGTCCGCAGACGCGCCGCATCCGCCGCCGGCAGGCACCGCACCACCTGGGCGGCTTGGGCAGGAGAGCAGGCCAGCGCTGCAGGAAGCGCGCGGCCGATGTCGATGCATGGAGCGGGGACGGATGCCCAGTTGGCGGCATCCAGCGGCAGGCGGCCGGGGGCCAGCAAGAAATCGGCAAACAGGGATTGATCAGGGGCATGGTCGGCAAGGGTGGCCAGAACAAACTCGGGAGGGCCAGCACCCAGCAGGGCAAGTATGGTCGGTGCGTGGCCAAAAGCCAGCGCAAGGTGCAGTGGAGTGTTACATTCCAGAGGTGCTGTTCTGGCTGTGGCAGCCGCTGGCGCTGCTTCGAGCAGCAGGCGGGCCATTGCCACATGGCCGTTCTCAGCCGCAAAGTGCAGGGGCAGCTCGCCATACAGAGTTTTCGCCATGGCTGCGGCTGGCGCTGCCTGTAGCAGCAGGCTTGCCACCCCCTCATGGCCTCCACGTGCTGCGCAGTGCAGGGGCAGCCAGCCGTGCTCGGTCGCCGCCACCGCGGCTGCTGGGGCTGCGTCCAATAACAGGCGCACCGCTGGCACGTGGCCTTTGAGTGCTGCTAGGTGCAAGGGCAGCCAGCCGTCCACTTCTGCTGCCATCGCCGCTGCGGGGGCTGCTTCCAGCAGCAGGCTCACGAGCGATTTACTGCCGCTTCCCGCCGCCCAGTGGAGTGGCCACTCGCCTCCTGCATCTGGCGTCGTGGCTGCCGCTGGCGCTGCCTCCAGCAGCAGGTGCGCCACCGCCTCATGGCCAGTCATAGCTGCCCAGTGGAGGGGCAGAAAGCCCAGTGCATTGGCTGTCATGGCTGCTGCTGGGGCTGCTTCCAGCAGCAGGCGGGCCACCCCCACATGGCCGTGCTCAGCGGCAAAGTGCAGAGGCAGCTCTCCTCGCTCTCCAGCAATCATGGCTGACGCTGGTGCCGCCTGCAGCAGCAGGCGCACCACCGCCTCGTGGCCAGTGTCAGCAGCCAGATGCAGGGGCATAAAGCCCTGCGCATTGGCTGTCATGGCTGCCGCTGGTGCTGCCTGCAGCAGCAGGCGTGCCACTGGCATGTAGCCCTTGCTTGCTGCCGTGTGCAGCGGCAGCCAGCCAACTGCATCAGCTGCCATGGCCGCTGCTGGGGCTGCCCCAAGCAGCAGAGACACCACTGCCGCGTGGCCGGCTTGTGCTGCAATGTGCAGGGGCATCTGTCCATTTGCATTGGCTGCCATGGCTGTAGCTGGCGCTGCCTCCAGCAGCAGGCGCGCCACTCTGGCATTGCCATGCTGTGCAGCACCATGCATGGGCAGCCAGCCCTCTGCATCGCCTGCTGCGGCTGCAGCCGGTGCTGCCTCCAGCAGCAGCTGTGTCACTGCTGTGGGGCTGTTAAAGGCTGCAACATGCAGAGGCAGGAATCCCTGAGCGGTCGCAGCCTTGGCTGCCGCTGGGGCTGCCTGCAGCAGCAGGCGCACCACTGCCTTGTGACCTGCTTCTGCGGCCATGTGCAGAGGCAGCCAGAGTTCTGCATTTGCAGTCATGGCCGCCGCTGGCGCGACCGCTAGAATTTGCTGCAATGCAGCTACATTGCCACTGTAGCAGGCTGAGAAGAGGGCAGACGTTGCCTCCATGGCAGGCCTGCTCAGCGTTTGAGGAAGCAGCAAGGAGCAGTAGGTGGGCGTCGGCAGGCAGGCGTGCCAGCGTGCGGCGGCGGCAGCCGGGGCGCGGCCTCGGCAGCCAGGGGCGCCGGCATCGCGCTATAGCTCACATGCGGTGCGTACCGAGGCAGCGGTGAGCCCACAGCTTGACTCGCGGCAAAGGGCGGGTTGCGCCCTGAGTTGCTACTGTTTGAAGCCGGGTGTGCTGCCCTGATTGCCTGCGAGACCCAGCAGAATGATCACGGCCGTGCGAGCGTCGGTGGACCCTACCCCTGCTGCCTGCGCTGCCGCCACCGCCCACCCGCATTCGGCCTGCCGGAGCACAGGCTGTGTCAATGCTCCTGCCTTCTTTGTCAAGCTGCTTGTGCCCTGCACTTGAGTGCTGGACTAAATAACACGCTGTGCAACACTTGACATTCGCTGAGCAGGCAAGGTTCGGTTGGCAGTGCAAGCAGGATGAGTGCTACCGTACGACCGTGGCATTCGCTGAGCAAGCAGAATCGAAGTTGGCTGTGCATGCGGGGTTTGTGCAGCGTGCAGGGTGGCTTCGGTTGCGAGTTAGCGCAAAAAGCTACACACGCGGTTTGCTGCCTCAGGGCCGCAGCAGGCCCGCCGCCTTCAAGCTGGCAATCATGCTGCGCGCCAGCCGGTTTTCGTTCAGCTCCAGGTGGCTGAGGGGTGCATTGGTGAGCGGCGAGCAGGGAGGCCGCCCCGCCACCCGCTGCCGCGCAATCCAGGCTGCAGGGCGGGGACGAACGGGTGTGCGGCATTGAGGCATTGAGGTGAGAGAATGGGACGACATGCAGTTTCATGCAGACATATATGGTTGTGCACCATGCTGCGCTGCGGTGCAAGCAAGCACTGCACAGTGCTGCAGCGCATCATGCTCAGGCACGCCAAGCCTCAGCGCATAGTCGCCCCAGCCCAACCGGCACCCAACCTGTGCACCACCAGCTGCAAACCCAGCCGGCGCACCTGCGATGGCTGCCCGCTCATACGTGCAGCCATCGGCTGCCACAACTGGGTCGTGCATGAGCTCGAGCGTGAGAGGGCAGGCCAGGTCAGCAAGCAGTGCAGGGTCCAAGCCGGCGGCTGTGCCACCAACATGTGCGCCGCTGGGCTGGTCGGCTGTGCATCCGGCTGCGGCTGGTGCGGGCGCGGGGGCAGCGGCTGGGGTGGCAGGGGCCTGCGCCACCGCTGGGGCTGGCACGGGCTGCTCCACAGCTGCGGCAGCAGCAGTCGGCCGGCTGGATGCGGGTGGCTCTGACGCGGGCTGCTCCACAGCAGCAGCAGCCGCAGCAGCAGCTGCTGCTGCCGTTGGCCCGCTGGCGGCTGGGGCACCACCGACTCCAAAACTAGCCAGCATTTCATACAGCAGCTGGTCCGACTCATCCGCACCGCTGTCTGCTGCATTGGCTGCCTGCATTGGCTCCCTAATGTCCCCCTGCCGGTGCCGGCAGCGGGTGCTGGCACGGCAGTTCGTGGCTGTTCAGCTCTCAAATGAGAGCTCCCCGCCGCCTGGGCTGACACTTGTCCAGCTGTCGCCCCTTGGGACGCCCGCCGGCGGTTGCGCCAGCGCCGCCGGCCCCCGGCCGTGCTGGGGGGCGCATCCTGCTGCGGCTGCGGCTGCGCCTGCTGCTGTGGTGGGGGCTGCGCCTGCTGCGGCAGCCGCAGCTGCGGCCGCTGCTGCTTTGTCGGTGGCTGTGCCTGCTGGGGTGTCGGCGGCTGTGGCGGTGGCTGCTGTGGAGGCAAATCGTCAGGAGAGCTGTAGCCATCTGCTCCACTCGCGTCCTCCATCCATCGCAGCAGCGCCGCGGCACGGTGGCGGGTCGTCCTGTTGCTGCTGGCAGCCAGCCGGCGCAGGCAGGAGGGCAAGCCGTGCCTCTCCATGTGGCGCCAATCGTTGCTGGAGGCAAGGGCAGCCAGCAGCGGCGGCAGGTCAGGGCTGTCCCCATGCTGCCAGCTGAGGTGAACCGCCAGATGCATCAGGCGAGGAAGGGTGTGCTCCCGCCTGGCCGCCGCCTGCCCCTCAGGGCACCACTGGCACAGGTTTGCCAGGGCCCAGGCAGCCTGCTGCACCTCCTCGCTGCCGCCGGCTGCTGCATGGCTGGCACCGCCTGCTTCCAGGCGCTGCACCAGCGCCGGGATTGCGCCGGCTGCAACGGCGGCGCGCCGCTGCTGCGCCGCCAGGCGGCCGTCTGTCACCACAGCTTGCCTGCCTGGCGCCGGCCGGGCAAGCTTGGCCAGCAGGCCGGCAGCCTGTGGTACCAACAGGCCGAGCTGCAGCTGCCGGGCAGCTGCCGCAACTGCTCCGTGCTCTGCCATGGCGAGCCACAGAGATGGCAGCCTCGCCAAATCACACAGCAGGCTGCCGACAGCCTGCGCTGAGGCTGCTTCAGCGCTGTGCACGCTGTGCTGCCCCCGCTGGAAGATGCCGAGCAGGGCGGGCACCGCAGCGTGCAGCTCGTCTGCGAGGGCCGCCTCGAGGGCTGGGTCTTTCTGCTTGCGATGTTTGGCCACAAAGCTGAGCAGCTGCAGCACCGCGCACTGCAGCGCCTGGTCACTGCTGCTCAGCAGGCGTGGCAAGGCGGCGGCGGCGCCTGCTGCGTACAGCTGTGCCACTGTGGCTGTCAAGTCATTGCTGGTCGACAGGCGGCGGTGCAGGGCTTGCACCGCTTCCAAAGCGATGCCTGCGTCTGGGCTGCCCAGGCGCTGCACCAGCACGGCCAGTTGGGCATCAGGCTGGTCATGAATGACATGCATGACGTCAGCGGGCTGCAGCAGGGAGGTCAGGGTTCAGATGGAACGTGCTGCACGAACATGTGGGGCGTGTGTGCAGCAGAAGCGGCGGGAAGGCGGCAGCGGCGAGCGGCGGCGGCGAAGTGAGGCGAGGCTGTCGGCCTTCTGCGCGGCTGTGCGCATGCAGAGGCCTCGGAGGAGCTACCTGGATGCAACATCGCTTACGAGCTGCGAGCTAGGCGGCGGGCCAGGTCGGAGCTGCGCAACGCAGGCCGCTCCGCTGCTGCGTGGTAAAAGGTATAACAGTCGGTTGATAGCAGTCCAGGGCGAGGAGGGCGGCGGGGCTGCGCCCGGCCCAGCGCAGCGGCGGGCGACGCACATGCATGGGGTACGTGTTCATGGCGGGCTGCTTCTCACTGTTGCTGGGCTCCCAAGGTGACACAGACATGCAGTGGTGTGAAGTATGCTGATACACACGACCTGTCCATCAGACGGCTCCATTCTTGAGCATGAACAGCAATGCGGCATGCTGGCACCGGCACGAGTCCACTCCAGCACTTGCGGCAATGTAGCCAGCCCTCATGAAGTGTTGGCATGCATGCCTGCTAAGTGCACACACTTGTGGCGCTAGTGCGATGGCTGGCAAGGCCGTGCACCAGTTCAATGCAAGAGTATCAGGAGTGGCGGAAATGGGCGGCACCGGCCGCCGCCTGCCGCCGCCTGCACAGCGTGGCCAGCATGAAGGCAACTGGGAGGCTGATCGACCCCCGACCGGTGTTCGGAAGCTCTTTGGTCGCCAAGATTGATCCTGGGCAGGCCGCCATGTTCGACGCCTTCCGGTGCCAAGCCCCACGGCTGAAAGCGGCCGCTGCGCGGGCCGCCACCTCGCTCCCCAACCAGGCGGCGGTAGCTGTAGCAGCCGCCACGCCACCCAGAGCGGCCAAGCGCCGCAGGCAGGAGGGCGGCGGCGGAGCGGCGGCAGAGGCGCCACAAGCTGCCGCCGCCAAGCCGCCAGCCGGGCTGGCACTCGAGAAGATGGGCGACCAGCCGCTGCGCCTGGTCATTGTGGGCCACAACCCCAGCGAGCACGCATGGTGAGGGTCAGCACCCGAGCAGGGGCTCTGGGGCTGGGCGTACTTCCAAACATCGCGTTGCCATGGACTAAGGCTGCTCAACAATGGCTGCTCATATATATACATGTAGCGGCAAATGCTGCTGCGAGCATCCCTGCGTTGCTGAAATCCCCCGTGCAGGTCCTCTGGCCACTTCTACAGCAACCCCTCCAACTGGATGTGGCGCATTCTGAGGGACACTGGCATTGCACCCGCTGGCATCAGAGGGGCGGAGGACGATGGCCGCATGCCCGAGGTGGCGGGCGTGGTGAGCATGGCTGATAACAGAAGCTGCAACAAGGAATGCCCGAGCATGTCCAGCTGTGTTGCGGCCAGCAGGCGGAGCATCGTTCCAGCATTGCATCAGCAGGCTGCGTGCCTGTACCGCCGGAGGACTCGATCTGTCCTGCTGGACCACAGAAACCCACCAGCACCCGCCCTCCCATTTCCCCTCCCCAGGGTTTCACGGACGTCGGCAGTGGCAGCCCCGGCACAGACAGCTCGCAGTTTGGTGCGGCGCACTTTGCAGCCTGGAGGCCGGGATTCTTTGGGCGGCTGGAGGCGCAGACCCGCCGTGCCAGCGCAGCCATCGGCTGCACCTGCGGCCGCTGCGGCGCGCCGGCAGTTATTGCCTTCAGCGGGAAAAAGCAGTTCCAGGAGCTGTTCGCTGCTGGCCGCGGCAGTCCAGGCAGGGGAAAGCAGAAGAAGGCAGCCGACGGGGCAGCAGCAGATGCAGCAGCGGCAGGTGCAGCAGCAGGAGAAGCGGCAGCGGCAGCAGCAGGCAGTCCTGGAGGAAGCATAGAGCAGGCGGCGATGGTGGCAGCGGCACATGTGGCAGCAGCAGCAGCAAATGCAGCAGAAGCAGCGGGAGCAGGCAGTGCACCATCCTGCAGCAACGAGGGCAGCGGCAGTTTGGCTGAGGTGCGTCTGCCGGTGCTGCAGGCGCGGCGACCGGCCAGCATTGCCACTGGGCGGCAGTGGGTGCTGCCTGAGGGTTGGCCGCTGCCCCTCACAACAGAGGTGCGGGGCGGGATAGTCGAGTGTTTGGATGTTGCTCTGCTGCCCTGTTCTGCCTGCTGCGTTGAGGAGCGCCGCAGCTTGATGCAGTTGGTGCCGCCTGGGTGGTCTGACCTGGGGTTTGACGAGGCGCCCATGTGGGCATGAGGCATATGCTCACCCTCCCCACCCCCAATGGACAACTGCAGGTTTGGGTGATGACCAGCACTAGCGGAGCAGCGCCCATGACCCGGCAGCAGCGATACGCGCCTTGGCAGGCCTTGGCTGAGCGCCTGGCTGGCGAGCCCTGGCCGCGGCATTGCCAGCTGCGCTGCAATAACAGCGCATAACCCAGTTGCAGCGGCGAGCAGATTTGCGGCGGCGGCGGGGGACGGTCGATCCGCAGCAGCCGCAATGTGGCAGCCCTGCCGGCAGCCAACTCTCAGCAGCTGCCCTGCAGATGGTTGCCTGCTGAACCCTCATTCTACAGCTCGCTGGGTGTGGTGCTTTACATCGAGGCGTTGCGGCTGGCTCCCATGTGTGCGCTGAGTGTGAATGCAGAGCTGTCCGTGAATGCAGGTGGTGCAAAAGGGTATGCGTGCATGCTATACAAGTCAAGGGCCGCTGTGTGCTGCTGCAGGGCGGCCCAGCGGGGCATTGTGGGTGTGCGGAAAACGGTAGTGGGCGCGGGTAGGGCATGCAAGGCATGGGGCGTGCCAAAAAATGGAGGGTTAGGGACACGGGTAGCACTGGCAGAGGCATAAAAGCAGGAAGTGGAAGGGGATTGGTGGGCTGTAGAGTACACTGGGAGGCTGGGGATAAACTTGCCCCGCACTCGGCGGCGATAGGGCGCCATCCAGCCTGTTCGGCTGGGCGGCTGCGGCGGACACAGGCACAGAGGAGGGATTGTTTTGGCGGTTGTGAGCTAGTACAGGGGTGCAAAACTGGCGGGACCGAAAGCGGCCGACCTTTTGGAAGGAAGAGGCCGGCTGTGTTTGTTGAGTTTTTTGTGCGAAGCTTTAGCAAAGATTTGGCGGGACGGAGAGAGGCAGTGAGGGTGGAGGGGCTGTTGGGAGCGGCGGCTCAGTGGCAGTGGCAGGGGTGAGTGTTGAAGTGTGCAACGCTGGTGCGGCTGGCCGCAAATTCGTGTTGGAGAAGGAAAACAGAGTGAGGTGGGTCCAATTCGGACACGCGACTGCACTTGCCGCGCCTCGCTGCATTGCTGCAGCACACGGCGGCTGTCACGAGGCACACACGCACACATGCGAAGTGTTAAGGCGCCCACAGCGGTTGGGCATCGCTGAGGCGGCTGCCTGCCTAGCAAGGGCTCACAAGCGAGGCCCGCTTGCAGGCAGGCGCTGGAATGAATGGGGGCTCAGTTGCCATTGCCCCAGCCCTTGGCCTCGAGGGTTTCCACGAACCGGCGCTTCAGCGCATCAACCTGCGCAGGTGGCATGGAAGGCTGGGCAGCAGAGTATATGATGGGTGAAACGCGGCGATGAGGAGACTACCAGCGCGGCACTGCCAAAACCAGTGCAGCACCATGCAAGAGCCGAGCTGATAACAGCACTCACCGAGGCGGCACGTTCCGCCTCGTAGCTGCGGCTGCTGCGTCGGGAGATGCCGGAAAACGAGGAGGCGCGGCCGGTGCGTGGCGTGGTGCACTCGACGGCTGTGCCCTCGAACTGGGAGCAGGGAGAGATTGAAATGGAGCCCTCGCTGACGCCCGCCTCGGAGGCGGGGCCAGAAGAGGCGCTTCGTGATGAGGGGCTAATGCTGCGGCGCAGCGTCGCCGCCGTGGGCACGGCGCCGTGCATGGCCAGCTGCGGACGAGGGAAGGGCAGTGAGGGAAGCGTCAACTGGGGCCTGCCTGAACAACAAACATCCGCTGCACTTGAGTCGTGCCGCTGCCCGCCGACTCGTAGGTTGGCACTGCATTCGAATGGCTGGATGGAACAAGGACACACCTGTGTAAGGACCACCTTGGACAGCGTGGCGTCCATGTAATCGATCACCTCGCTGACTGCAGCAGCAAGAGGAGCAAAGGGCCGCGGGTCGCTCGGCAGGGATGGAGCGGGACAGACGGCAGTTGCTGGGGAGGGCAGTGGGGCCGGGAGAGCAGCGGCCAGTGCCTGCCGGCTGCATCCACTTGCAAGCGCGCATGCCACAGCACAGCTGGCAGCTGCTCACTCACCCGTGCTGTCCGAGGTGGTGCTGCCAAACTGCGGCAGCAGCAGCAGCAGGCACTCGGTGACAAGGTCGCGCTGCTTGAGGTCCACAGCGGCTCGGAAGACCTGGCGAGGGTGGGGGTGTGGAAGGGGGGCAGGTCAGTTGCTGCGTCTCTCGGCATCTGTGCGCCTGGTTCCGAATGCAAGATGAGCTGATGGTACTGCTCTGTGCCAAGCAATCAGCGAGCCGCTTGCCCACAGCAAGCGAGCAAGCGAGCGAGCGAGCGCACCTCTAGCACCGTCTCCTCCGGCAGCCCAGCCATCTGGCCGCCCAGCCAGGCGCACAGCTGGGCGACCAGGGCGGCGTTGGAGAAGAAGGCGCCCAAGCGCAGCAGCTCCACCGCATCGGCGGTCTGCGGGTGGGTGGAACGACAGTGACGAATGGTGGAGGGGTAGCTGCTGGATTGTGCGGCAGCTGCACTGGCTGCGGGCAGCAGCGGCAAGGAACTGCTGGTCTACTCTCAGCTGTGTCATGAAGGGCTGGGCGTGTCTTGCTGGCATGCGGCAGCAGGCGCGCGGCCTACGACACCAGCCACCCCGCTCACCACTTCAAAGGCGGGCAGGCAGCCGGAGTAGACAAACTCGAGGTAGTTGCCCAGGGACAGGGAGGAGAGGGCCTCACACTTGACGGCATCCAGGCTGATCACCTCGGGCTGCTTCTGGCCCTGTGGCAGTTAAAGGAGTGCATGTGGGTGGGATGCATTAGCAATATGGGCTTGATGAAGGTTGCAGCGGGGCTCCGGCGCGTTCTGCGGCATGCATGTGGGCATGTGGGGCACATGGCGCCGCAGGGCAGCACATGCAGGCGGCCATCTGCCGCTGCATGCGCAAGGCATGCATGCATCTGCCCGGCGGGACTTAGCACACCTTGATGTAGGTGAAGAACTCGGTGAAGAAGCGGCTGGACACTGCGGGCGGACAGATAAGGAGTCGAACAGCGGGCAGTTTGAGGCTTCAGGTGCAGGGCAGCACTGCATGAGAGGGAGGGGCATACACCAGCCGGCCAGCGGCCCTGCCCCATCAGCCAGGCGCACCGGAGAGCAGCAGGCTATGGACCGGGAACAGCAGGCCGCCGCAAGAGAAGGTGACATCGGGGCGGTGCAGGGCCGAGAACCCGTGGGGGGAGTGGCTTAAGTGGCCTGCAGGGGCCGTTGGCAGAAGGGGCCAGAAATGGGGTGCAGCTGGAGCGGTCACATGCGGCGCAGTGCGAGCAGGCGTATGGTGGAAGCAGCTGCAGCAGTGGCCCTTCTGGACTGGCACACATGCTATCCCACTCACCGACACTCTGGTTGCCTGAGGAGGTGCGCACTAGCATGGTGCGAGGGGAGCCGGGGGGAGTTGGCAGCCTGCTACGCATGGGCGGGGGCAGCGGCGGCGGCGGTGGTGAGTGCAGGAAGAGGGAAGGGGCGCGATGCGGCTCTCTGCCATTGCTTCATGAGTTCCAGACGCAAATACGCAGCGCAATCGGCGCAGACACGGCCTGCAAGGGGCCTGTTCACTTTGGTCAAGCAGCAACCTCAGCAGGCTCAGCACGGTGCGCCGCCCCTAACGCGCGGGGCGGAACAGCCCTCCGACACGCCGAGGGGGGCGGTAGATCGCACACAAGAGGGGTGCCGGGGGCAGTGGCGCGCCGGTCAGCGAATGACCATCTTGCCATCGAGCCTGCGGGCTTGTTCGCGCGGCTCCCAGCCCGCGCTGACATTTATATGACTAGAAACCGCACCTGGAGGCGTGCGACATGGCGTTGCTGAGTTTGTGGGCGGGCGCTATTGTTCGAACTCGCTTGCTGCGCACGTGTGGATTGCTGGGACACTTCCATAAAGCTGGGGCTGGCCGGGAGGGCGCCCTGGAGCGGCAGCAGCTCGGAGGAGCGGTGAATGTGAGCCGGAAACCCGAGGTGGCAGCTCTGCTGTCTGACCGAAGCGCGCCGCGCAGGAAGGTGATTTGGTAGTCGCGCCGGCAGCAGGCCAGCCCCAGCATGGACTGGCAGCTCCTGCCCAGCGAACAAAGGGAGGGGGGCAGAGCGGACGGGGTGTCTGGGGCGGAACAAGCCTGGGCAGAGGGGTTGACCACGCCGCCGCACCCTGCCCCCTTGGGTAGCCACCCGCACACCCAGCTGCTTGTGCCCCTTCCCGTTGGAGCCAGTGGACAGGCCATCTACGCCCGCCTCCCCTCTCTCACTCATGTGCCGCTGCATTACATGATCCCGGCCCAGCCGGCCAGCAGGTGCCAGCAGCAGGTCATGGAATGCGGGCGGCGGCGGCGCACCGGCCGGAGAGCAGCAGGCACAGGGGCCCGTCGAGCTCGAGCAAGGTGCAGGGCAGTAGGGTAGGGGAGGGTTGAGGGGGCATATGTATCGATCAAGCATTCTGTGCAGGGGGGGCGTAGGCAGGGCATGGCAGACAGGGCTAGGTGGCAGCCGTTGGCAGTTTGCGAACAGCGCTGAGAGGGCAAACAGCATACAGGCATCAAATAGAATGGGCAGTGCAAGCAGAATGGGCGGGAAGTGAGGAGGGATTCGCAGCGTCACTGGTGCCGCCTGGATGGGGCTTTCCTGGGGGAGTGCTGTCAAATGTTGAGGTATTGGGATTGCAGCGTCACTGGTGCCGCCTGGATGGGAGGCTTGCTGGGTGGCGTTGGTACAGGGGCTCAAAATTCAGGCACTGCCGGCCGTGGGCGGCAGCGGGTATCGTGGGCGGCCAGCCGAGGGTAACTGCCAGCAGCCGTCCTGCAGCAGGAGGTGCCGAGCAGACAGCATTGTGTGTGCTGTACAGCAGCAAAGACAGTGGGCAGACGCAGGTGGCTGGGCAAGCAGAGCAGCCAGGCAGGGTGGCCGGCGACAGAGCAGCCTCCCCAGCCTGCTGCTCTCACCTTGCATGACGGAGCACACGCGCGAGACGGCAGCTACTGCCCCCAGCCGCGCGCCTCCAGCACCGACACAAACTGCTGCTTCAGGCGCTCCTGCTCCGCCGCCGCCGCGGCCTCAAAGCTGGCGCCGCCGCTGAGGCGGCTGGCCGAGCGCAGCGCAGAGGGCGGGCAGTACCCCGCGTCCTGGGAGTGCGGGCTGAGGGAGATGCTGGAGTCGCTGGCGGCCGACTCGCCGCCGCTGCTGGTGCGGCGCAGGGGGCTGGCGCCGCCCGCCGACGCGCCCTGCATCGCCAGCTGCGGGGAGCAACAAGCGAGGGAGCAGCGGGGCGGCGGCAGGTGGGCGGGGTGGCAGGGAGCAGGGGTGGGAGCTGTGGCCAGCTGGCAAAGCTACACAGTGTCGCGTCTGCAAGTTGCAGCAGCTCCTTGGACTGGACTGAGCCCAGGCCATGCAGGCGACCCCAGCCCAGCACTGCCACGTCAAATGCAGGCCGCTCGCAAAGCCCAGCACAGCAGCACACCTGAGTCAGGACCACTTTGGACAGCGTGGCGTCCATGAGGTCGATCACAGCGGCCACTGCGAGGGATCCAGGGAGGTGAGACAACGGTGGGCCGTCAGTTACGACCGACAGGCACAGCAGGAACGACTGCAAGGATGTGTGCACAGGTGCACAGGCCAGCCTGTGAGCCATGCTGTGCGACTTGTCGCCTGCCCTGCCGCCCGTTGGATCACAACCCCCCGACCGCGCTCACCCGTGCTGTCGGCGGTGCAGCGCCCAAACTGCGGCAGCAGCAGCACCAGGCACTCGGTGACCAGGCGGCGCTGCTTCAGGTCCACCGCCGTGCGGAACACCTGGGGAGGGAGGAAGGAGGCGCAAACGTGAGGAGGCAGGCAGCTGGGTGCAGGCCTGCCACTTGATGTGCGGCAGGAGCAGGCTGCCGCGGCACCAGCAGCCGGTGCCTCAAGGCAGGCAAAACCACAGCTCCCCTGCCCCAGCCAGGCTTACCTCCAGCACCATCTCCTCATCCAGGCTGGGCAGCTGGGAGGCCAGCCAGGCGCACAGCTGGGCGACTAGCGCAGCATTGGAGAAGAAGGCGCCCAGGCGCAGCAGCTCCACGGCATCGGCGGTCTGCAGGGGAGCAGTTACTGATGCATGCTAAGGCTGGCCTGCGGGCACTGCGTCTTTTCCATCGCTGGTTTAGTCTGGCAGCTGACTTAATCCATGACAGTGGACATACATGCGGCGGTGCACAGCCAGCCGCAGCGCCTGCCAGCCACCTGCTGCCTGCTCAACTGCGAGCCTCGCCGCCCCGGCACCCGGCTCACCGCGTCAAAGGCGGGCAGGGCGCCAGAGTAGACAAACTCCAGATAGTAGCCCAGGGAGACTGCGCCCAGGGCCTCGCACTTGACGGCATCCAGGCTGATCACCTCGGGCTGCTTCTGACCCTGCAGCGGGTGAAGGCAGGAGGGAGGGCGGGCGAGGTTGGGTGGGCGGGCGGCGCAAGACTGCTGCCGGTGGCACGCGCCCAGCTGGCAACTCTCCGCAGCTAAGCAAGCCAGCCTGGCACCTTGATGTAGGTGAAGAACTCGGTGAAGAAGCGGCTGGACACTGCAGGAGGGCAGGGGTGCACTGGGTGCTGGTCGGCCGCAGGCGAAACAGCGCAAGGGGCGGCAGCGGAGGCGGGCAGGCACTGCCCTGATAGCCCACCGCCCCACCCTTCCCACGCACCCGCCAGCAGCATCGAGTGCACCGGGTAGAGCAGGCCGCCGCACGAAAAGGTGACATCGGGGCGGTGCAGGGCCGAGAAGCCGTGGGGGGAGTGGCTCAGGTGGCCTGCGGGGAGGCAGGAAGGGTTGTGGGCGGCGAGCCGGGGCAGCTGGGCGGCAACAGCCTCGCGGCAGCAGCTCTGATGCTCTGCACTCACCCACAGACGTGTTGCCGCTGCTGGTGCGGACGAGCATGGCGCCCTGCAAGCGGCGGTTGGCGGGTTTGAAGGTAGGTGCAGGGAGCAGGCGGCGAGCGGCGGCGGCAGTGCAGCGGCGATTGCCGCCTGCTTACGGCGGTGCTTTTTCGATCTCTGGTGACCATGAGGAGCAGCACAAACCACCAGGGAGCGCCGCGCCGGGCGAAACGGGCGCCCGCCATCGGCCCGTCCGCGCTTGTGCTCACCTCGGACCGCGGCGCTGCTTGATACGGCTCTTTGAAACGATCGCAGGTCAGGCAGCCCGTCAGCGGCGCTGCAGCTCACGGCACACGGGTGAACGCTCGCTTGAACGCCCGCTTCGCGCGCTCTCACATCAAATGAACTGCACCAGACGATCGCGTAGTACCAAGCACTTGAACACAGCGCGACAGCACCGCCATCGGTTGTGCTACAGCTGTCCGCCGCTGTGCCGCCGCCGCCACGCTGAGGCGGCCTCCGCCAGGCGCTGGTCGCCTGGTGATGTCGAAGCCCTTGGCTGCGTTGACAGTGCTCACACCCTAACCATCCTGCACCCCTGTCACCATGCAAGCCCTGGCGAGCTCTGCGCCGGCCCTCTGCAGGGCGCTGGCGCCGCCCCTGGCGCCGCTGCTGCCGCAAGCCCTTCCAGCGCTGGCTGCTGGCTTCCTGCGCCTCAGCCCCCAGCTGCACCGGGCCCTGGCCACGCGAGCGCGCAAGGGGGAGTCCGGAATGTCTGAGGAGGAGAGGGTGAGCCGGTGGCACCGCTCGCCGCCCGGCCAGTGCTGACCGTGCCCCTGCCGCCAATCAAGCCATGCAATCCGCCTGTCATCTTTGCTGCAGGCGCGGGCTGGTGGCACTGGCGGCATTGAGGCCAAGTACGAGCAGCAGCTGCTCAACAAGCTGTTTGATCTGAGCGGCAAGACGGCATATGTGACGGGCGCGGCGCAGGGTGAGCCAGGGCGGGCGATTGGCAGGGGCGGTTAAGAGGCCAACCGCCGGCTTGCGGTAGCTGGTAGCTGGGCAGGCACCCCTGGCTGCACTCCCTCCACCTTGCTTGTGCCACCCGCAGGCATGGGATCCTGGATTGCTGCGGGCATGGCACGCTGCGGTGCTGATGTGGCGCTGGCGGGTGCGCTGTGGTCGGCCGGGCTGCTGCCTTGCTGCTGCGCCGCTGCGACAGTGGCAGCAGACGGCGGCGCCTTGCCCTGTTGCTGCACTGGGCGGGGCCCGCGATGCCACTCCCGCTGCTGCTCCGCCTCACTCCCGCTCCGCCGCCCAGCCCCTCAAACTGGCTCAAATTTGTTGCAAGCTGCTGTGCCTTCCTTAACCTGCAGACATTGGCAATGAGGAGAAGCTGGAAGGTGTGGCCCAGCGCGTGCGCGAGCTGGGCCGGCAGGCGCTCACCCTGAAAGTGGATGTGAGGAGGAGGGAGAGGGGCAATTGCAACGGTCGGTTGATGGGGCAGCGGGAGTGATCGAATCAGCAGCATTCCGCAGCTTGGCATCCAGGCTGCTCTGACGCCAAGTCCCACCTGCAATATTTTATCGCAGGTGCGCGACCGCCCCGGAGTCGAGCAGTCCATGAAGGAGGCAGCCGACAAGCTGGGCGGCATCAACATCCTGGTGGCCAATGCGGGTGGGCGACCGTTGCTCGCACTTGCTGGTTTGTGACTGCTCAGCAGGGCCCCTGCTGGCGGCCAGCAGCTTCTGACACCAAAAGTCTGTGCTCCTCCCTGTGCAATCCGCTCTCCTCCCTCCTTCCCTGCCCCACAGGCATCCTGGGCAAGCTGCAGGCGGCACACCAGGTGTCCCGCCATGTGTTCCATGAAGTCATGGAGACCAATGTGACAGGCGTGTGAGTGGCAAGGGCCGATGTACGCCTGTTGCTGGGTCAGGAGCAGAGGCCTCTGTGGCGCCGCTGCTGGCCTTGTGCATGCGGCTGCTGACCTGCTCCGCCCAGTCACGTCAGCACTGCCGCCTGCACTGCCACGTGCAGCTACAACTGCTGCCGAGCCGTGTACCCGCACCTCAAGAGTGCCGGGGGCGGCAAGGTGGGGCAAGCTGCCAGCTCCGAAAGCTGGCGTTTGGCATACCTGAGACTGTTGACAGCAGAGGCACCACAGCGCATGCGCTGCCGCCGCGTCGCTGGGCTGACCTTTCTAGGTTGCCTTGCTGCCGTCCTCTGCTCCCCACCCCTCCTCAGATCATCATCATGTCCTCCATCGCCGGCATCCGCGGCTTTGGGGCACAGGTGAGAGAGGGACATGCACAATCGTCCCGCAGTGTGCCGCGTGCGCCTACTAGCCGGCAGTGCCAAAGTGCTGTTGCAGGCTAAAATGGTCTGCGGCGCCCAGCTTCTGTCTGCCGCTAAAGCTGCCGCTGCCGCCGCCGCCGCCCCTGCTGCTGCCAGCCTGGCTGCTACCAAAGCTTGCAAAGAGAGAGGGCAGGCCTGCATGCACCTGTATCGTGCCTGCAGGTGGCCTACTGCGCGTCCAAGGGCGCGCTGCTGCCCCTGTCCAAGTCGCTGGCGGTGGCGTGGGGCAAGGAGAAGTGAGGAGGGGGGAAGGCTGGGGGCATGCGGCAAATGTTTGACACATCTGTGCTGCATAGGCATGGAGCCTATGGAGCTGCTCACGAGTCTCCTTGCATGCGCCCATCCCTCGCCCACCGCAGCATCCAGGTCAACTGCCTGCTGCCGGGCGCCATCAACAGTGAGCCAGAAAGTCTTGCTTCTGCAAAAGCTGCACCGCTCATTGGATCAAGTCACGCAGCGGCAGACTTGCCGCCGTCCTACATGCCACGTGGAAATGTGAATGTCTGTTCAACATAGAAGATGGCCGTGCAGCTGTTGAATGGCGCTGGTCGCCGCGTTTCGGCGCTGCCGGCTGCTTACCTCTTCCCACCCTGGATACCCGTCCCTTTCCAGCCCCCTTCCTGGACACGGTGGTCAACACAAAGGACAAGCTGGACTACTTGATGGACCGTATCCCTGCAGGCAAGCCTAAGCTTATGTACAGCTGCTTCACAGGCAGTCTGTGGGGGAAGCGCTCATGCTGAGCGGTACTACCTAGTAGGATACCACTTGTTCGGCGGCGCCCCCTAAGCCTGGCGCTGGCGGGTGCAGGGTGCTAGGCGGCTTGGCTTGCCCTCGCCATATCGCCACCTGCACGCACCCCGGGCGGCACCCGTCTTGTGCAGGCCGGCTGGGTGTGGGCGAGGATGTGGTTGGTCCCGCCATCTTCCTGGCTTCCCACGCCTCAGACTACGTCAACGGAGCGGGTGTGTGCAGTGCAGGAGCCCCTCAGTGGCGGGCCTGCCTGTGCGATGGAAGCGCAGCATACATGCGGTTGCCGCTGGCTCCCACGCGCTCGCGGGTGGCTTTTTCATGGAAGTTGAGGTTCTCACACTCCCGCTTGCCAGCCTGACTTGTGAAGGTGCCACTCTCCTGCCGTCCTCCCCTCCCTGCCCACCCGCAGAGCTGATTGTTGATGGCGGCGGCACCGCGCTGCCGATGCTCAAACAGCAGGATCCTGAGGACTTCAAAGTCTGAGTGTTTGGATGGAGTGCAGCTTCTCGCCACAAGCTTGGACGCCGGGCCACAGGGTGGCCGCCGGGTGCGGGCTGTATGTGCCGCAGGGAAGGGCTGGGGAGGCGGCGGCGGCGGCGGCAGCGGGGCGCTCGCTTAGCGTGCATTGTTGTGTGCCTGCATGTCCCAGTCAGACTATCTCGCCCACATTATGCATGATCATCATTTATGCACGTATGTTGTTGATATGGTTGATTGAAAGTGTGAGCGGCGGCAGCAGGGGAGCCGTGCGGTTAGAGCGGTAACTCAGACAGTGCTATATCGGGGAATGAATTGCAAGGAATGAGCTGTCTGGACTCTGATTACCGACCATAGAATGCCTGGCTGCAAAGGAGAGCCCCCAGATCCCAGGACGAGTTGCGCATCGCACCGTTTCGTCCGCCGCCGCCGCCGCTGCGCTGAGCTGGCCGCCGGCGCAGACTGCTGCGGCCGGTGCCGTGTCGGAGGCTTTGCACCCTAACCTTTGAGCTTTCCGACCGCGATCGCCGCCTACAAACAGTGCTGCCGACGCTCCGCACTCCTCTTCACTCCCTCTGCGCCTCGGACAGCGGTTGCACGGCGCGATGGCGGATCCCGGCAGCCCCATGAGCCCGATGAGCCCCAAGAGCCCCAGGAGGCCGCAAATGACGGAAGTCGAGAGGGTGCGGAGCCGCTGCCACCGTCCCGGTCCGGCCGCTGCAACGGCTGCGGTTCTCCTCTTACCTTGCTGTTTGTCGCCTGCTTTCAGGCTCGCGCGGGTGCCACCAAGGGAGTCGAGACCATCTACCAGCAGCATCTGCTTAACAAGCTGTTTGACCTGCACGGCAAGACGGCGTTTGTCACCGGCGCCGCCCAGGGTGAGCCGCCTGCTGCCGCCTCGGCCAGCCGCACACTGCACGGCCTGATGCGCAAATCAGCTGATCCCGACGCTCCGTGGAACGTTTATTATTGCAGGCATGGGCAGCTGGATCGCGATGGGTTTTGCACGCTGCGGCGCTGACCTGGCCCTGGCGGGTGCGCTGTGGTCGGCTGGGCTTTTGCCTTGCTGCTGCGCTGCTCCCGCCGCTGCCTCTGCAGCAGGAAACACTGTGGCGCGCCAGCTGTGTTCAATGCCGCCCTGTTCATGCTCCCGCATATTGGCTGCGCTTCTCCCTCCCTGCTTCCTGCGAGGGCAAATTTCAGGCATGAACGTGCTGCAGCTGTCCCATCGCCCCGCAGACATTGGCAACGAGGAGAAGCTGGCGGGCGTGGCCCGCCGCATCGAGGAGCGGGGCCGCAAAGTGATCACCATCAAAGTGGATGTGAGTCAGTTATCTTATCCTTTCCAATTTGTGTGATCAGGGCGGGCAAGGCCAGGCGTGCTGAGCAGGTGCATGCGCAGTGGCGGGGCTCTGGTGGGGGCGCAGCGAAGCCCACTGTGCGGGCATGCATGAACGGACGGGCAGCTGTGGCCGCCTCAGCCAGCAGCCGCTGCCGTTTGCTGCAACCCAATCCAGCGGCTGGGATCAGTGAGTGCCAATACTCGCCACACAGCGCCGCCCCAATCGCTCCAAATCATTGCGCTTTTTCCTGCACCAGGTGCGCGACCGCGGTGCCATGGAGAAAGCGATGCAGGAGGCGGCTGACCAGCTGGGCGGCATCAACATCCTGGTGGCCAACGCGGGTAGGCGGGCGGCAAGCTGCATTGCACATGCCAGCTGCACTGCCGGCTGGTCCGCTGCCACACAGTTGACTTGCAATCCTGCCTGCCTCCCTAGCCACCGGCCGGGCATTCTGGGCAAGCTGCAGCCCGCGCACCACATCTTGGCCGTTGTACTGCAACACAAGCTGCGCCCAGCCCTGTGTTCCATTTCCTTTCCACTGCGCCAGGTATCCTGGGCAAGCTGCAGCCCGCGCACCAGGTTGCGCCAGAGGTGTTTCAGGACGTGGTGGAGACCAACGTGCTGGGAGTGTGAGCTGCCGCTGACTGTTTAAGCCTATGTATTTGATGCAGTTTGGCTCGATCTGGTTCAACCCTCATAGGGCAGGCTGAGCGGCTGCCGGGGATTGCATCTGTCTCATGTGCCGCTGTGCTGCAGCGGCAGCATGCTGCGCAGAATTGAGCGTTGCAGATGGTTGCCTGCCGGCGCCCGACCTCAACCATCCTCCCTGCCATTCCACCCTGCAGCTACAACTCCCGCCGCGCTATAGCTCCAGCTCAATTATACCCCTGCAGCAACAGCTGCATTCACTGTGCTGTGCCACCTGCCGTTCCACCCTGCAGCTACAACTGCTGCCGGGCCGTGTACCCGCACCTCAAGCGCGCCGGCGGCGGCAAGGTGCGGCAGGCGGCAGAGGGGCTTGGCTGGCGGCTGCAACGCATAGCACCGGAAAGCAGCAGCGCAGGCGGTAACATTGTCACCGTGACCAGCGCATGGTCGCAGCTACATGCGCAGCCGTCCCGAATGGCGCCACTCTCGGGCTGGCACTGCTCCCACCCCCCCTCAGGTCATCATCATGTCCTCCATCGCCGGCATCCGCGGCTTTGGGGCACAGGCAAGTGGACGCTTGCAGCTTCGTTTGAATCCGAGTGGACTCGAAGTGGCATGCAGCATTTGCCGGCGCAGGCGGTGAAGTTTCACGCTGGTGCCTGCACCCGCACACGTGTTTGCTGCCAAGCCTTGTGTACAGTGTATGTACGCAGGGCATGTGCAGCCAGCTCAGCATGCGTGGCCCCCAACCACCAGCCCGCACTCCCTGTGCGCCACACAGGTGGCCTACTGCGCGTCCAAGGGCGCGCTGCTGCCGCTGTCCAAGTCGCTGGCGGTGGCGTGGGGCAAGGACAAGTGAGGGGCGGGCGGCAAGTTGGGCGGTTGATCGCCTGCTTGCAAGAAAGCAAGGCGGCCTTGCTTCGGCGAATGGATGGCGCGGCAGTGCAGCCAGGAATGCCAACCGGGTGCTGCACCCTCAAGCGCACTGCATGCCCTTCTGGCCCCTGCAGCAAGCAATGCTGCGGTGCTTTCATGCTGGGCAGCAGCTGCTGATGGTCTGCATTTCTTGAACTCCCTTTTCCCCTGCAGCATCCAGGTCAACTGCCTGCTGCCGGGCGCCATCAACAGTAAGTGGCGCTCTTTTCCAAGCAGGACTGCTGCTCTGCTGCTGCAGCCAGCTGGCAAGGTGTCAGCGAGCGAGCCGACCTGCTCAGCGCGGCGCAGACGCGCACTTGCGCTTGCAATGCGGGTGCATGCCAGCCTAACCACACCTGCCTTCCTGTCCCTGCTGCCCTCTGCCCCTTCTGCTTGGCAC
>VFQQ010000551.1_pt1 | contig 71403 bp, 70 predicted proteins | sample 3512341 | NCBI WGS metagenome assembly VFQQ01 (sample SAMN10412373, study PRJNA504923) | tailings metagenome | isolation source: Relicate 2 Philex TSF1 revegetated site | place: Philippines: Tuba, Benguet | collected 2017-08-29
GTTCGGCCCGCATGCAGGAAATCTCCGCCGCGGTGCGCGAAGGCGCCTCCGCCTATCTCAAGCGCCAGTATACCACCATCAGCGTTGTCGGCGTGGTGATCGCCATCGCCGCCTTCTGCCTCTTGGGCATCTACGCGGCGGTCGGTTTCGTCATCGGCGCCGTGCTCTCGGGCCTTGCCGGCTTCATCGGCATGAACGTCTCGGTGCGGGCCAATGTGCGCGTCGCCCAGGCGGCGACCAAATCGCTGGCCGGCGGCCTCGATCTGGCCTTCAAGTCGGGCGCCATCACCGGCCTGCTGGTGGCGGGCCTCGGCCTCCTCGGCGTCGCCCTCTACTTCATCATCCTCACCGAGTTCCTCGGCCTTGCCCCCACCGGCCGCGCCGTCATCGACGCTCTGGTGGCCACTGGCTTCGGCGCTTCGCTGATCTCGATCTTCGCCCGTCTGGGCGGCGGCATCTTCACCAAGGGTGCGGATGTCGGCGGCGATCTCGTCGGCAAGGTTGAGGCTGGCATCCCCGAAGACGATCCGCGCAACCCGGCAACGATTGCCGACAACGTCGGCGACAATGTCGGCGACTGCGCCGGCATGGCCGCCGATCTGTTCGAGACCTATGCGGTCACCACCGTCGCCACCATGGTGCTGGCCTCGATCTTCTTCGCGGCCGATGCCACGCTCGCCTTCAACACCATGGCCTATCCGCTGGTGATCGGCGGCGTCTGCATCATCACCTCGGTGATCGGCACCTTCTTCGTCCGCTTGGGCGCCTCCAACAACATCATGGGCGCGCTCTACAAGGGCTTCATCGCAACTGCCGTTCTGTCGGCCATCGCTCTCTGGCCGATCACCTCCTGGGTGCTCGGCATGGGCACGCAGATGACCGTCTCGGGCAAGACCTTCACCGGGATGAGCCTGTTCTGGTGCGGCATCGTCGGCCTGCTCGTCACCGGCGCTCTGGTCTGGATCACCGAGTATTACACCGGCACCAACTACCGCCCGGTGAAGAGCGTGGCCCAGTCCTCCGTCACCGGTCATGGCACCAACGTCATCCAGGGCCTCGCCGTCTCGATGGAGGCGACCGCGATTCCGGCGCTGATCATCTGCGTCGGCATCATCGTGACCTACATGATGGCCGGCCTCTTCGGCATCGCCATCGCGGTGACCACGATGCTGGCGCTGGCCGGCATGGTCGTGGCGCTCGACGCCTATGGTCCGGTGACCGACAATGCCGGCGGCATTGCCGAGATGAGCGACATGCCGAAGGACATCCGCAAGACGACGGATGCGCTGGACGCGGTCGGCAACACCACCAAGGCGGTGACCAAGGGCTATGCGATCGGCTCCGCCGGTCTCGGCGCCCTGGTTCTCTTCGGCGCCTATACGTCGGACCTCGACTACTTCGCCGCGCAGGGGAAGCTGGCGGGTGCGATCGACTTCAGCCTGAAGAACCCCTACGTGGTGGTCGGCCTGCTGATCGGCGGCCTGCTTCCCTACCTGTTCGGCGCCATGGGCATGACCGCGGTCGGCCGTGCCGCCGGCTCGGTGGTCGTGGAAGTCCGCCGCCAGTTCAAGGAGATCCCCGGCATCATGGAAGGCAAGGCGAAGCCCGACTACGGCCGGGCGGTCGACATGCTGACCAAGGCCGCGATCAAGGAGATGATGATCCCCTCGCTGCTGCCGGTCCTGTCGCCGATCGTGCTGTACTTCGTCATCAACGCCATCGCCGGCCAGGCCCAGGCCTTCGCCGCGGTCGGCGCCATGCTGATGGGTGTGATCGTCACGGGCATCTTCGTCGCCATTTCGATGACGGCGGGCGGCGGCGCCTGGGACAACGCCAAGAAGTACATCGAGGACGGCCATCACGGCGGCAAGGGCTCGGATGCCCACAAGGCGGCCGTGACCGGCGACACCGTCGGTGATCCCTACAAGGACACCGCGGGTCCGGCCGTCAACCCGATGATCAAGATCACCAACATCGTGGCGCTCCTGCTGCTCGCGGTGCTCGCGCACTGAGACGGCAGGGACATCGCCGGGACCAGGGAGGGCCGGGGCAACCCGGCCCTCTTCGTTTGGGGAGCGGCCGCTACTTGTTGAAGCGGCCGACGTTGCCGAACAGCTGCTCGATGAAGCCGAGCTCCTTGCCCTTGGTCGGCGTCACCCGGTCGACCATGGCGACCTCCTTCCCGTCCTTCAGGGCGTAGCGGCGCACGGCGGCAACCTTGCCCTGGGCGTCGAAGTCGATCGCGACCACACGCTGGTCGATCGTTTCCTCCGCCATGAAGGCCCACTGTTCGGTCTCGCGTGAGATGTAGTACCAGGTGTTGTTCGCCTGGTTGAAGGTGGAGGTCGAGGAAGGGGAGCCCAGTAGGCGACGGACATCGTCCTGGGTCTGGCTCCCGGGCTGCAGCAATTCCACCGAATCGGCATCGGTCTTGTGGCCGCGATATTCGTCGCGGACGGCGCAGCCGCCGAGGGCGACCAGCCCGACGAGGGCGGCGGCGGCGAGACGGCCTTGACGCGTCATGGTCACGTGCTAATCCCTGCGGTCCGAAACGCCGCGAAAGTGGGATCGCGGCTCCTTCCTGTCAACAGGCACCGACCGCATGCGCCTCTGGCCCTTCCGCCGCGACACCACGGCCGATCGCGCCGCCGAAATCCACGTCGCCCTGGTGAACCAGGCGCGCCAGCCCGGATTCTACGGCGCCGGCGGGGTGGCGGACACCGTGGACGGGCGGTTCGAGCTGATCCTGCTGCACGCCACGCTGGTGATCCGGCGGCTGAATGCCGCGGGCGAGGATGGCAGGGTGCTGGCGCAGGCGGTGTTCGACGCGCTGTTCGCGGATCTGGACCGCAATCTGCGGGAGATGGGTATCGCCGACCTCCGGGTGGGCCGGCGGGTCAAGAACCTCGCCAAGGCTTTCTACGGCAGATCAAAGGCTTACGAGGAAGGCCTGGCGGCCGGCCGGGACACCCTGGTGGAGGCGCTGCGGCGCAACCTGCTGGACGGGCCGGCGGCCGGACCGCTCGCCGATTACGCCCTGCGCGAGGCGGCCGGCCTCGCCGCGCAGAGCGATGCCGAACTGATCGCCGGACTGCCGAAATTCGGCCCCGCGCCGCGGCTTTCCGAGGCTTGAAACCTGGGGCCGATGCGGCTAGGGTCCGGCTCCCTCGCAAGCGGGGGCCCGCGCGCCGGTAGCTCAGTTGGATAGAGCATCAGACTACGAATCTGAGGGTCGGGAGTTCGAATCTTCCCCGGCGCGCCACTCTCCCCCGCCTCCCCTTTCCGCCTCGTCTCCACCGGCACTGGTCCAGCCTTCACCATGACCACGATCCCGTGAGGGGAAGAAATTCCCCTTGAACCATACCGATTAGTCGGTATCATACCAACTAATCGGTATGGAGACGGCGGATGCCCCCCACCCCGCGCAGCGACTCGAAGACCCGACTGCTCGATGCCGCCCTGACGGTGATCCGGCGGCAGGGCTATGCCGGCACCACCGTCGAGGACGTCTGCCGCGAGGCCGGGCTGACCAAGGGCAGCTTCTTCCACCACTTCAAGGGCAAGGACGATCTCGCCCTCGCCGCCATCGGGCACTGGAACGAGGTGACGGGTGCGGTCTTCGCCGCGGCCCCCCACCGCGCCGAGGCCGACCCGCTGGCGCGGGTGCGGGGCTATGTCGAGCTGCGCGCGCGCCTGCTGGAGCGCGAGGTGCCGGCCTTCACCTGCCTGCTCGGCACGCTGGTGCAGGAGACCTATGCGACGCATCCCGATATCCGCGCCGCCTGCGACGCCGGCATGTCGGCGCATACCGATGTGCTGATCGAGGACATCGCGGCGGCCAAGGCGCGCTACGTCCCCGAGGCGCCGTGGAGCGCGGAGAGCCTCGGCTACTACATCCAGGCGGTGCTGCAGGGCTCGTTCGTCTTCGCCAAGGCGAAGGGCGGGGCCGATGTCGTCCGCTCCAACCTGAAGCACCTGCAGGGCCATATCGAAACCCTGTTCCGTCCCGCCGCCGGCGGCGCCGGCTGAACCGCGACCCACAACCCGCAGCGAAGGAGAGACCCATGCAGACCGGCAAGACCCGCACCTGGACCGAGGGACGCGACCTGCTGCTGACCCGCGAGATCGACGCCCCGCCGGCCAGGGTGTTCCAGGCCTGGACCGATCCCGAGCTGATGAAGCGGTGGTTCGTGCCGAAGCCCTGGAGCATCGCCGAGGCGAAGACGGACGTGCGCCCCGGCGGCTCGAACCTGATCGTCATGCGCAGCCCCGAGGGCGAGGAGTTCCCCAACCGGGGCGTCTACCTGGAGGTGGTGGAGAACGAGCGGCTGGTCTTCACCGATGCCTTCACCGAGGCCTGGAAGCCGGCCGAGAAGGCCTTCATGAGCGTGGTCCTGACCTTCGAGGCGATCGGCGAGGGGCGCACCCGCTACACCGCGCGGGCCAGCCACTGGACCGACGAGGACCGCGAGGCGCACGAGAAGATGGGCTTCCACGAGGGCTGGGCGGTCTGCGCCGAGCAGCTGGCCGAACTGGTCGAGACGCGCTGAACATCCGGGAGAGCGACGATGCGCGTGATGGTGCTGGTCAAGGCGACCGCCGACAGCGAGAGGGGCTTCGTCCGCACGCCCGAAACCATGAAACTGATGGAGGAGATGGGCCGCTTCAACGAGGAGCTGCGCGAGGCCGGCATCCTGCGCGACGGCGATGGGCTGAAGCCGACCTCCGCCGGTGCGCGCGTCGCCTTCGACGGGCCCGACCGGCGCGTCATCCACGGCCCCTTCCAACCCAGCCACGAGCAGGTGGCCGGCTTCTGGCTGTGGGAGGTGGAGGACATGGCCCAGGCGGTCGCCTGGGTGAAGCGCTGCCCCAATCCGATGCCCGGACCGAGCGAGATCGAGATCCGGCCGCTCTATGAGCCGGCCGACTTCGCATGACGCCTCGGGGCGGGTGAGGATGCGGGCATCCGATCGCCGAACGGACGGCGAAGCCGACGGGGACGCGCCGACGCCGCACTAGGGCGGAACGAGCCCGGGGCGGGCCCTTCCGGCGGCTGCCCGAACACGGGTGTGCCGATCGACGATGACGGCGGCGGCCTGCGCGGCCGCCGCCGAATAGCCCCGGTCGCCATGGATCAGGATCAGCGATATGGCGCCCTCCGACAGCAGCCAGACCGCGCGGGCGAGTTCGGCCGGCCGCTCGGCGCCCGCCCGCGCCAGCAGATCGGCAAGGCAGGCTTCGAGCTGCGCCTTATGCCTGCGGGCGATCTTGCGCGCCGGGTGACCGGGCAGGTCCGCCAGTTCGATCACCAGGCGGGTGAAGCCCGAGCCGGCCCATCGCGGCGTGTCGGCCCAGACCGCGAGATCGCGGAACATCGCGGCGACGATCGCTTCGGGCGATCCCGACAACCCGTCGCCGAAGGTTCGGAACGCGGCGAGCGCGAGTTCGTGCTGGCCGGCGAGGACGTCGGCCAGCAAGCGGTCCTTGCTTTCGAAGTGATGGTAGAGCGTGCGCTTCGTCAGGCCCGCGGCGGCGGCGATGTCGTCCATCGTCACCCGGCCGTAGCCCCGCCTGCGAAACAGGCGATAGGCGGCGTCGAGGATTCGCCGGCGCGTAGGCTCTGCGGCGCGGGGCATGGCGCTCTCCCGAAGTATACTCGCTAGTGAATTTACACGAGCCCCGCGCATGGCCAATCCTCGGCGGCAGGTGCCGCCCGCGAGGAGGAACGGATCATGACGCATCCCCGGTTGACCCTGAGGCAGGTCAGGGCGAGGCCCGTCGTCCTGAAGCTGAAGCGGCCGGTCGTGGCCCGGATCGCGACCCTCGCCGACTGGCCGGTCGTCCTGATCGACCTGATCACCGAGGAGGGGATCACCGGCCGCAGCTATGTCGAACCCTATGTAGTGAACGCGATGCGCTATCTCGTCCCGGCGCTGGAGGACCTCGGCGGCATGCTGCGGGGGCGCCAGGTCGCGCCGGCCGACCTGTTCGACGCCTCTCGCAAGTCGCTGCATTTCGTCGGCTATGAAGGACTGTCGCTGATCGCCGCCTCCGGGTTGGACATGGCGGCCTGGGACGCGCTGGCCCAGGCGGCGGGATTGCCGCTCTGCGTCCTGCTCGGCGGCTCGCTCGGTCCGGTGAAGGCCTATAACAGCAACGGGCTCTGGCTCAGGCCGCCGGAGGCGGTCGCGGAAGAGGCGATCGAGCTGGCCGAGGAAGGCGGGTTCAGCGGACTGAAGCTGCGGCTCGGCCGCGAGCGAGCCGCCGACGACATCAGGGCGATCGCCGCCGTGAGGAAGGCCGTCGGCGACGAGATCAGCCTGATGGCCGACTACAACCAGGGCCTCAATCTGGCGGAAGCCGTCCGTCGATGCCACGCGATCGACGAGCAGGGTCTCGAATGGATCGAGGAACCGATCGTCTATGACAACCTGGACGGTCTGGCCCGGCTCGCGGCGGATCTGAAGACGCCGCTTCAGATCGGTGAGAACTTCTATGGCCCGCGCGACATGCACAAGGCCCTGCAGAAGGGGGCTTGCGATCTGGTTATGCCCGACTTCATGCGGATCGGCGGCGTATCGGGTTGGATGCGCGCGGCGGCGATCGCGGGTGCGGCGGGCATACCGATGTCGACCCACCTCTATCCGGAGGTCGCGGCCCACGTCATGCGCGCGACCGAGACGGCGCACTGGCTGGAATGGCAGGACTGGGCGGATCCGGTGCTGCGGAAGCCCTATGAGATCAGGGATGGCCTGCTGCACATCCCCGACGTCCCGGGCATCGGCCTGGAATGGAACGAGGATGTCGTGGCCGCGCATCAGGTGCACTGACCGGCCGCGCGCATCGGGCCGGCGGCTCTAGCCTCCCGGCAGCCAGCGGAGCGCGTCGTCGAGACTGCGGAAGGCGCGGACGAACTCGCCGCGGGTCGCGCTTTCGGTATGGGCCTTGAACAGGCGCACCAGCGTCTGGTCGATCGCCTCGGAGACGACGAAGGCCCGGCGCGCACCGGGCTCGAAGGGCGTGTTGATCGCGAGCGCGCGCAGGCTGTCGTTGCCCAGGCCGGAGAGGCCGGCGGCGCTGAGATCGACCAGCAGCGAATAGGACGGATCGAACCCGGGGTCCTTCTTCAGGGTTTGCTGATAGAGGCCGAACTCGCGCTCGGTCAGGGGGCCGCTGCAGATCACGGTGACGAGCCGCCGGATCGGGTCGATCACATAGATCATCCGCCCGGCGGCCTCCGCCTCATTCCCAGCCGACACTGGCACGACCTCCCGGCACCCTGCGCCTCTCTCCTTTTCTAGCGCTTTCCGGCGCCGTTTTCAGCCCGAAGGGGCGTGGCGAAGGGGTTCCCGGCCACGGGGAACAAACACCCTCCCCGAGGGTTCGCCTTGCTTGGACCAGCAGCAGGTGGGCGCCGATGAAGCCGGCGAAGACGGACAGGATCACGATCCGCGACTACGACCATCCCACCGGCGGCTGGGGCTCAGTGCAGTCGCTCCTGCGCAATTCGGCCTCCCAGGGTCTCGCCTTCTCGGACATCTGGGCGAGCCTTCTGCGTCAGAACAAGGCCGACGGGTACATGTGCGTCTCCTGTTCCTGGGCGAAGCCGGCCGAACCGCATACCTTCGAATTCTGCGAGAACGGCGCCAAGGCGACCTTCTGGGACCAGACCAGGCATCGCTGCGACCGCGCCTTCTTCGAGGCGCATAGCCTGACCGAACTGCTGGACTGGCCCGACCACGACCTGGAGGCGCGGGGCCGGCTGACCGAGCCGATGCGCTACGACCCGCAGGCCGACCGCTACCGGCCGGTAGGCTGGGAAGAGGCGTTCCGCGAGATCGGGGCGGAGCTGAACCGCCTGGTGCCGGGTTCGGTCGTCTTCTACACCTCGGGCCGGGCGTCGCTCGAAACCTCGTTCATGTACCAGCTTCTGGCGCGCATCTACGGATCGCCCAACCTGCCCGATTCCTCGAACATGTGTCACGAATCGACCTCGGTCGGCCTGCCGGAATCGATCGGCTCGCCCGTCGGCACGGTGCAGATCGAGGACTATGCCGATTGCGACCTGATGTTCTTCTTCGGCCACAACACCGGGGTCAACGCGCCGCGTCTCCTGCATCCCATCCAGGATGCGCGCAAGCGCGGGGTGCCGGTCTTCACCTTCAATCCGCTGCCCGAGCGCGGGCTGCTGCGCTTCAAGAACCCGCAGGCGCCGCTCGAGATGCTGTCGCCCGGTCCCGGGACCGAGATGTCGAGCGAGTACTTCCAGCTCCGCGGCGGCGGCGACATCGCGGCCATCACCGGCATCGCCAAGGGCGTCCTCGCCCTGGACGACGCCGCCCGTGCGGCGGGCACGACCCGGGTGCTCGACCTCGCCTTCATCGCCGAGCATACGGCGGGCTTCGAGACCTTCGAGCGCTTCGTGCGCGACACGTCCTGGGACGCGATCGAGCGCCGGTCGGGCCTGGCGCGGGCCGATCTGGAGGGCGTCGCCGCCGCCTATTCCCGGGCGGAGCGGGTCATCGGCAACTACGGCATGGGCCTGACCCAGCACCGCAACGGCACCGACAACGTACACATGCTCTGCAACCTGCTGCTGATGCGCGGCAACATCGGCAAGCCGGGGGCCGGCATCTCGCCGCTGCGCGGGCATTCCAACGTCCAGGGCCAGCGCACGGTGGGAATCACCGAGAAGCCGGAACTGGCCCCCCTCGACACCTTCGCCGAACGCTACCGCTTCGAGCCGCCGCGCGAGGAGGGCCGCGCCACGGTCGGCACCTGCGAAGGGATCATCGACGGGTCGGTCCGCGCCTTCATCGGCCTGGGCGGCAATTTCGCCCGCGCGGCGCCGGAGACCGGGCTTCTGGAGGAGGCCTGGCGGCGGCTCGACCTGCATGTGGAGATCGCGACCAAACTGAACCGCACTCATCTGCTGACCGGCCGGGTCACCTATCTGCTGCCCTGCCTGTCGCGGCTGGAGCGCGATACCCAGGCGAGCGGCGAGCAGTGGCTGTCGATGGAGGATTCGACCGCTTGCGTGCACGGCTCGCTCGGCCGGCGCGAGCCGCCCTCCCCGCATGTCCTGTCCGAGCCGCGCATCGTGGCCGAACTGGCCAAGGCGACGGTCGCCGGGCGCAGCTCGGTTCCCTGGGAAGCCTGGATGGCCGACTACGCGATGATCCGCGACGAGATCGAGCACTGCTATCCGGAGGACTTCGCGGGATTCAATGCGCGCTTCCGCCGGCCCGGCGGCTTCCATCGCGACATCGCGGCGGCGCGGCGCGTCTGGAAGACGGAGAGCGGCAAGGCGAACTTCCTGCCCCCGCCGAGCCTGGAGTCCGATGGCGACATCGACGTGTCGGGCGACGCCGCCATGACCCTCATCACCATCCGGTCCAACGACCAGTTCAACACCACCATCTACGGTTATCGCGACCGCCTGCGCGGCATCGAGGGCACGCGCATGGTGCTGCTGATGAACACGGCGGACATCGCCCGCCTCGACCTCGCCGAGGGGCAGGAGGTGGCGCTGGAGTCGAATGCCGGCGACGGCGTGCCGCGGCGCGTGGGCGGCCTCAGGGTGACGCCCTTCGCGATCCCGGAGGGGAACTGCGCCGGCTACTACCCCGAGCTCAATCCGCTGGTCCCGCTCTGGCACCACGAGAAGAAGGCCAAGGTCCCCGCCGCAAAGTCCGTGCCGGTCAGGATCGTGCGCTAGCGGAACGGCCGGCGGGAGGGCGAGAGAGGGAGGATGCGATGCAGGGGACCTCGACGCGGTGCTAGACTGGCTGCATTCGACCATTCCGCTGTGGAAGGCGCTCCACATCGTCGCGCTCAGCGTCTGGTGCGGCGCGCTGATCGCGCTGCCGATGATGCTGTCACGGCACGATCCCGCCGTGGCGCCGGGCGACTACCGGATCATCCGCCAGGCCAGCCACCTCACCTATACGGTGGTGGTGACGCCGGCCGGGGTGATCGCCGTGGTGGCGGGCACCTGCCTCATCTTCCTGCGCCAGACCTTCGAGCCCTGGCTGTTCGCGAAGCTCGCCCTGGTCGCGGCGCTCGTCATGCTGCATGCCTGGATCGGGCACGGTCTCGACCGGGTCGGCGAGACGCCCGGGACCCATCGCCCGCCGAATCCCTACCTGCCGGGGTCGGGCGTGCTGATTTGTGCCGCCGCCATCCTGGCCCTGGTGCTGGGCAAGCCCGATCTCGGCTGGATCGGCATTCCGGAATGGCTGCGCACGCCCCGCCAGGGTCACTGGCCCTTCGACGTGCCGAGCCGGTAGTCGAAGACGAGCTTGCCGCCATGCCAGCCCGTGAACCCCACCACCACGACGCAGAGGGCCGACAGGAGAATCCCATAGGGAAGCACCGCCGCCTGGAATCCGGAGAACCGGTAGCCCCAGTTCGCGCCCAGCAACGAGAGCAGCGAGACCGCGATGATGAAATGCGTCCAGGCCGCCGCCCGCGCCCGGATGCCGGAAACCAGCAGCAGCTCCGCCGTGCCGGAGGCGCCGGCGAGAAGACCGAAGAGGAAGCCGGTACCGACCGCCCAGAACGCCGCCCGGGCCCAGAAGGGATCACCCGTCCACCAGTAGAGGAGATCGGCGCCGAAGGTGCAGAAGGTGAGCGCGACGGGGAAGGCGACGCTCATCGCATGGACCGGGTGGCCCAGGATGGCGATGCGGGATTCCGTATCGTCGAAGCCCGGCCTCTCGGCGATCGGATCGACCAGCGTCTCGCCGCTGGCGTTGCGGATCTCGACCTCGGCGTCCTGGCTGTCCTGCGCGGGCATCGCGGCCGCCTCCTGAGCTGTTGCGTCCCCTGCACAACGGCGGTCCTGGCGGCCGGTTGCAGCGGGCCGCTCTCCGCCCTCGACCCCGCCGGTCCGGCGGCGCGTTCGATCGCCACCCTCTGGTGGGTGCTGTTCGGCGGGTCCGCGGCGATCTTCCTGCTGGTGATGGCGCTGCTGGCGCTCGCCTGGCGGCCGGCCCGGAGGGCGCGGCGATCCGACAACGAGCGGCTGTGGCTCGCAGGCCTCGGCCTGGCCTTCCCCGTCACCGTGCTGGCCGGCCTCCTCGCCTATGGCCTCCTCGTCGGAGAGAGGCTGTTGCCGCGGGAGGCGGATACGGTGGTGCGCGTGCGGGCGGAAGCCCGGCAATGGAACTGGACCTTCACCTATGCCGATGCGCCGGGCCGCAGCACGGCCGGCATCCTGCACATCCCGGCGGGGCGGCCCGTCGACGTCGCCATCACCACCGCCGACGTGATCCACAGCTTCTGGGTGCCGCGGCTCGCCGGCAAGCTCGACGCCGTGCCGGGCCGCGTCAACGTGCTGCGTATCGAGGCGGACGCGCCCGGCACCTATGCCGGCGTCAGCGCCGAGTTCAGCGGAGCCGGCTACGACCGCCACGCCTTCGCCGTCGTGGCGCATGATGCGGAACGCTGGCGCGCCTTCCTGGAGGACGGCGAGTGAGGGCGCTGGCACGCCATCGCGCGCTGACCGCGATCTGGGCGTCGCGACCCGGCTGGAAGGGCTGGTTCTCGAGCGTGAACCACAGCGACCTCGGGCGCCTCTTCCTGGTGACGGCCTTCTTCCATTTCGCCGTCGGCGGGGTGCTGGCGATGCTGATCCGCGCCCAGCTCGCCAGCCCGCACTCGGCCTTCGCGGGGCCCGAGATCTACAGCCAGCTGTTCACGATGCACGGCACCATCATGATGTTCCTCTTCGCCATACCGGCGTTCGAGGGACTGGCGGTCTATCTGCTGCCGAAGCTGCTGGGCACGCGCGACCTCGCCTATCCGAGGCTCACCGCCTACGGCTACTGGTGCTACTTCTTCGGCGGGGGGATGCTGCTTGTCTCGATGCTGTTCGCGATCGCGCCGGACGGCGGCTGGTTCATGTATCCCCCGCTCACCGGGCGGATCCATTCGCCGGGGATCAACACCGACTTCTGGCTGATCGGCATCACCTTCGTCGAGATTTCCGCCATCTGCGCGGCGGTGGAATTCACCGTCTCGATCCTGCGCTATCGCGCGCCCGGCATGCGGCTCGGCCGGATGCCGGTCTTCGCCTGGTATGCGCTGGTCACCTCGCTCATGATCCTGACCGGCTTTCCGCCGCTGATCCTGGGCTCGATCCTGCTCGAGCTGGAACGCGCCTTCGGCCTGCCGTTCTTCCAGGTCGAACTCGGCGGCGACAGCCTGCTCTGGCAGCACCTGTTCTGGCTGTTCGGGCACCCTGAGGTCTACATCATCTTCCTGCCCGCCGCCGGCGTGGTCTCGACCGTCCTGCCGGTCATGGCCTCGACCACGCTGCTGGGTTACCGCTGGGTGGTCGCGGCGGCGGTCGCGCTCGCGATCCTGAGCTTCGGCCTGTGGGTGCACCACATGTTCACCACCGGCATCCCGCATATGGGGCTGGCGCTGTTCTCGGCCGCCTCGACGCTGGTGGCGGTGCCGACCGCGGTCCAGGTCTTCGCCTGGATCGGCACGCTGTGGAAGGGCCGCCCCAGCCTGCGCCTGCCGATGCTGCATATCCTGGGCTTCTTCGTCACCTTCGTGATCGGCGGGCTGACCGGGGTCATGGTCGCGGTCGTCCCCTTCGACTGGCAGGTGCACGACACCGCCTTCGTCACCGCGCATCTGCACTACGTGCTGTTCGGGGGATTCGTCTTCCCGATGCTGGCCGGCCTGTACTACTGGCTGCCGCTGGCGACCGCGAAGCGACGCTACTTCCGGCTGGGCGAGGTGGCCTTCGTTCTCATCTTCATCGGCTTCCACGTCACCTTCCTCGCCATGCACTGGGTCGGTCTGATGGGCCAGCGGCGGCGGATCTCGACCTATGCGCCGGAGGACGGCTGGACGGCGATCAACCTGATCTCCTCCATCGGCGGCTTCGTGCTGGCCTTCGGCCTCGCCATCGTGCTGCTCGAGGTCGTGCTGCATGTGCTCGTGCGGCACCGCTCGCCGCGCAACCCCTGGGCGGCGGGCACGCTCGAATGGGCGGTGCCGATGCCGGTCCCGGCCTACAACTTCGCCAGCCTGCCGCGGATCGGCGGGCGCGAACCCTTGTGGCAGGACGCGGCTCTGCCGCTGCGGCTGGCGCGGGGCGAGGGGTATCTGGGCGACATCCCGGCCCGTGGCTGGCGCGAGACGCTCGCCGTCGACGCCGCCTCGGGCGAGCCGGAGCACCACGTCGTCTATCCCGGCAACACGGCGTTGCCGATCGTGCTCGCCGCCGTGACCGGCCTGTTCTTCCTGGCGCTCCTGATCAAGACCTACTGGCTGGTCCCGCTCGCCGCGGCCGGCGTCGCGGCGCTCGCCTGGCGCTGGGTCTGGTCGCGCGGCGAGGTGCGGGACCTCGGGCCGCAGCCGGTGGGTCATGGCCTGTCGCTCCCCAGCATCGCCGAAGTCGACCGGCCGCCGGGCTGGTGGGGGTCCGTCTTCCTGCTGGTGGCCGATGCGACCTTCTTCGCCTCTCTCTTCTTCGGCTACGCCTTCCTGTGGACCGTGGCGCCCGGCTGGCCACCGCCGGCCTTCATCGAAACCTCGGCCGCCGCGCCGGCCGCCGGGGCGGCGGGGGCGCTTCTCGCCGCCGGCGGGCCGCTCCTCGCCGTTCGGGCGAACCGCGGCGGCAGGGCGCCGGTGGCGGGCCTGCTCGCGGCGCTCGCCGGCCTGTCACTATCGGCGGCGGCGCTGATCGTGATGCTGTTCGCCGCGCCGCCCGCGACCGCGCATGCCTATGGGGCCACGCTCGCGGTCCTGGGCGGCTACGGGCTGTTCCATGTCGCCGTGGCGGCACTGATGGCGGCCTTCCTGCTGGCGCGGTGGCGGGCGGGCCATGTCTCGGCACGGCGGCAGGCCGAGCTCGCGGTCCTGCCGCTCTGGTCCGGCTATGCGGCCGCGGCCACCGGTCTGATCCTCCTCGCCGCCTATCTGCCCGGCGGGCCGGCATGAGCGACCTGCTGCGCATCCTGCTGTCGCCCCTCGCCTGGCTCGCCCTGTTCTGCGCCGTCTACGGCCTGCACGGACTGCTCTGCGCATGGGAGGACGGCCGGACCTGGCGGGGGGCGGTGCTGGGCCTGGCCTATGCCTTCGCCGTCCTGGTCCAGCTCGCGCTGCTCGCGGCGCTTCATTCCGCGCGCTTCGGCGCGGGGCCGGGCTTCGTGCGCGCGGTCAGCCGGGCGGGCGGCTGGGTCGGCCTCGCCGCCACCGGCTGGACCCTGTTTCCGGTGCTCGCCACCACCTCCTGCTGATGCGCCGGTCCTGGCCGATCCTCGCCGGGGCGGCGCTGCTCGCGCTCCTGTGGCTCGGCCCGCTGCCGGCGCTGGCGGGGCGCGCCTTCTCGCCCCACATGATCCTGCATCTGGGCGTGACCGGCGCGGCGGCGCCGCTGCTCGCGATCGGCATGCTGCGGGTCCTGCCGCAGGCGGTGCCGCCCCGATCGGGCATCCTCCTCGCGTTCGCCGCCTCCGCCTTCGAATTCGTCGTCGTCTGGGGCTGGCACGTGCCGGCCATGCACGAGGCCGCCGGGCGGGCGGCGCCGGTCTTCGCGCTCCAGCAGGGGACCTTTCTCCTCGCTGGCCTCGTCCTGTGGCTGGCCTGTCTCGCGGGCGGGCAGAGCCGGGGCCAGGCGATCGGTGCCCTGGCGATGCTGTTCACCGCCATGCACATGGCGATGCTCGGCGTGCTCCTGGTGCTGGCGCCGCGGCTGCTCTACGCGCCCGATCTCTGCCGCGGCGCCTTCGGCCTCGCGCCCCTCGCCGATCAGCAGTTCGGCGGCGCGCTGATGGCGCTGTTCGGCGCGCTCCCCTATGTCGGCGGCGGGGCCTGGCTCGGCTTCCGCCTGGCCCGCGAGACCGGCCCGCTCGCGGGCGGGACTCGCTGACGCACCCCGGCAAGCCGCGGTCGTAGGGCCCGGAGGGTCCTGGCATACTGGGCCGGCGCGGGCCGCCCAGGGCCGCGGCGCGGGTTCAGGAGTGCGCGAGAGTGACGGCACAGGCGCGGCGGCGAGGAAGCCCGCGGTGAGCGGCGCGGCACGGCGGACGGCGGTCCTCGTCCTGCTCGCGCTCCTGGCGGGGGCGGCCTATTGGGGCTGGCAGCGCTATCTGCGCCCGGCCGGGACGCCCGGCATCGCCAGCGGCAACGGCCGCGTGGAGGCGGTGGAGATCGGCATCGCGGCGAAGAGCGCCGGGCGCATCCGCGAGATCCTGGTCGGGGAAGGCGATTTCGTCGAGGCGGGCCAGGTCCTGGCACGCATGGACACCGCCCAGCTCGAGGCGCAGCGGCGCCAGGCGGAAGCCCAGCTGCGCCGCGCCGGCATCGGCATCGACACCGCGAGGGCCGTGGTCGCCCAGCGCGAGGCGGAACGGGCCGCGGCCGCGGCGGTGGTGGCCCAGCGCAGCGCCCAGCTCGACGCCGCGCAGCGCAAGCTGCACCGGTCGGAGGAACTGACCCGCGGCGGCACCGCCGCCCAGGCGGTGCTGGACGACGACCGCGCCGCCGCGCAAGCCGCCCGCGCCGCGGTCGGCGCCGCCCAGGCCCAGCTCGCCGCCTCGGAGGCGGCCATCGGCGCCGCCCGAGCCCAGGTGGTCGATGCCGAGGCGGCGGTGGCGGCGGCGCAGGCGGTGATCGAGAGCATCGGCGCCGACATCGCCGACGCCACGCTGCGCTCGCCCCGCGCTGGCCGCGTCCAGTATCGCGTGGCGGAGCCCGGCGAGGTGCTCTCGGCGGGGGGGCGGGTGCTGAACCTGGTCGACCTGGCCGACGTCCACATGACCTTCTTCCTGCCGACCGCCGAGGCGGGGCGGGTCGCGATCGGGGCCGAGGTGCGCCTCGTGCTGGACGCGGCGCCGCAGTACCTGATCCCGGCCGCCGTCGCCTTCGTCGGCGACGTGGCGCAGTTCACCCCGAAGACGGTGGAGACCGCCGAGGAGCGGCTCAAGCTGATGTTCCGGGTCAAGGCCAAGGTCCCGCCCGACCTGCTGAAGAAGCACATCCGCCAGGTGAAGACCGGCCTGCCCGGCATGGCCTATGTCCGGCTCGACCCGCAGGCGCCCTGGCCGGCGCATCTGACCGGAACCCTGCTGCAGTGAGCGGCCTCGCCGCGCGGCTCGAGCGGGTGAGCCTCGCCTACGGGCCGGTACGCGCGCTCGACGCGGTCAGCCTCGACATCCCGGCCGGCCGTCTGGTCGGCCTGATCGGGCCGGACGGCGTCGGCAAGTCGAGCCTGCTGTCGCTCGTCGCCGGGGCCCGGGCGATCCAGTCGGGCCGGGTGGAGGCGCTGGGCGGGGACATGGCCGATGCCGAGCATCGCCGGCGCAGCTGCCCGCGCATCGCCTATATGCCGCAGGGACTGGGACGAAACCTCTATCCGACGCTCTCGGTGTTCGAGAACGTCGAGTTCTTCGGCCGCCTGTTCGGCCACGATCGGGCCGAGCGGGAGCGGCGCATCGCCGCGCTGCTGCGCAGTACCGGGCTCGAACCCTTCGCCGGACGGCCCGCCGGCAAGCTGTCGGGCGGGATGAAGCAGAAGCTCGGCCTGTGCTGCGCGCTGATCCACGACCCCGACTTCCTGATCCTGGACGAACCAACCACCGGGGTGGACCCGCTGTCGCGCCGGCAGTTCTGGGAACTGATCGACGGCATCCGGGAGGCGCGGCCGGGCATGAGCGTGCTGGTCGCCACCGCCTATATGGAGGAGGCGGCCCGGTTCGACCGGCTGGTGGCGATGGATGCGGGCCGGGTGCTCGCCGCCGGCACGCCGGCCGAGCTGATGCGGCGGACCGGGGCCAGCGACCTCGACGCCGCCTTCATCGCGCTGCTGCCGGAGGAGCGGCGGCGGACCCACCGCACGCTCATCATCCCACCCCGGCCGGAGGACGCCGATGACGGCGTCGCCATCGAGGCCGAGCACCTGACCATGCGCTTCGGCGGCTTCACCGCGGTCGACGACGTCAGCTTCCGCATCCGCAAGGGGGAGATCTTCGGCTTCCTCGGCTCGAACGGCTGCGGCAAGACCACGACGATGAAGATGCTGACCGGACTGCTTCCCGCCAGCGCCGGAAGCGCGCGCCTGTTCGGCCGTCCGGTCGATGCCGGCGACATGGGGGTGCGCCGGCGGGTCGGCTACATGGCCCAGGCCTTCTCGCTGTACGGCGAGCTCACGGTGCGCCAGAACCTCGAACTCCAGGCCCGGCTGTTCGCCATGGAGGCGCGGACGGTGAGGGAACGCATCGCCGATCTCGCCGCGCGCTTCGATCTCGGAGCCGTGCTGGACAGCCTGCCGGAGGCGCTGCCGCTCGGCATCCGCCAGCGCCTGTCGCTCGCCGCCGCCGTCATCCATTCGCCCGACATCCTGATCCTGGACGAGCCGACCTCGGGCGTGGACCCGGTGGCGCGCGACGCCTTCTGGCGGATCCTGTCGGACCTGTCGCGAAAGGACGGCGTCACCATCTTCGTATCCACCCATTTCATGAACGAGGCCGCACATTGCGACCGCATCTCGCTGATGCATGCGGGCCGGGTACTGGTGAGCGACAGTCCGGCGGCGATCGTCGCGGCACGCGGCGCGCGCGACCTGGAACAGGCCTTCGTCGCCTGGCTGGAAGAGGCGATCGGCGCGGACGAGGGACGCCCCGCCGGCGCGCCGCTGCCGGTGGCGCCGAGACCGGTCTTACCAGGGCCGGTCTTACCAGGGCCGGTCGTAGCAGGGCCGGCCGCGCCAGGCCCGGGCGCCGGTCCGCCGCCGCCCCCCCGCTTCGACCCGCGGCGGCTGCTCGCCTATTCGCGGCGGGAAGCGGTCGAGCTCCGCCGCGACCCGATCCGGGCCACCATGGCGCTGATCGGCAGCGTCATCCTGATGTTCGCCATCGGCTACGGCATCAACCTCGATGTCGAGAACCTGACCTTCGCCGTGCTCGACCGCGACGACACGGTGACGAGCCGGCACTACGTGCAGGAGATCGCCGGCTCGCGCTACTTCACCGAGCGGCCGCCGCTCGCGAGCCACCAGGACCTCGACCGGCGCATGCGGTCGGGCGAGATCGCACTCGCCCTCGAGATTCCGCCCGGCTTCGGACGCGACGTGAGCCGCGGGCGCGAGACCTCCATCGGCGCCTGGATCGACGCGGCGATGCCGGCGCGGGCGGAAACCGTGCGCAACTACGTCCAGGCCATGCATCTCGCCTGGCTCGCCCGCCAGCTGCAGGAGCACCGGGGGACGCCTTCCCCCGCGCCCTTCGAGATCGCCGTGCGCTACCGCTACAACCCGGACGTTCGCAGCGTGGTCGCGATGGCGCCGGCGGTCATCCCCCTCCTCCTCATGCTGATCCCGGCCATGCTCTCCGCGCTCAGCGTGGTGCGGGAGAAGGAGCTCGGATCCATCATCAACTTCTATGTCACGCCGGTCAGCCGGCTGGAGTTTCTGGTCGGCAAGCAGTTGCCCTATATCGGCCTCGCCATCCTCAACTTCCTGGCGCTCACCGCCTTCGCCGTCTTCGCCTTCCGCGTGCCCTTCACCGGCAGTTTCATCACCTTCCTCGCCGCCGCGACCCTCTATGCCGTCATCACCACGGCCATCGGCCTGGTCATCTCGAGCTTCATGCGCAGCCAGATCGCGGCCATCTTCGGCACCGCGCTGCTGACGCTGCTTCCGGCGACGCAGTATTCCGGCATGATCGACCCCGTCTCCTCGCTGCAGGGCGTCGGCCGGCTGATCGGCGAGATCTACCCGGCCACCTATTTCGTCACCATCGCCCGGGGCAGCTTTTCCAAGGCGCTCGGTTTCGCCGAACTGGCGAGCGCCTTCGGTCCCCTCCTCCTGGCCGTGCCGGTGCTGATCGGCACCGGCATGCTGCTCCTGAAGAAGCAGGCGCGCTGAGCATGCGCATCGCCAATGTGCTCAACCTCGGCGTCAAGGAGCTGCGCGGCCTCCTGCGCGATCCGATCATGCTGGTGCTGATCGCCTATTCCTTCACGCTCGCCGTCTATTCCTCGACCTCGGCGACGCCGGAGACATTGAACCGGGCCGCCATCGCGGTGGTGGACGAGGACCGCTCGCCCGTCTCCACCCGCATCGTCACCGCCTTCTATCCGCCCCATTTCGTGCCGCCGGCACTGATCGGCCCGTCGGAGATGGACCGGCGCATGGACTGGGGGATCGACACCTTCGCCCTCGACATCCCGCCCGGCTTCCAGCGCGACCTGCTGGCCGGCCGCTCGCCCACGCTACAGCTCAATATCGACGCGACCCGCATGTCGCAGGCCTTCACCGGCGGCGGCTACGTGCAGTCGATCCTGGCGGCGGAGATCGCGGAATACCTGAACCGCGAGCGCGGCGGCGTGGCCGCGCCGGTCGACCTCGTCTTGCGCGCGCGCTTCAATCCGGGGCTGGAGAAGGCCTGGTTCGGGGCCGTCACCAACGTGCTGACCTCGATCACCATGCTCGCGATCGTGCTGACCGGGGCAGCGCTGATCCGCGAGCGCGAGCACGGCACGGTCGAGCATCTCCTGGTCATGCCGGTCAGTCCGCTCGAGATCATGCTGAGCAAGGTCTGGTCGATGGGGCTGGTCGTGCTCGCGGCTTCCGCCCTCTCCCTCGTCTTCGTGGTCCAGGGGGTGCTGCGGGTGCCGCTCGCCGGACCGGTCTGGCTGTTCGTCGCGGGAACGGCGCTGCATCTCTTCGCCACCACGGCGCTCGGCATCTTCCTCGCCACGGTGGCCGGATCGATGCCGCAGTTCGGGCTGCTGATGATCCTGGTCCTGGCGCCGCTCAAGATCCTGTCCGGCGGCACCACACCGCGCGAGAGCATGCCCGAACTGCTGCAGACGGTGATGCTGGCCGCGCCGGATACGCATCTCGTCATCCTGGCGCAGGCGATTCTGTTCCGGGGCGCGGGTATCGACGTGGTCTGGCCGCAGTTCCTGGCCTTGTTGGTCATCGGCGCCGCACTCTTTGCCTATTCGCTGAGGCGGTTCCGCCAGTCGCTGCAATAGGCGGCGTCAGAAGGGCTTTACCACCACCAGTACGGCGACCACGCACACGCCCGCGAGCACGGCGATCCCGGCATGGCGGAAGGCGGCGGCGGGGAGATGGGCCGGATTGGCCGAAAGCCGGGCGAGCCGGCCCGAGAGCACGCCGTGCAACGCCGAGAGAAGGAAGACGAAGACGAGCTTGGCCCACAGCCAACCGGCCGAGAAGAAGCCGGCATGCGCCGCCGTCAGGATCCCGAGTGCCCAGGCAAGACCCATGGCGGGCACCGTGTAGCGCCGGTCCCAGAAGCGCACCGCGGCGATCCAGGCCTGCGCTTCCGAGCTCCGCGGTGTCGGCAGCGCGACGAGGCGCGCATGGGCCAGCGCCAGCAGCAGCATGCCGCCCATCCAGGCGATCACCGCCGCGACATGCAGCGCCTTGAGCCAGAGAAGGGTCATGATCGGGCGGCCATGGCCGCCTCCTTGCGCTTCAGCATGCCGGCGAGGAGGAAGGCGCCGAAGGGGATGCAGGCGGCGAGGGCCGCCCGCGCCGTCTCCATCCTGGACCAGCCGCCCGCCGACACCGCCTGCGCCAGCATCCAGACGTAGAGAAGGAAGACGAATCCATGCACTGGGCCCATCACCGAGGTCGCCGCAGGGTACCCCGCGAGATGCTTCAGGGGCACCGCGACGACGACGAGGCCGGCGAGCGTGGTCCCTTCGAGAAGCGACACCAGGCGCAGGCTCCGGAGCGGTGAGGTTGTCATGCCCCCGACATTGCCCGAAAACGGGACCCGCCCGCGCCGTGTCCAGGTGCCGCAGCCGTGGGCCTGCAGGGTTTGAATCACGATCGCCGCTGCGCGATCCTCCCCGTCGCACAGTCAGGGAGAACGTCATGGCGGATGACCACGAAAATCTGATCGCGCTGAACCGCGACTACATCGATTCCGTGCAGAAGGGCAACGTGCGCCGATTCGAGGAGATCCTGTCCGACGATTTCCTGTGTTCGAATCCGGATGGTTCCCTGGTCGACCGGACGCAGTTCCTGGCCCAGACGGCGAAGCCGGTCACGATCAGCGGCCTGACGGCGGAGGACGTCCGGATCCGCATCATGGGAGAGGTGGCCCTGATCCATGCCCGCACGCGCTATCGCGACGCCGACGGGGTGGAGCATCGAGGCCGCTATACCGATGTCTGGGCGAAGCGCGGCGGCCGCTGGCTCGCCGTCGCGGCGCATGTGACGCGCTGAAGCGAAAGGTGTCCTAAGCGGGCGGCCTCTCCTGGCAGAAGGCTTCGGCCGACCGCCGCGGGCCGAGCGTCACCGGTGCACCCTGCGGAATGATGAATTCGCTCACGCCCACGGGACTGGCCGCCGCCGGGTTCCAGTTATAGGTCCAGCCCATGCCGGTGAAGGGAGCGCCGTCATGGGGATAATCGCCCGGGATCGCATGCGGGTTCTGGAACCCGGTTCTATGCGCTTTCAACACCTGCTGGGCGACGAAGCGGAGCTGCTCGTAGTGAAGGTGCCGCTTCAGCTTCTCGTCCGCATTCTCGGGGGCCGGCGGCATGTTGACGTCGATGGCGGCGACGAGCGCGAAGCCGCACCGCTCCGCTTCGACGCCATGGCCGCTGAGGCAGGGACGAAAAATCTCCCGCGCCGCCACCTTGACACTCTGCACCATGCGCGGCGTCTGCGCCGGCGCCAAGCCGAGCACCTGCTCGAGGTTGCGCACGTCGCCGCCGTCACGCCTGCATGCCCCCCGGAGCTGTTCCGGCGTCGCCACCCAGTGGGATTTCGTGATCTTTCCTCCCTCGGCCGCGAGCGGAAGGAAGCCGAAACTGACGAACTCGATCTCCTGCTTCGGATCGGCGAAGGAGACGAGCTTGGGATCGCTGCCTGGTTTGCGGACCGCCGCCTGGGCGATCGAGCGCTCGAAGGCCGTGTTGGGATCGGCAGGGAACCGGCCGGAGAGCCAGACCGCCGCCGCCCCGAGCCCGACGGGCAGGGCAGGAACCAGAATGAATCCGAGGACCAGGAACCGCAGCAGCCAATTCGGCGCATGGGGCGCGGTCTCGGGCTTTGCCGTGGAGAACACAGGTCACCTCCCGTCCAGCGCTTTCAGGAGGTCGACGTTGGTGAGCCAGCCGAGCATCGTCTCGGTGCCCCTGCCGCTCGCCGTGACGACGAGGTCCTGCGCGCCTGGCACGGCAGACAGGGCTGCCCGCGCCTCGCCGAGCGTCGTGGCCGGGGCGACGAAGGCGACCAGCTTCGTGATCTGATCGGCGGTTTCGCGATCGGCGAGCATGTCGGCGAAGGTGAGCGCTCCCGGCGCAGCGATGTTCTTGACGATGAAGGCGTTCAGCGTGGCCTGATGGATCAGATGGCGAAAGACGCCCTTCTCGACGATGACGAGCCTGGAGACGGCCGTCCCGCCATCGGTCGGATTGAAGCGCTTCTTCAGATCCTCCAGCGTGATCTGCGGTGCCGGCGTCTTGTCCAGGTCGATCAGGTTGAGGATCGAGGTCGTCGGCCGCATCCGGGTGGAGACGAGTTGGTCAGCCCCGGACGGCGGGCCGCCCCGACCGATCGCGTTGTCGAGGCTCGTGCTGGTCCGTTCCAGGCTCTGGGCGGAGAAGTAGAAGGCGAGAACGGTCCCGACCCAGCCGGCCAGGACCGGCAGGATGGAGTTGAAGGTCTTTTCCGCCACGTTCGCCGCCTGGGTGTTTCCCTGCACGACGGCGATGCCGATGACCGAACCGATCAGGAGGAAAAGGGTGAAGAACGCGCCGAGGACGACGAGCCCGGCGATGCGGTATCGCGACCTGCCGGGATCATCCTCGGAGGCGCGCGGCTCGTCCCTGGCTGCGGTCGCGGTGCTCATGGCTTCATCTCGGTCGGCGAACGGCGGACAACGGCACTAGATACTTTTCTAATCTATAAAGCAACCAAAAATAGCAGATGGTTCATGCGCGCCGGCTGAGGGGCCTTCGCCGCGGCCAAGCGGAAGCGAGCGCCCCTCCCGGAACGGCTTCGCCTAGCGCGGAAGCGACATCGGCGCGCCGGCCGGAAGATCGGCATAGCCGGTGGCCAGTACGACAGGATCCCAGTTCGAGACCCTCGCGTCCGCGTCCACCAAGTAGAGGGCCTAGTCGTTCACGGCATCGACAGGCAGGCGGTATCGGCCATCACCGGCGGGCGAGGTCTGGGCCCGCTTCACTCGTTTCATCCTTCCCCCGCAGGCGGAGCCGGCGGATGTCCGGCCCGGTCGGCCCTGAACCGGGGAACGCGGCTGTCGCGAAAGGGGTGCGCCTGCCCTTAACCGGCCGCCTCGGGCGTGGCGGGCCCGGCCGCGCAGGGGGCGAGAGCGCGAAAGGCGTCATATTGCGACAGGAAGACCCGGCCGGCGAAATGCTCGAAGAAGTCCGAGCGCCGGAGCGCGTCCATGACCGGCCCCTTCACCTCGGAGAGATGGAAGCCGACCCCCGCCGAGCGCAGCCGGTCGGCGATGGCTTCCAGGCTCTCCAGCGCGGAGGCGTCGATCATGTTCACCGCCGAGCACATGAGCACCACGTTGCGCAGGCGGGGCCGGGCCGCCACCTCGGCCAGGATGCGATCCTCGAGGAAGCGCGCATTGGCGAAATAGAGACTCTCGTCGACCCGCATCGAGAGCAGTTCCGGGTGGGTCAGCACCGGATGACGGTCGACGTTGCGGAAATGCTCGCTGCCGCGGACCTGCCCGACGATGGCGATGTGCGGCTTGCTGGTGCGCCACAGGAACAGCAGCAGCGAGAGGCCGACGCCGGCCATGATGCCGGTCTCGACACCGATGGTGAGGACCAGGGCGATCGTCGCCGCCATGGCCGCGAAATCGGCCTTGGAGTAGACATAGGTCCGCCGGATGGCCCCGAGGTCGACGAGCGACAGCACGGCGACCACGATCGTCGCCGCCAGCACCGCCTGGGGCAGCAGGCGGAAGAAGGGCGTCAGGAACAGTGCCGCCGCCAGGATTCCGATTGCTGTCAAGGCGCCCGCCAGGGGGGTTTCGGCGCCGGCGTCGAAATTCACGACGGAGCGGGCGAAGCCGCCGGTCACCGGATAGCCGCCGCTCACGGCCGCGGCGATGTTGGCGCCGCCGAGGCCGACCAGTTCCTGGTTCGCGTCGATCCGCTGGCGGCGTCGCGCGGCCAGGGTCTGGGCGACGGAGACGGATTCCACGAAGCCGACCAGGCCGATCAGGACGGCGGCCGGCAGCAGATCCAGCCACAGGGCTGCGTCGAACACAGGCAGCGCGAAGGGAGGCAGGCCCGCCGGAATCTCGCCCACGAGCCTCACCCCGGCCGCGCCGAGATCGAGCAGGTCCACCGCCAGGATGGAGACCAGGATCGCCGCCAGGGGGCCAGCCTTGGCGAGCAGGTCGGCCGGCCGCGGGCCGAGACCCAATCCGCGCAGGAGGGGTTTCAGCGAGCGGCGCGCCCAGAACAGGAAGGCGAGGCAGCCGGCGGCGATCGCGAGCGTCGGCGGGTTGACGTCAGGCAGGGCGCGGGCGAGGCCGGTCAGAATCTGCGGCAGCGTATCGCCGCCGGCGCGGACGCCCAGAAGATGGCGGACCTGCCCGGCCGCGATCAGGATGCCGGAGGCGGTGATGAAACCCGATATCACCGGGTGGCTGAGGAAGTTGGCGAGGAAGCCGAGCCGCAGGACCGCCATGGCGAGCAGGACCAGCCCCGACAGGAAGGCGAGCGTGACCGCCGCGGCTATATAGGCGGGCGACCCTGCCGCCGCGATCGGCGCCACGGCGGAAGCCGTCATCAGCGAGACGACCGCGACGGGGCCCACGGCCAGCGTGCGGCTTGTGCCGAACAGGGCATAGGCGCAGAGCGGCAGGATCGAGGCATAGAGACCGACCTGGGGCGGCAACCCGGCCAGCATCGCGTAGGCGAGGCTCTGCGGCACCAGCATGATGGTGACGATCACGGCGGCGAACAGGTCGCTGACCGCTTCGCCGCGAGTATAGCGCGGCGCCCAGTCCAGGATCGGCAGGAAGGAGGCGAGGCGGCGCATGGCCAGACGCGACCGGATCGGCCGTGCGTTTCAGAGCGCGTTGATCGGCAGCTTCAGGAAGTGCCGCCCGTCGGCATCGGCCGGCGGCAGCGCGCCGGCGCGCATGTTCACCTGCAGCGAGGGCAGGATCAGGCGCGGCATGCCGAGCGTGCGGTCGCGCGCCTCGCGCATGGCCACGAACTCGTCCTCGCCGATGCCGTCGCGGACGTGGATGTTGTGGGCGCGCTCCTCCGCCACCGTGCTCTCCCAGCGGATCTCGCGCCCGTTCGGGCCGTAGTCATGACACATGAAGAGGCGCGTGCGGGGCGGCAGGTCGAGGATGCGGCGCATCGAACGGAACAGGACACGCGCATCCCCGCCCGGGAAATCGGCCCGGGCCGACCCCCCGTCGGGCATGAACAGCGTATCGCCGACGAAGGCCGCATCGCCGATCACATGCGTCATGCAGGCCGGTGTGTGCCCCGGCGTATGCAGGGCGACGGCTTCGAGCCCGCCGATCGAATAGGTGTCGCCGTCCCTGAACAGGCGGTCGAACTGGCTGCCGTCGCGGCGGAACTCCGGCCCCTCGTTGAACACCCGCCCGAAGACCTCCTGCACGGCGGTGATCTTCTCGCCGATGCCGATCTTCCCGCCGAGCGCGCGCTGGATATAGGGCGCGGCCGACAGGTGGTCGGCATGCACATGGGTCTCGATCTGCCATTCGAGCGACAGGCCGTTTTCGCGCACATGGGCGATCATCGCATCGGCGGACCGGTAGCCGATGCGGCCCGCCGCATAGTCGATGTCCATCACCGAATCGACGATCGCGCAGGCCGTCGAGCCGGGATCGCGGACGACGTAGCTGATGGTGTTGGTGTCGGGATCGAAGAAGCCGGTGACCTCGGGCTTCCCCTTCGCTTCGGCCGCGACCTGGACGGCGTTCATGATGTCTCTCCCTAGATCCGGATCGGCGGCGAAGGCTTTCAGGCGGGCGAGCGGCGGGCCAGCCCGCCGGCCAGCCAGCGGGCGCCGCCCATGCCGGCGAACATGGCGGCGACGAAGATCCAGGCCGCCTGGCCCCCGGTGGTCAGCGCCGTGAGCGCGGGGCCGGGACACAGGCCGACCAGGCCCCAGCCCACGCCGAAGAGCGCCGGGCCGAGCAGGATGCGGCCGTCGATCCCGGTGGTCGGGGGCAGGTGGAAGGACTCGGCGAAGACCGGGCGGGCGCGGCGCAGCACCAGGCGGTAGCCGACGAAGCCGACGGCGATGGCGCCGGCCATGACGAAGGCGAGGCTGGCGTCCCAGGTGCCGGCAGGGATGGCGCCGACATCGAGGAAGTTCAGGACCTTGGCCGGGTTCGACATGCCGGCGACGACGAGGCCGGCACCGAAGAGCAGGCCGATGACGAACTGGGCGAGGATGGCCATGGCAGGGCTCACAGGACGTGGCGGGAGAGGAAGACGGTGAGCATCGCCGTCGCCATGAAGACGCAGGTGGCGACCAGCGAGCGCAGCGACAGGCGTGACAGGCCGCAGACCCCGTGGCCGGAGGTGCAGCCGTTGCCCCAGACGGCACCGAAGCCGACCAGCAGGCCCGCCGTCGCCAGGAGAGGCGGGCCGGCCTGGATCACCGGCGCCGCAACCTGGCCGGCGGTCAGGCCGATCAGCACCGGCGCCAGCACCAGCCCGAGGACGAAGGCGAGCCGGCCGGGCAGGTCGGCGTCGGCATAGGGCGGCAGCAGGCGGGAGGCGATGCCGCTGATGCCGGCGATCCGGCCCGTCGCCGCCATCAGCGAGACGGCCGAGAGGCCGAGCAGCGCGCCGCCGGCGAGCGAGAGGAAGGGAGTGAAGTCGGTCGGCGTCATGACTCTAGGCCCTGGGGCAGGTGCGGATGCCGAGGAGGGTGTAGGCCGGACAGAACCGGAACGCCCCCGTGGCCAGAAGGACGAGGCCGACCGCCACGACGACGTAGCGCCAGGCCCCGAGCGGGGCGAAGCTCTCGGCGAAGGCGAAGGGCGCGACGGCGAGTATGATGCCGGCGAGCAGCCTGAGTGCGCGATCGAGTGAACCGACATTGGCCATGGGGTGATTCCTTAATGCCTTATAGGTTGATTATTATCTTCGTATCTTCTAAGATGTCAACATGAAAATGGACATGAAAGACGCCGTATTTTCCGAGATGGAGGGCAAGGCCGAGGAGGCCGCCCGCCTCCTCGGCACGCTGGCCAATGCCAAGCGGTTGATGGCGCTCTGCCACCTGCTGGAGGGCGAGAAGTCGGTCAACCAGCTCGCCGCGATGATCGACCTGTCGCCCACGGCGCTGTCCCAGCACCTGGCGCGGATGCGCGACCTCAGGCTGGTCGAAACGCGGCGGGAGGGCCAGACGATCCACTACCGGCTGGCGAGCCGGGAGGTGGCGGCGGTGCTGGAGACGCTCTACCGGATCTATTGCGCGCCGGCCGGGGAACCGACGGACGCGGGCTGAGGCGGCGGAGCGCCGCGGCGAACTGCCGCGCGACCGATGGACGGCGGGATCGAACCGCCCGCCGGGGTAGAGATTGACGGAATACGACCCGGAGCGCCGGCCGGGACAGGGTCCGGCCGCCCGAACATCGAGGAGCCGCATCCGATGGAAAGCCTCGACGCGCTTCTGCTGGCCCGCATCCAGTTCGCCTTCACCGTCAGCGCCCACATCATCTTCCCCGCCTTCTCCATCGGCCTCGCCAGCTATCTCGCGGTGCTGAACGGACTCGGCCTGTGGACGGGGCGCCGGGTCTTCGGCGACCTGTTCAACTACTGGAAGAAGATCTTCGCCATCACCTTCGGCATGGGCGTCGTCTCCGGCATCGTGATGAGCTACCAGTTCGGCACCAACTGGAGCGTCTTCTCCGACAAGGCGGGCCCGGTGATCGGCCCGCTGATGGGCTACGAGGTGCTGTCCGCCTTCTTCCTGGAGGCGGGCTTCCTCGGCGTCATGCTGTTCGGGCGCGAGCGGGTCGGGCCGATGCTGCACTTCCTCGCCACCGCCATGGTCGCCTTCGGCACCTTCCTCTCGGCCTTCTGGATCCTGGCGGTGAACAGCTGGATGCAGACCCCGGCGGGCTACGCCGTCAACGACGTGGGCCAGTTCGTCGCCACCGACTGGTGGGCGGTCATCTTCAACCCGTCCTTCCCCTATCGCTTGGTCCACATGGTGCTGGCGGCCTACCTGACCACCGCCTTCGTGGTCGGCGCGGTCGGCGCGTTGCACCTGCTGCGCAACCGCGAGAACGAGGCGGCGCGCGTCATGTTCTCCATGGCGATGTGGATGGCCGCCATCGTGGCCCCGCTGCAGATCCTCGCCGGCGACGTCCACGGTCTCAACACGCTCGAGCACCAGCCGGCCAAGATCGCCGCCATGGAGGGGCATTTCGAGACTCATGCCGGGGCGCCGCTGATCCTGTTCGGCATCCCGCGGCCGTCCGAGGGGCGCGTCGACTACAAGGTCCAGATTCCCAATCTGGGCTCGTTGATCCTCACCCATTCCTGGGACGGGGTGGTGCGCGGACTGAACGAGTGGCCGGCCGAGCAGCGCCCGCCGATGGCGATCGTCTTCTGGAGCTTCCGGATCATGGTGGCGATCGGCATGGCCATGCTGGGGATCGGCCTTTGGAGCCTGTGGGCACGCTGGCGCGGGCGGCTGTACACGTCGTCCTGGCTGCACCGTGCCGCGCTGCTGATGGGACCGTCGGGCTTCGGCGCCGTGCTGGCCGGCTGGATCACGACCGAGGTCGGCCGCCAGCCCTGGACCGTCTACGGCCTGCTGACCACCGCGCAATCGGCCTCGCCGATCGACGCGGCGGCGGTGGGCGCCTCGCTCGTCGCCTTTGTCGTGGTCTATTTCGCCCTGTTCGGGGCCGGCACCTTCTACATTCTCCGGCTGATGAACCTGCCCCCGCGCGGAAACGAGCCGGGGCTGCCGCCGCAGGAGCCGGTGCGCGCCGGCGGCATCGTCCCCGCCCCCGTCATGGCGGGGCGGAACACGCTTCCGGACAAGGCATAGGAGAGCCGCGATGACACTCGACCTGCCGCTCATCTGGGCCGGGCTGATCGCCTTCGCGGTCCTCGCCTATGTCCTGCTGGACGGCTTCGACCTCGGCGTCGGCATCCTGTTTCCGCTGATCCGCGGCGAAGCCCATCGCGACGAGGCGATGAATTCCGTCGCCCCCGTCTGGGACGGCAACGAGACCTGGCTGGTGCTGGGCGGCGGCGGCCTCCTGGCCGTCTTCCCCCTCGCCTACGGGATCATCATGTCGGCCCTCTACGCGCCGATCATCGTCATGCTGCTGGCGCTGGTCTTCCGCGGCGTCGCCTTCGAGTTCCGCTGGAAGACGAAGCGCGGGCAGTTCCTCTGGGATTGGGCCTTCGCCGGCGGTTCGCTCGTCGCGGCCTTCGCCCAGGGCGTCGCCCTCGGCGCGCTGGTCCGCGGCATCCCGGTCGAGGGGCGGGCCTATGCCGGGGGCTGGTGGGACTGGCTCTCCGCCTTCAGCATCCTGACCGGCGTGGCCCTGGTGATCGGCTATGCGCTGCTGGGCGCGACCTGGCTGATCTGGAAGACCGAGGGGCATGTCCAGCGCCGCGCCTACGACATCGCCTTCTGGGTCGCGCCCGCGACCATCGTGCTGATCGGCGCCGTGAGCCTGTGGACGCCCTTCCTGGACGACCGCTACGCGGCGCGCTGGTTCGGCTGGCCGCAGGTGCTGCTGGCCGGCCCGGTCCCGCTCGCCGTGCTGGCGGCCGCCTTCGTCCTCCTGCGCGGGCTGACCGGCCGCAGGGAGCTTTCGCCCTTCCTCGCCTCGCTCGCGCTCTTCGTGCTCTGCTTCGCCGGGCTCGGCGTCAGCTTCTATCCCTACATGGTCCCCCACGCGGTCACCATCCGGGACGCTGCCGCCCCCGACAACAGCCTCGCCTTCCTGCTGGTCGGCGCGGCCGTGCTGGTGCCGCTCGTGCTCGCCTACACCGCCTATGCCTACTGGGTGTTCCGGGGCAAGGTGAACTCGTCCGGCGGGTATCACTGATGCCGTTCGGCCGCACCGCGCGGCGCATCGGCTGGATGGTCGCCATCTGGACGGCGAGCGTCGCGGCGACGGCCGCCCTGGGCTACGCCCTGCGCCTCATCCTGCTCTGAAGCCCGGCGCACTTGCGCGGCCCGGCGCGATGAACGAGGGTTGGGGCAAAAGGATACGGGATGGGGGGCTCGGATTGGCCAGCGAACATGTCGATGTTCTGATCGTCGGCGCCGGCCTTTCGGGGATCGGCGCCGCCTGGCACCTGCAGCGCAACTGTCCGGGGCTGAGCTTCGCCATTCTCGAGGGCCGCGAGCGGATCGGCGGCACCTGGGACCTGTTCCGCTACCCCGGCGTCCGCTCTGACTCGGACATGTACACGCTCGGCTATTCCTTCCGCCCCTGGCGCGACGCCAAGGCGATCGCCGACGGTCCCGCGATCCTGGACTACATCCGCGCCACCGCACGCGAGAGCGGGATCGATCGCCACATCCGATTCGGCCACCGCGCGCGTGCCGCCGCCTGGTCGACCGACGAGGCGGCCTGGACGGTCGAGGCCGAACGCGCGGACGGCACGACGGCGCGGATCACCTGCGGGTTCCTCTACCTATGCGCCGGCTACTACGATTATGCCCGCGGCCATGCGCCCGCCTTCGCCGGCGCCGAAGCCTTCGGCGGCCGCATCGTCCATCCGCAGGACTGGCCGCAAGACCTCGACTACGCGGGCAGGCGGGTGATCGTCATCGGCTCGGGAGCCACCGCGGTGACGCTGGTGCCGGAGATGGCGAAGACGGCGGCGCATGTCACCATGCTGCAGCGCTCGCCCACCTACATGGTCTCGCGCCCGAGCGAGGATCGGATCGCCAACGCGCTCCGCCGCCGGTTGCCGGCGAAGATCGCCTATGGGCTGACGCGCTGGAAGAACGTGTTGTTCGGCATGTACTTCTACCGCCTGTGCAAGCGCGATCCCGAGCGCGTGAAGCGCCTTCTGCTCGGCGGTGTGCGGGCCTGGATGGGCGAGGCCTATGACATCGGCCGGCACTTCACCCCACGCTACCGGCCCTGGGACCAGCGGCTCTGCCTCGTGCCGGACGGGGACTTTTTCCGGGCGCTGCGCAAGGGCAGTGCGTCGATCGTCACCGCCCGGATCGACCGCTTCACCGAGGGCGGCATCCGGCTCGAATCGGGTGAGGAACTCCCCGCCGACGTCATCGTGAGCGCCACCGGGATCGAACTGCTGCCGGCGGGCGGCATGGCGCTGAAGGTCGACGATCGCCCGGTCGATCTGCCCGCGACCATCACCTATCGCGGCATGATGTATGAAGGCGTGCCCAACCTGGCGGTGGCGACCGGCTATACCAACGCGTCCTGGACGCTGAAGGCCGATCTCATCGCCGGCTATGTCTGCCGCCTGCTGAACCATATGCGGCGCAGGGGCCTGCGGATCTGCGTCGCCCGGAACGCCGATCCGGACCTGCGGCCCGAACCGGCGCTCGACTTCACGTCCGGCTATGTGCAGCGCGCGCTCGACCGGCTGCCGAAGCAGGGCTCGAAGGTGCCCTGGAAGCTGCACCAGAACTACCTCCGCGATCTGATCGGCCTGAAGCTGGGCCGGATCGAGGACGGCGCCATGACGTTCTCGAGATGATCTCCCCCGCCGACAGGCGGCGGGAGATCCTGGGTGGGGTTTGGCGCCTCCCCACCCCGGGTCGCCTTCGAGCCCCGTCCCGGCCGCCCGCGCGCTCGTGCCGGAGAGGAGAGCCTGTCAGGTGAAGAACCGGTTCCTGGGGCGCGGCAGTCCCAGGTTCTCGCGCAGCGTCTTGCCCTCGTATTCCCTGCGGAAGAGATTCCGCCGCTGCAGTTCCGGCACCACCTTGTCGACGAAATCGTCGAGGCCTTCCGGCAGGTAGGGGAACATGACGTTGAACCCGTCCGACCCACGCTCGACCAGCCATTCCTCCATCTGGTCGGCGATGGTCCGGGGCGTGCCGACCATGGCGAGCCCGGCATACCCGCCGAGCCGCTGGGCCAGTTCGCGCACCGTCAGGTTCTCCCGTTTCGCCAGCGCGATGGCGCGTTCGCGACCCGACTTGCTCTGGTTGCTCTCGGGGATTTCCGGCAGCGGTCCGTCGGGATCGAACTTGGAGGCATCGGTGCCGAGCGCGATAGAGAGCGAGGCGATGGCGCTTTCGTAGTGGACCAGGCTGTCGAGCAGCGCGCGCTTGCGTTTCGCCTCCTCCACCGTCTCACCCACCACCACGAAGCAGGCGGGCAGGATCTTCATGTGCTCGGGATCGCGCCCGACCGCGCGCATGCGGCCCTTCACGTCGGCATAGAAGCGCTGCCCCTCGGCGAGCGTCGACTGCGCGGTAAAGACCGCTTCCGCCGTCTCGGCCGCGATCTGCCGGCCCGCCTCGGAGGCGCCGGCCTGCACGATCACCGGCCATCCCTGGATGGGACGGGCGACGTTGAGCGGCCCACGCACGGACAGTTCCGGCCCCTTGTGGTTCAGCACGTGCATTTTCGCCGGATCGAAGAAGATCCCGGAATCCACGTCGCGAATGAACGCGTCGTCGGCGAAGGAGTCCCACAAGCCGGTCATCACCTCGAAGAACTCCCGGGCCCGCTCGTAGCGTTCGCCGTGCTCGGGATGCGCCTCCAGCCCGAAATTCGCAGCCGCGTCGGGATTCGAGGTGGTGACGAGGTTCCAACCCGCCCGCCCGCCCGACAGATGGTCGAGCGAGGCGAACTTCCGGGCCAGCAGATAGGGTACGTCATAGGTCGTTGAGCCCGTCGCGATCAGGCCGATGTGCTCGGTCACCGCGGCGAGCGCGGGAAGCAGAGTCATCGGATCGAAGGACGTCACCGTGTGGCTGCGGCGCAGCGACTCTACGGGCATGTTCAGGACGGCCAGGTGGTCGGCCATGAAGAAAGCGTCGAACTTGCCCGCTTCCAGCTTCCGGGTCAGGCGCTTCAGGAGCGGGAAATTGAAGTTCACATCCGGCCAGGCACCGGGATAGCGCCAGGCGCCGGTATGGATGGTGGTAGGGCGCATGAAGGCGCCGAGGCGAAGCTTGCGTCCGTCGCTCATGGCGAACCTCGATGGGTGATCTTCTCGCCGCCCATTGTTCGATATTTTTCGAACATACGCAATTGCAGCCGGAACGTGCTAAATCTGCCGGATGCGAAGCCTGCGGCATCCCACGGCGGCCGAGATCGAGCTGGAGCGCGTCCTCTATGCGCTCTCCGATCCCGTCCGTCTCGCGATCGTGCGCCAGCTCGACCGCGAGGGCGAGGCCACCTGCGGCGCGCTCGACTGCGGCCGACCGAAGTCGTCCATGTCCCACCATTTCCGCGTACTGCGCGAAGCCGGCGTCATCAGTTGCATCAATGAGGGCGCGACGCGGCGCAACTCGCTTCGCCGGAAGGAACTCGACCGGCTCTTCCCGGGACTCCTGAAGGCGGTGCTGCGGGTGGAACGCGCTTGAGCCATCCCGACCAGACGGCCAACGCCGCCTCATTCGACAGCGCGCACGACGACGTCTTCGGCCGCATCGCCTCCCGCTATGATGTCCTGTGCGATCTGTTCAGCCTCTTCATCCACCGGTCCTGGAAGCGGCGGGTCGCCCATCACATTGCCAGCCGGCCCTGGAACCTCATGCTGGATGCGGCCGCGGGCACGGGCGATATCGCCCTGCGGGTGATGGGCCGCGTGTCGGACCCCGAGAGGCGCCGCTGCATCGTCTCCGATATCAGCCCGGCGATGCTCGCGGTCGCCGAGAGACGGGCGGGAAGCCGCACCACTGGGCTCGACTTCCGTACACTCGACGCGCATCACATGCCGCAGATCGCGAGCGACAGCATCGACCTCTACGCCATGTCGCTCGGGATGAAGATCTGCGACCGGCACCTGGCACTGGAGGAGGCTTGGCGCCTGCTCCGCCCGGGCGGGACTTTCGTCTGCCTGGAAGCATCTGATATCCCGGTCGCCCCGCTGCAGCGGGCCTATCTCGCCTATATGCGGGTCTGCATGCCCCTGGTCGGCTGGATCGCCACCGGCGGCGACAGTTCGGCCTATGCCTATCTGCTGCGCGGGATCGAGAGCTTCCCGGGTGCCGAGGCCTTCGCCGAAGACATCAAGGCAAAGGGCTTCCTCGACGTACGGCACGAAAGGCTGTCGCTCGGCATCGTGGCCATCCATATCGCCCGGAAGCCATTCTCGTCATGAGGGGAATTCGTGGCGGTGTCCCGCCGCTTGCCGTGGTTCTGCTGGGACCGTGAGAAGAACGCCACACATTCCTCGGGTTTGCCAGCGCCGGTGCCTCAACGTCTAACGACTGGCTGTCGCTCTATACGCTGACGGGTTGACGCCTGTCGTCCGGCGGAACAGGCGGGCGAAGTGGCTCGGGCTCTGGAAGCCGACGCGAAGTGCGAGTTCGGTCACCGCCACCGGCTCGGCCGCCAGGATCCGGCGGGCGCGGGCAATGCGACGGTCGTTGACGAAGGCGAGCGGCGTTTTGCCCGTAGTGGCGCGGAAGGCGCGATGCAGGTGGCCGGCGGAAACGCCGACCAGGGCGGCAAGGTCCTCGACCAGGATCTCGCGCTCGATGTGCGTCTCCACGTAATCGGCGATGCGCCTGAGCCGCCAGGGTGGCAGCTTCCACGGGCCATCCGGCCGGGCGAGCGCAGGGCGGCCGTAGCGACGCGTCATGTAGCGGGCGAGCGCATAGGCCATGCTCTCGCAATAGAGCGCTTCCAGACCGCCGTCGGTGGCATGCAGGCGGGCGAATTCCGTCACCAGGCCCCGGATGAAAGCGTCCTCGGCATTGCTGAACGGAGCGAAGTCCCAGGGCCGGCCATCCTCCTCCCCGATCCGGTCCAGCGCGGCGGGATCGATGGCGATCGAAGCCCAGCTGGCCGACACCTCGGTCAGCCGCAGCCGCCGCTCGCAATGCGCTGGCACGAAGGACACCGCGCCTGCGAAATCCGGCCCCTTGTGCCGGTGACCGCAGTCGGTACGCACCTCGTTCATCCTGGCACCGCCGGAAAGGGTGACCAGCAACAGATGATCGGGGGTGCGGATCCGACCTTCCACCACCGGTGTGGCGGCGCGCCGGCCGGTGTCGAAGCAGCCGCCACGCCAGGCGAAGGACTGCCAATCGGTCGACCGCGGTTCGAGCAAGCGCGTATGCGAACGGTCCGGCATCTCTGCCCTACTCCCAGGCTGCGGTTCCCCGGCGCATCGGATCAGGATCGGACGATCGCGGTCAGAGTCAAGCGCGCGGGCTCCGCCCGAGCGGCCCTAAAGGAAGGGCGTCGCAACTCCTCGAAGGCGAAACCATGCATCACCGCCCGAATCCCATCCGCGGCAGCCGCCGCGACTTCGTTCTCGGCGCCGCCGGCCTCGGCCTGGCCGCAGCTTTGCCGCCCCGCTTCGCCGCCGCCCAACAGGCCCCCGTCATCACCCGCACGGTGCCGAAGACCAGCGAGGCACTGCCGGCGATCGGCCTCGGCACCTTTCTCACCTTCGACGTCGTGCCCGGGCAGCGGCGCGAGCACCTGCGCGGCGTGCTGCAGCGGTTTTGGGAGGCCGGCGGCCGGGTGGTGGACACCTCGCCGCTCTACGGCACGGCCGAGATCAACGTCGGCGACTACGCCACCGCGCTCGGCATCAGCGAGGAGCTCTTCTTCGCCAACAAGATCTGGTCCACCGGCGAGTATCTGGCCGACGAGAGTCATGCGCGGCGCAGCCTGGACCTGTCGCTGGGCCGGCTGTGGCGCGACAGGATCGACCTGATGCAATGCCACAGCCTGGTCAATGTCGACGTGGTCGTCCCCTATCTGCATGCCTGGAAGAAGGAGGGACGCATCCGCTACCTCGGCGTGACGCATTTCGAGAATCCCTATCAGGCGCCCCTGGCGCAGTGGATCGAGCGCGGCAATCTCGATTTCGTGCAGGTCAACTATTCGATCTTCAACCGCGCGGCCGAGGAACGCATCCTTCCCCTGGCGGCCGAGCGCGGCACCGCCGTGCTGGTCAACATGCCGTTCGAGAAGGCGCGCCTGTTCAAGGTGGTGGAGGGGCGGTCGCCGCCCGATTTCGCCCGCGAGATCGGGGCCACAACCTGGTCGCAGTTCTTCCTTAAGTGGATATTGGGGCACCCCGCCGTGACCTGCATCCTGCCCTCCACTTCCAACCCGGCGCACGCGGGCGAGAACATGGCGGCATTGCGCGGCCCCATCCCGGACCAGGCCATGCGGACCCGCATGCTGCGGCATATGGAGACGATCCAGGGCTTCGACCGCATCGCCCAGATGCCCTGGTATCCCGACAAGCGCTACGTCGGGATCATCGCGCGTTCGCAGGCCGAACTGCGGGCCCGGACCTGAAGGCACCGGGGCCCCGCGCAGGCGCATGGCCCCGGTTTCAGGAATCGTAGGCGCAGCGGAAGCCGACATAGACGGCGTAGAAGGCTGCCGGCTTCCAGGCGCTCACGCCCTGCTCCATCTGGTCCGGCCCGTACCACCAGGAGCCGCCCATGGTGCGACGGTCGTCGCCCTGTGCATCCGCGACCCATTCCCAGACATTGCCACCCATGTCGTAGAGGCCATTCACGCCGGGCGCCGTCTCCCCCGCCGGCGCGGCGCGCGGCCAGCGGTCCGGACGGGAGGTATTGGCATCGCCCGGCTGCAGCAGCGGATAGCGATAGGTCTGCCCGCGCAGATAGCCCGGCGGCGGTTCGGCACGTGTCTCCGTATAGGCGGCGGCGATCCATTCGGCCGCGGTGGGCAGGCGGCCACGCGCCGCCCGGCAATAGGCTTGCGCCTCCGCCCAGGAGAGATGTACGGCCGGCTCGTTCTCGGACGCCGGTTCGGCGCCGAAGGGGCGATAGACGATCCAGCCGGGGCGGCGCTCCCACCCGGCGCCGTACTCGAAGCCGCCGCCCTGCCGTTCCGCTTCGGTGACGAGGCCGCTGGCGCGGGCGAAGGCGCGGAACTGCCCGATGGTGACTTCGGTACGGTCGATCAGGAAGGCGCCGATGCGCACCCTGTCTCCGACCTGAGCGACGGCCACGCCGGGCAGGACCGACAGGAACAGCACAAGGGCGGCGGCGGACGCCTTCATCGGGAACCTCGCAGCGATGGGTACACGACGCTAGCGCAGGGCGCGACGGCGGCGCACGCGCGATCCTGACCCAGGGCGCGCAATTCTGACATGAACCGACGGGATCAGGCGCGCACAGCCCCCGCCTCCGACAGGATCGACTTCGTCGTGGCGCGCAGCACCTCCTCCGCCGCCCCACGATCTTCCAGCAGGCGCGCCAGCGACAAGGCGCCGACCATGCTGGCGACGAATGCGGTGGCCATGCGCTTCGCCTCCGCCGGCGGGCGGCCTTCGATCAGGCAGGCGACGCGGTCGACCAGGCGCCGGTAGCCGCCGGCCAGCACATCGCGGGCCGGGCCGCCGGTGCGGGTGGCCTCGGTGCCGAGCGCGGCGATGCAACAGCCGCGGTCGGGACTGTCGCGATGCGCCATCGACAGGTAGTTCTTCACCAGCGCCTCCAGGCCCTTGCCCCTCGGCGCCTTCTCCGCCGCCCTGATCAACTCCTCCCTGCTCGCCGTCAGCGCCCAATCGGCCGCTTCGCCCGCCAGGGCCTCCTTCGAGGGGAAGTGCTTGTAGAAGCCGCCATGGGTCAGGCCGGCCTCCTTCATCAGATCGGCGATGCCCATGCCGGCGATCCCGTGCCGGCGGAACTGCACCGCCGCCGTGCGCACGATGCGTCGGCGGGTCTCTTCGGCCACTTCGCGCGACTGCCGCATCGGCGCGCTCCCGCACTTGCCATTGACAGTTGGATGTTGAGTATCATCTAATTAGATGACGAACAACATCCAAATGGACCCGCCGTGACTCCCGACGCGCTCGCCGACGCCCTGATCCGCCCCAGGCGCCCGAAGGCACACTCGCCCGCGCCGGCGCGCCGGCTGCGCGCGGGAGATTTCGAGGTCGCGCTGCACGCGGCCGGCGATGCCCAAGCGCCCTTCAAGATCCTCGCCGTCCATGGCTGGGAGGCCGATCACCGCGACCTGCTCGGCCTCACCGCCCGGCTGCCCTTTCCGGTCGCGGTCACGGCGCCCGACCTGCCGGCGCACGGCGCCTCTTCCGGCGGGACGATGATGATTCCCGAGGCCGCGCGCGCCCTTCTCGCCGTCGACGCGGCTGGCGGCCCGTTCGACCTCGTGATCGCCCATTCCATCGGAACGGCGGCGACCCTGGTGGCCCTGGCGGACGGCCTTCGCGCCGGCGCGGCCGTGCTGCTGGCCCCGCCCGCGAACTACGTGAAACAGCTCGAGCTCGGCGCGCGCGCCGCGGGCGCCCCGCAGGCCCTCATCGACGCGGCGCTTGCGGTTCTGCGCCGGCGCTGCCCGGCGCTCGACCGGATCGACAGCCCCGCGATCGCGTCCCGGGTCGGCATTCCGGCACTCGTCGTCGTGGCCGGGCGCGACCGCACCCTCGACCCGGCGGACGGCCGCGCGGTGGCTTCCGCCTTGCCGCGCGGGCGCCTGCTCGACCTGCCGGCGGCGACCCACCGCAGCGTGATCGAAGATCCGGCGGTGGCGGCCGCGATGGCCGAACTGCTCGAATGCCGGCCCGGCCTCGCCCGCGCGTCCTGATCACCAGGCACCGGCCGCCGCGCGAAGCCTGGGCGCGGCGAAGTCGAGGAAGGCACGGACCTTGGCCGGAGCGCGCCGGCCTTCGAGGTGCACGAGGCTGACCGGTGCCGGCGGCGGCTCGAACCGGTCGAGCACGATGCGAAGCCTTTTCTGCCGAACGGCCTCAGCCGCCTGATAGGACAATACCCGCACGAGGCCGTGGCCGGCCGCCGCCGCGGCGACCGCGACTTCGGCGGTGTTCACGGTGAGGCGCGGCCTCGTCTTCACGACGATCCTGCGGGTTCCCGACTGCAGGCTCCACTCCTGCAGGCCCGGGCTGCCTGCGAAGGCGATCGTATCGTGGCCGGCAATCTCGTCCGGCGTCCGCGGCGTGCCCCGCGCCTTCAGATAGCCCGGCGCGCCGCAGATGACGGAACGCATGCCGCCGACCCGGATGGCGGACAGGGCCGAATCCGGCAGGACGGCGATGCGCACGCCCACGTCGATCCCTTCGTCGATCAGATCCACCACACGGTCGATCAGCAGCAGGCGAAGGTCCAGGCGCGGGTGCGCGGCGAGAAAGTCGAGCGCGATCGGCGCCACGAACATCCGCCCGAAGGAGGCCGGCGCGGTCAGGCTCAGCAGACCCGTCGGCGCGGCGGCGGTGCCGCTCGCTGCGGCCTCGGCCTCGTCGAGATCGGCCAGGATGCGGCGGGCGTCGGCGAGCAGCCCGCGCCCGGCCTCCGTCACCCGCACGATACGCGTCGTGCGATGCAGCAGGCGGGTACCCAGCCGCGCCTCCAGTGCGGCCACGGCGCGCGTGACCGCAGGCGGCGACAGCCGCAGCCGGCGGGCGGCCGCCGCGAAACTCTGCCCCTCGGCCACGGCGGCGAAGATGCGAAGCGTCTCCAGGCGGTCCATCAGATTATTCCACAATATGGAACAGTCGATTGTCAAAGAGAGATATTCTTCGGCGCCCGCCGATGGCGCATCCTCAGGTCCAGCAGTCGAGACGAGGATGCCATGAACGAGGACCTGTCCCCCTTCCATGCCGGCGAGGTCGCGGTGCAGACCCGGGCCGGCGTACGCGAGCGCGTGGTGCGCAACGGCGCCGGGCGGATGATCCGCCCCTTCATGCCGGAGCAGCACCGGGACTTCTTCGCCCTGCTGCCGACGCTCTTCGTCGCCAGCGCGGATGCGACGGGGCAGCCCTGGGCCTCGGTGCTCGCCGGGCCGCCCGGCTTCCTCGACAGTCCCGATCCGGTCACGCTGACCGTGCGGGCGCAGCCCCTGGCCGGCGATCCGCTGGCGGCCCATCTGAGGCCGGGCGCACCGCTCGGGCTGCTCGGCCTCCAGTTCCACACCCGCCGCCGCAACCGCATGAACGGGCACGTGATCGCGGCGGGGACGGCCGGTTTCAGCGTCCATGTCGATCAGAGCTTCGGCAACTGTCCGCAATACATCCAGGCGCGGGCGCCGCTCACCCTCGCCGCTCCCGAACCCGGCCTCGTCCGGCGCGAGGGGGCGGGGCTCTCGGCGCAGGCGCGCGCCCTGATCGGCCGGGCCGATACCTTCTTCATCGCCAGCGGCACGGCCGATCAGGGCCTCGACATGTCGCACCGCGGGGGGCGGCCCGGCTTCGTGCGGGTGGCGGAGGAGGATGGCCGCACCGTGCTGACCGCGCCCGACTTCCGTGGCAACAACATGTTCAACACCTTCGGCAACATCGAGGCCGATCCCCGCATCGGGATGCTGTTCGCCGATTTCGGATCAGGCGACCTCCTCACCCTCGCCGGCCGTGCGGAGATCCTTTGGGAGGGGCCCGAACTCGCGGCCTTTGCCGGCGCGGAGCGGCTGCTTCGGGTGACGATCGAACAGGGCGCGATGATGCTGCACGCCTTGCCGCTGACCTGGTCGGAACCGCAGTTCGCCCCGCAGGTCGCCGCAACCGGCTCCTGGCCCTCCTGACCGCGTGCTAGCCTGGGGGATGCCCCCTCCTCCAGGCACATCGGGCCAGGGCCGGCCCGCCACCGACATCGTGCTGGTCGGTGGCGGGCATGCGCATGTGCAGGTCATGACGCGCCTCGCGGCGGCCTCGGCGGCGGGCATCAGGCTGACGCTCGTCACCCGCGACCCGGAGACCCCCTATTCCGGCATGCTGCCGGGCTTCGTGGCCGGCCTCTACCGGCGTGAGGAGATCCATATCGATCTCGTACGGCTCGCCGCCGCCACCGGCACGCGCCTGGTGCATGCCGCCGCCATCGGCCTCGACCGGGCAGCGAGGCGCGTGCTGCTCGAGGGCCGGGAACCCGTCGCCTACGATCTGTTGTCGCTCAATACCGGCATCACCCCCGATCTGACGGGCATCGAGGGAGCGCAGGCGCACGGGATCGCGGTCAAGCCGATCGGTCGTCTCGTCGGCCGGATCCAGGCGCTCGACGACGATCCCCCGCGCGCGCTCGCGGTGATCGGCGGCGGCGTCGCCGGGGTCGAGCTCGTCATGGCGCTCGCCCGGCGCTTTCGCGGCCGGACCACCGCCTTCACCCTGATCGGCGGCGAACGCCTGGTGCCCAGGCTGAATGCCGGCATCCGCCGCCGCGTGGCCGCCGCCCTCGCCGCCCGCGGCATCGCAGCGATCACCGGCGACCCGGCCGTCGCCATCGACCCCGGGGGCGTCGTCACCCTTGCGGGCCGGCGCATCGCCGCCGATGCCGTGTTCCTCTCGACCGGGGCGCGGGCGCCATCCTGGTTCGCCGGCACCGGTCTGCCGCTCGCCGCCGACGGCTCGATCGAGCAACGCGCCACGCTGCAGGCCTGCGGCGACGACGACGTCTTCGCCGCCGGCGATTGCGCGGTCATGCCGCGGGAACCGCGCGAGAAGGCCGGTGTCTTCGCCGTGCGCCAGGGCCCCGTCCTGGCGGACAACCTGCTCGCCCGGGCGAAAGGACGGCCCTTGCGCTCCTATCGGCCGCAGAAACGCTTCCTGGTGCTGATCGGGACCGGGGACGGAGAGGCCATCGGCGGGCGCGGCGGCCTCCTCGCCTTCCAGGGCCGCTGGGCCTGGGCCTGGAAGGACCGGATAGACCGCCGCTTCATGGCGTTGTTTTCCGGCCCCGCCCCGACGGCTCCGCTATAGTCGGCGCCAGCGAAAAGGAGCACCCCATGCAGCAGCGCCGGATCGGCCAGAGCAGCCTCAGCGTCTTCCCCCTGGGCCTAGGCTGCATGTCTTTCTCTGGCGTCTATGGCGACAGCGACGACGCCGAGGCCAGGAAAGTCATCGCCCATGCGCTCGATCGCGGCGTCACCATGCTCGACACCGCCGACATGTACGGCTGGGGACACAACGAGACGCTGGTCGGCGAGGCGATCCGGGGCCGCCGCGACAGTGTCGTCCTCGCCACCAAGTTCGGTCAGGTGCAGACCCCGACGGGGCAGGGCGTGAACGGCAAGGCGAACTACGTGAGAGAGGCCTGCGAGGCCTCGCTGAAGCGGCTGAAGGTCGAGGTGATCGACCTCTACTACCAGCACCGGGTCGATCCAACCGTCCCCATCGAGGAGACCGTGGGCGCCATGGCCGACCTCGTCCGCGCCGGCAAGGTCCGCTTCCTCGGCCTGTCGGAGGCCGCGCCCGACACCATCCGCCGCGCCCATGCCGTCCACCCGATCGCCGCGGTGCAGACCGAATACTCTCTGCTCTATCGCCAGGAGGCCGAGCGAACGCTGGGCGTCACGCGGGAACTCGGCATCGGCTTCGTCGCCTATTCGCCGCTCGGCCGCGGCTTCCTCACCGGGACCATCCGCAACCAAGCCGATCTCGCGGGCGACCGGCGCGGCCAGCATCCCCGATTCATGGCGGCGAATTTCGACCACAACCGCGCCCTGGTCGCCAGGCTGGAAGCCATCGCGGCGCGCAAAGGCTGCAGCCCGAGCAGCCTGGTGCTGGCTTGGCTGCTGGCGCAGGGCGAGGACATCGTGCCCATCCCCGGCACCAAGAAGGCCGCGCGGGTGGACGACAATCTGGGGGCGCTCGCCGTCACGCTGAACCCGGCCGAACTCGCCGAGATCGCGGCCGCCGTGCCGGCCGGGGCCGCGGCCGGCACCCGCTATCCCGAAGGCGCGATGAAGGCGGTCCAGCGCTGAGCGAGAGGTCGGGAAAAAGACGCCCGGCAGCGGAGCCGCCGGGCGCAAGTACCAGTCGCGGGCCAGCGGTGGGGTGCCGGCCCACCCGCGGAAACGGGCGCCGAGACGACGCGGTTCCCGCCGGCTACAGCGAGCGCGCCATCAGATAGCCGCCGAGTGCGAGCAGGCTGGCGAGAAAGCACAGCCGGAACACGCGCTGTGACAAGGATGCGCGCAGCGCCGCCCCCGCCGCCATGCCGGCGGCCACCGGCAGCAGCGCGGCGAGCGAGGCGAGCGCCACGGCACCGTCGACCAGGCCGGCGGCCAGAAGGCCGGTGCCGAGCGTCACCGTGGAGACGAGGAAGGAGAGGCCGAGCGCCTGCACCATCTCCTCCTTCGCCAGACCGAGCGCCTGCAGATAAGGCACCGCGGGGATGACGAAAACACCGGTCAGCGCGGTGAGCAGGCCGGTGAGCGCGCCGGCGAGGAGACCCGCCGCGGCTTCGGCCCGCGCCGGCAGGCGCGGCTGCACCGCGGCGAGACCGAGCCCGGCATAGAGCGCGAGCGCGGCACCGAGAAGCGCCGTCGCTTCCGGCGAGGGCCGGGTCGAGAGCAAGCCCGTGGCACCCGCGGTTCCCAGCGCGATCCCGGCGAGCAGCGGCCGAAGCCGGCGCAGCAAGGCGCCGAGCGCAGGCCCGTTCCAGGCCTGCCACGCGTTGGTGACGAGGTTGGGAAGAAGCAGAAGGGCCGCCGCTTGCACCGGCGCCATGATCAGGCCGAGCAGCCCGACCGCGATGGTGGGCAGGCCGAGGCCGATCACCCCCTTGGAAAAGCCGCCCAACGCGAGCGCGGCGGCGATGAAGACGTAGTCGGTCAAGGATGCCCCTGGCGTTCGGATTCGAAGAACAGGGACTATCGCCGATTGCGTCGCCGCGTCGCTTCCATCCCCACCGAAGCGTCAGACCGGGCGGCGCGCCACCAGCCCGGCGAGCACCAGTCCCGCTCCCAGGAACCCGGCCCAGGCGAGCAGGCCGGCGAGGCTGAACTGCAGGTACCAGGCGGCGACGCCGCCGCTCGCCGCGAAGCCCAGCATGATCGCCAGGGGAAAGCGGAAGTGGCGCGAGGAGCGGGACATCGCGCGATAACACGCGGCACGGGCGCGGGTTCCCCACGGGCAGCGCTTCTCATCGAAGTTTCACGGAACCGACAGGCGAGATCACGTGTTGTTCACAGCAGGATTGGCGCGAAAGCCGCCACTCTGTGCGGAAGGGGAGGATCGGTCTCGCAAGCGTATGGAGCAGTCATGGTCCACCGGTCCCGCCCTTTCCCCACGCCGCGCCACCGCCTGCTGGGCTGGACCGCCCTGACCCTCGCCCCGCTCGCCTTTCAGAATGCGGCGGCGGGCCCCGCCGGCGCCAGCTACGACCCGGCGGAGATCTCCGTCACCCGGTCGGGCGCGACCACCACGGTGACGCAGAGCACCGACCGCGCCGTCATCGACTGGCAATCCTTCGACGTGGGGCGGAACGAAAGCGTCCACTTCGCCCAACCTGGCGTCTCCTCCTCCACGCTCAACCGGGTCCATGCGGGCCGTGAGAGCACCATCGCAGGGCGCATCATCGCACCCGGACAAGTGATCATCCAGAATTCGAACGGGGTCGTCTTCACCGAGACGGCAAGGATCGACGTGGGTTCGCTCGTCGCCACCTCGGTCGGCATCTCCGCCCGCAACTTCACCGAGGGGAAACTCGTCTTCGACCAGCCGGGACACCCGCGGGCGCGCGTGCGCAACGAGGGGCAGATCAGCGTGGCTGAGAAGGGCCTCGCCGCCTTCGTCGCCCCCGGCGTCGCCAATGCGGGAGTGATCGCTGCCAAGGCCGGCACCGTGGTCATGGCCGCCGGCCAGGCCGCCACGATCGATCTGTACGGCGACGGCCTCGTCTCCGTCGTCGTCACCGATCCTGCGACGGGTAGGCCCGCCGGCATGGACGCCCTGGTGGAACAGGGCGGCGTGATCCGGGCCGAGGGCGGCACCGTCATCCTGACCGCTGAGGCCGCGGCGGGGGTCGTCAACAGCGCCATCAACATGACTGGCCTCATCCAGGCCCGCGGCGTCAGCACCGATGGCGGCAAGGTCGCACTGGTCTCCGCCAGCGGTGGCGTCGGCGTCGCGGGCAGGATCGACGCGTCCAGCGACATCGCCGATGCCGGCAGCGTTCAGGTAGCCGGCACCTCGGTCGCAATCGAAAAGGGGACAGAGATCGCCGCCGATGCGGCAACCACCGGGAGCGGCGGCACGGTCAGTGCCATCGCCTCCAACGACCTTCGCCTGGACGGCACGATCAGCGCGAAGAGCGCGGGCGGCAACGGCGGCAAGGTCAATACCTCAGCCAAGGCCGGCGGCCTGTCGGTAGGCTCCACGGCTTCCGTCTCGGTCGCCGCACCCGCCGGTACGCCCGGCCACTGGCTCATCGATCCGGCGACCTTGACCGTCGTCCAAAGCGGCGGCAACGGCGACAGCACCGTCGATGCGAACGTCATCGAGGCGGCACTCGCCGGCGGCTCGGTCACCCTGCAGGCCACCGACCTGATCGACATTCAGGCCGAGATCGCCCCCACCAGCCTCGGCGGCAATCCGGCCGGACTGCAGCTGATCGCCGACGGCACCAACGGCCGGGTGCGCATTGCCGCCCCCATCCGCATCGTCGGCGGCAACCTCGCCGTCCGCGCGACCCGGGGCATCGACCTGGTCGGCAATGCGGTGATCGATGCCGGGCCCGGCACCGTCTGGCTGCAGACCAGCACCACCGGCACCATCACGCAGTCGACGGACAGCGCCATCCTGGCCGGCGCGCTTGGCCTCTACGCCGCCGATATCAGCCTGGGTAGCTTCAACAACAATGTCGGCACGCTCGCCGGCATGGCGGTGAACGGCGGCTTCCGCTTCAACCAGACCAATGCCGGCGGCATCACCAATGTCGGCACCGTCGCCGATCCCTTCATCAGCCAGTCGGTGGCCGGTGTCACCGCCCGCACCGTGACCACCGAGGGCACCCAGATCATCGAGGCCTCGACCCGGGACGGCACCGTCACCATCACGCTTTCCGCCGGCGGGGCCGACTTCAACTCGCTGGTCTTCTCAGCCCTTCCCTACGGCGCCATCGGCGATCCGGCCGCTCTCCCCGACTACGACAGTTCCGACTACTTCGTGCAGGCGCTGACCTATGCGCTGGCCGGAGGCGGTACCGTCACCGTCCGCCCGGACAGCGCGGGCAAGCCCGCCGGCTTCATCGTCACCGCCAATTTCGGCTCGGTGGTGGTCGACGACAACCGCTGGGGCGTCGCCGGCCTCACCTCGCCCGGCCCGACGGTGCCGAACGAGCTGCAATACGACTTCGTCACCGGCATCTCCGAAACACTCACCTTCGCTCTGGGCGGCACCACCGGAGCGGTCGACGTGACGCTGTCGCTGTTCTACCGCCCCGACCGGGCCGGCACGTCCTTCGAACGCGGCCAAGTCACCTTCCTGAATTCAGCCGCGGGGGTACCACAGATCGAAACGCGGCAGCTTCCCGGCGCCGTGGTCGCGGCCATCGCGGCTTTCAACCTGGTCGAACCGCCGGTGACGGGACGCGATCCCGACACCCCGGGCGATGCCGTCTTTCGCACCACGCCGCTGGAGAACCCCTTTGTCGAAGATCCCTATGCCCTCGGCTATTCGCTCGGCAGCATCGACATCCCGGTGGCCGCGATGACGCCGGAACAGCTCGCCCAGATCCCGACGGCCGCGGGCGCCAGCGCCGAACCGCAACCCTTCGTCGAGACTTCGCCGCAAAGCCGCCGCTCCGGCCAGCATGCGCGCCGCCCCGTGGCCGGCTCGCTCGACTTCACCCCGGTGAACCTGGGCGACGAGACGCAGATGAATGCCGCACTCGAAGCTGCGCTCGCCAATATCGTCACCGCGGCCGGACCGGGCGCGGGTATCGCTCCCGCGGCCCCCGCGCCCGTCACCGGCTGCTCCACCGGCTCCTTCCTCGCCGACTTCTGGAGCTGCGGCCCGACCTCCGGTGCGCCCGCGGTCGCGAGACGCCGATGAGCAAGGCCGGCCCCGCCCTCACCGGCTCAATCGCGTTCACCGCTCTTCCGGACAATTGTCCCCTCTCCCTTCGGGAGAGGATGGCGGCGCAGCCGACGGGTGAGGGGCACCCTCTCCGCAGAGATTCCCCGTCAGCCGCGCCCCTCATCCGCCCTCCGGACGCCGTCTCCCCCAGGGAGAAAGGAAGTCGCAGGTGGGCCACTTTCCTCCTGGGCGCCGCTCTTCTCACCGCCGCCCCTGCCCTGGCCCAGGCTCCGCAGCTTCCCGGCCCGGCACAGCCAGGCCAGTTGCAGGAGCGTTTCGAGCCGCCGCCGGCGCCGCAGGGGTCGCCGACGGCGCCCCGCATCCCGCTACCGTCCCAGACCGTGCCCGCGGGCGCCGAAGCCGCCCGCTTCCGCCTCACCGATCTCCGCCTCGAGGGATCGACCATCTACGCGGCGGATGCGCTGCGCCAGACCTACGCCAGCCTGATCGGCACCGAGGTGACGCTGGCGCAGATGATCGAGGTCGCCAATGCGCTGACCGCCCGCTATCGCGCCGACGGCTACATCCTGTCGCAGGTCGTGGTGCCGGAACAGGCGGTTGAGAACGGTGTCGTGACCTTCCGAGCCGTCGAAGGCTACATCGACGAGGTCCGCATCGAAGGCGATGTCGAAGGACCGAGAGACAGGATCGAGGCCTTCACCGACGGCATCCGCGCCGCCCGCCCCCTGACCGCCGAGGCACTGGAGCGCAACGTGCTGCTGATCGGCGACCTGCCGGGCGTCAACGTGCAGACGATCCTGGAACCTTCCGCCACCACCTTCGGTGCCGCCGATCTCCGCGTGGTCCTGAGCCACCGGAAATGGGAGGGTTTCCTCTCCCTCGACAATCGCGGCTCGCGCTTCGCCGGGCCGTGGACGCTCGCCGCCGGCGCCTCGGCCTTCTCGCTGATGGGCTTCTACGAGCAGATCGACCTGCTGCTGGCCACCACGCCCGGAACCGACGAGTTCCAGTACGGTCAGGGGCAGTTCACCCTTCCGGTGGGCCCCGATGCCTCGGGCGATACGTTGCAGGTCTTCGCCGGCTTCGGGCGCATCCGCCCGGATATCCCGTCGAGCGCCTTTCCCTTCGACACCCGCGCCGAGACGTTCGAGGCGCGTGTCACCTATGCGCATCCTTTCGTGCGCAGCCGATCGGAGAATTTCACCGGCCGCGTCTCCGCGATCTGGCGCGACGACGAAACGAAGATCAGGGACCTGCCCGAGGACAACCGCAACCCGACCAGAGACGAGGTGCGCATCCTCCAGCTGCGCGGCACCTGGGACTTCACCGACAGCCTCGTCGGCGTCAACCTTATCGATTTCTCCGTCAACAAGGGCCTCGGCATCCTCGGCGCCACCCAGAAGAACGACCGCGGCTCGCGCCTGACGCAGGCCGAGGGCGACTTCACCTATTTCGAGGCGACCGTCTCCCGGTTGCAGGGCCTCGGCGGCGGCTTTGCTCTCTATGGCGAGGTACAGGCTCAGTACAGCCTCGACCCGCTGTTTCCCTCCGACCGTTTCGGCGTCGGCGGCGGCCGCATCGGCCGCGGCTTCGCCCCCGGCAACATCACCGGCGATCGGGGGGTCGCGGCCAAGATCGAACCCCGCTATGGCGCCTATGTCGGCAAGGACTGGCTCGATTCCTATCAGCTCTATGCCTTCGTCGATGCGGGGCGGACCTGGGATACGGGCGATTCCCCGACCAACAGGACCGACATCGTCTCCACCGGCATCGGTGTCCGGCTGAACGTCACCGAAAAGGTGTCCATCAACCCCGAACTGACCCGTCAGATCTCCGGTCGTCCCGCCGACACCACCGACAGCAAGCACGAGACCCGGCTGATGCTGGGGCTGATCGGACGATTTTGATCTATATGGCAAACTTCCATCCCCCTCCCTTGAGGAGAGCATGGCGGCGAAGCCGAGGGGTGAGGGGCCCGGTTTCCGGAGGAATCATCGTCGAGCGCGCCCCTCATCCGCTCTCCGGGCACCTTCCTCGCAATACATAAATGATGTTTTACAGTAACTTAGTCGCACCCGAGCGTACTTCGGACAGCCGGGTCTCTCCGCGCATCAGGCATCCGATAGCGGAGTTCTGTGGCGACCGCGGGGATACCCGGACCAAGTCCGGGCATGACGAGAGCGGCAGTGGCATCCGGCCTTACTTTCCCGTATTGATTCAAATTCGCGCCCAGGGTATGATCCATCGGACGATCTGATGCCGGCGAGACGCCTCTCCTTACCCCCTCCTCGTCGACAGATGGCGGAGGGCTGGGGATGGGGTTTGACGCATTGATGAACGTCGACCTCAGGGACCAACCTCCTCCTCACCTCCCCCAGGTTCCCGCGCGGGGGAGGGACACAGGCCCAACCTGGCCGAAACAGGCCGCAAACCGGCGGGAACTGGTCTCGGACTGGCTTTTTCTGGCTCGAATTGGCTCGAATTGGCTGACTTTGACGCGCCGAAATCAGCCAACTGGTTGATTCAAATAAACAATCCTGATTCTGGCACTTGCTGATCCGGAACCACCCCCCGGTCTCGCCGTCTAACACTGGCACATGCCCTGCATCGAAGGCCCGGCAGGCGGACCTCGAAAGGAGTGAGACGATGGCGAAGGACATTCTTTGCGGCTTCGGCGTCGACGTGGATGCGGTGGCGGGCTGGCTCGGCTCCTATGGTGGAGAGGATTCGCCCGACGACATCTCACGCGGCCTGTTCTCGGGCGAAGTCGGCGCGCCGCGGTTGCTGAAACTGTTCGACCGCTTCGGTATCAAGACCAGCTTGTTCATCCCCGTACATTCGATCGAGACCTTCCCGGAAGAGATGGCGATGGTCGCCAAGGCCGGGCATGAGATCGGCATCCACGGCTACAGCCACGAGAATCCGATCGCCATGACGCCGAAGCAGGAGGAGGCGGTCCTCGACCACTGCATCGACCTGGTGAAGAAGCTCTCCGGCAAGCGGCCCACCGGCTATGTCGCGCCCTGGTGGGAGTTCAGCGCGGTATCTAACGAACTGCTCCTGAAAAAGGGCATCAAGTACGACCACAGCCTGATGCACCACGACTTCCAGCCCTATTACGTGCGGGTGGGAGACAGCTGGACCAAGATCGACTTCAGCCTGGAGCCGAAGCAGTGGATGAAGCCCTTGGTCCGCGGCACCGAGACCGACCTGATCGAGATCCCGGCCAACTGGTATCTCGACGACCTGCCGCCGATGATGTTCATCAAGAAGTCGCCGAACAGCCACGGCTTCGTCAATCCGCGCCACCTGGAAGAGATGTGGCGCGACCAGTTCGACTGGGTCTATCGCGAATACGACTACGCCGTCTTCCCGATCACCATCCATCCCGATGTCGCCGGGCGGCCACAGGTGCTGATGATGCTGGAACGGCTCTTCGCCTACATGACCCGGCATCCGGGCGTCCGCTTCGTGACCATGAACGAGATGGCGGACGACTTCGCCCGGCGCAGCCCCAGGAGGAAGGGGAAGGACAAGGCGAAGAAGAAATAGACCATGTGCGGGCTCTGCGGCGTTCTGGGCGGCCCCCACTGGACGGAAGGCGCGGGCCGGCTCGACGGCGCCGGCACCCGCCGGGCCGAACGCCAGCGGCAAGTGGTGGCAGCCAATGCCGTGCTCGGCATCGCCCGGTTGAAACTGTCGGACTGGCAGGGCCGGAGCTTCGTCCTCGCCAGTCCGAAGGGCGCGCAGGAGGTGGTCGACAGCCTCCCCGCCGCCTGGGAGGCGGCGGCGAAAATGCTCGGCCGCAAGATCGACCCGCTCGATCCGGCGCTCCTCGCCCACCTCCACAGCGGCCAGAAATGACCGCAAGAGTGTCAGCGGCCAAATTTGTCCGCCCCAACACTCCCCTTCTCCCTTGGGGAGAAGGGGAAAACGTAGGCCGAGGCCCGACATGACAGGTGCCCGTCTACCCGTCACGGTCCTGACCGGCTTCCTCGGCAGCGGCAAGACCACGCTGCTCAACCGGCTGCTGGCCGATCCGGCCTTCGCGGACTGCGCCGTGCTGGTGAACGAGTTCGGCGAGGTCGGCCTTGATCACCACCTCATCCGCGCGGTCGAGGGCGACATCGTCCTCCTGCAATCGGGCTGCATCTGCTGCAGCATCCGCGGCGACCTCGCCGCGAGCTTGCGCGACCTCTACGCCCGGCGCGAGGCGGGCGGCCTGCCGGCCTTCGGGCGCGTCGTTGTGGAGACGACCGGCCTCGCCGACCCGACGCCGATCCTCGCCACCGTCATGCAGGATGCGGTGCTGCGGCATCATTTCCGCCTGGGCAACGTGATCACCACGGTGGATGCGGTGAACGCGGCGGTCCAGCTCGACCGGCAGCCGGAATCGGTCAAGCAGGCGGCGGTCGCCGACCGCATCCTCCTCACCAAGACCGACCTCGCCGAAGCCGCCGGCCTGCCGGCGCTGCTCGATCGCCTGCGCCGGCTCAACCCGGCGGCCCGGATCTGGCGCTCCGACGACCCGGACGCGACGCCGGCGGCACTGCTGGCCCAGGACGCCTTCGATCCGGCGGCGAAGAGCGCCGAGGTGCGCCACTGGCTGGCGGCCGCAGCGGCGGCACCGAGCCGTCACCACCAGCACGACCGCAACCGCCACGACGCCCGTATCCATGCCTTCAGCCTCGAGATCGACGGGGACCTGGACTGGACCGTCTTCGGGGTCTGGCTGACCCTGCTCCTGCATGCCCATGGAGACAGCATCCTGCGCGTGAAGGGGATCCTCCACCTCGCGGGCAGCGTGCTGCCCGTCGCCATCCACGGGGTGCAGCACCTGATCCACCCGCCGGAGCACCTTCAGGGCTGGCGCGGTCCGCGCCGCTCGCAGGTCGTGTTCATCGTCCGAGACCTGCAGGCGGCGGCGATCCGCGCATCTTTCGCCGCCTTCCGGTCTGCGCTGGTACGCGTCGGGGCGGCGGCATGACGTGCGCGTCCCGCCGACCGTCGGCTAGAATCCCCGTGCAATGTCCTGTGGAGTACCCATGCGATCGAGAGTCCGTTCCCTGGCCGCCGGTTTCGTCGCGGCCGCGCTGTTCGCCGCCGTCCCGGCATCCGCCCAGACCACGCTTCGGGTCGTACCGCATTCCGACCTGAAGATCATCGACCCGATCTGGACCACGGCCTTCATCAGCCGCAACCACGGCTACCTGATCTACGACACGCTGTTCGCCGCCGATGCGAACTTCCAGGTCAAGCCGCAGATGGTCGACACCTGGAAGGTGTCGGACGACCAGCTCACCTATACCTTCACCCTTCGCGACGGCCTGCTCTTCCATGACGGCGCGGCCGTGACGTCGACTGACGTCATCGCCTCGCTGAAGCGCTGGGGGGGCCGCGACGCAACCGGCCAGGCGGTGATGGCGGCCACCGCCGAGTTGAAGGCGGTCGACGACAAGACCTTCCAGATCATCCTGAAGTCGCCCTTCGGCGCGCTGCTCGACTGCCTGGCGAAGTCCAGTTCGTCGACGCCCTTCATCATGCCGGCAAAGGTGGCCGAGACGCCGCCGGACAAGCAGATCACCGACACGACGGGGTCCGGTCCCTTCATGTTCAGTCGCGAGGACTGGCGGCCGGGGGAAAAAGTCGCCTATGTGAAGAACCCGAAGTACAAGCCCCGCGCCGAACCCGCCTTCGGCCTCGCCGGCGGCAAGGTGGCCAAGGTCGACCGCGTCGAATGGGTGGTGATCACCGACCCGCAGACGGCGGTGAACGCGCTCTCGGCGGGCGAGGTCGACATCATCGAGTCGCCCCTGCCCGACCTGCTCCCGCTGCTCAAGGACGACAGGAAGGTCGAGCTGTTCTTCTGGAACAAGGTCGGCAGCCAGGCGCTGTTCCGCTTCAACTGGCTGCAGCCGCCCTTCGACAACGTGAAGATCCGCCAGGCCGCGCTGCATGCACTGGAGCAGGAGGAGTTCCTGCGCGCCCAGTACGGCTCGCCGGAGGTCTACAAGGTCTGCAACGCGCCGCTCATCTGCGACACGCCCTATGCCAAGAGCTATGGCGACTTCATGATCAAGCCGAACGTGGCGAAGGCGAAGGAGCTTCTCAAGGAAGGCGGCTACGACGGCAAGCCGATCCTCGTGCTGCACCAGACCGACCTGCAGAGTTCCAACCAGTTCCAGCCGGTGCTGAAGCAGCAGCTGGAGCGCGTCGGCTTCAAGGTCGAGCTGATGGCGATGGATTGGCAGTCGGTCGTCTCGCGCCGGGTGAAGAAGGAGGCCCCCGACAAGGGCGGCTGGAACATCTTCTTCACCACCACGGACGCGGCTTCCGCCATGAACCCCGTCTTCTCCAGCATGGTCGGCTTCAACGGCGACAAGGCCTGGCCGGGCTGGCCCTCGGACGAGGCGGGCGAGACCTTCCGCAACGCGTTCTTCACCGAAGGCAACGCCGCGAAGCGCACCGAGCTCGCCCACAAGCTGCAGGACCGCCTGGTCGAGACGGCCGCCTGGGGCTGGATCGGCCAGTTCCGCATTCCCGGCGCCTATCGGAAAGACCGCGTCTCCGGCTGGCTGGAAGCGCCGGTGCCGGTGTTCTGGAACATCGCCAAGAAGTAGAGGTCAGGGCACCAGGAAGGGAAGGTTCCCGGTCGCGGCGGCGCCGCGGCCGTCCCTGACGGTGACGAACAGGCGATAGGGCCCGGGCGGCAGGCCGCCGATCCGGGCCCCGCCGTTGTCGGATGAAAGGAGCGCTTGCGGAAAACTCTTCGGGACGGATTCGAGATCGCCCGCCTTCCGGAGATCGGTGCTCTCGGCCATCACCTCCCACTGCACCCGGAGCGGGTCCCCGTCGGGGTCGGTGGCCTCCAGCACGGCGCGGCCGGCCTCCAGGTCGAAACGTCCGATACGGGGGGCACGGTTGCCCGCGGGGGTGGCTCCCTTCCAGGCCTCCGCCATAACCTCGACCATCTGGTTCCAGGTGCCGTCGGGCAGAAGCAGGCTGTGCCAGGTGGGCGTCACCTCCTGTTTCTGGCCCCAGTAGAACAGGATCTGGCCCTGCGTCTGCGCTTCCAGCCCGGCGAGCAGGCTGCGCATCCGCTCCGCCTTCTCGGTACTGGATGGCTCGATCGCAGCACCCCAGGGCTTCCGCTGCGCCTGCCACTGCCCGATCGGGCCCGCCTCGGTGACGATCAGGGGGCCCTTCCACCCCTGTCCCCGCACGCGCGCAGGCAGGCTGGGCAGCGCCTCGCCATAGGAGTTGACGCCCAGCACGTCGACATCGGGCGCCGCCTTGATCAGCCGGGCGATCTTGGTCCCGCCCGCTTCGGCCAGCACCGCCATGATCGGGTGCTTGGGATCGAGTTCGCGGACCAGCTTCGCCGCCTGTCCGATGCCGGGCCAGACGGCACTGTCGTCGGTCAGTTCCGATTCGACCTCGTTGCCGAGCCCCCACATCAGGAGGGCGGGATGATGCCGGTATTTGCGGACGAAGGCCGCCAACGCGTCGAGCTGCTCCTGCGCCTGCCTTGGGTCGCGATAGTCGAAGCCCCGGCGCGGATGCTCGAGCCAGAAGCCGACGATGACCCGGAGCCCGAGCCTCTGCGCCTCCGCCAGAACCGCGTCCGGCGCCTCGCCATAGGTGCGGATGGTGTTCGCTCCCGCGCCCTTCAGGACATCGAGCCGCACCGTCCCGGCCGCGCCGCGGACCTGAAAGGGCCGGCCGTCGACGAGTACCCGCTCGCCATCGAGTCGCACCTCCGCCCGGGCGGCGCCCCAAAGGAGCAGCGACGCAAGCACGAAAGCGAGCCGCACGGATCAGCGCCCGGCGACGGTGGGCAGGCCGCCCGCGATCTCCAGGATCATCTTGCGCCGGAGCGCGGCGGCGAAGTCGGCGCGGTCCTTCGCCGACTCGACGAAGGCGCCGGGACCGCCGATCACTTCGGCCTCGAAATACTCGACCAGCCAGGGCTTACCACCCCTGCCCGGGACGGCGTCCTCGAGAACCGCCAGGGCGTTCACGGTGATGCCCGACCGCACGGCGGCGTCGCGCGCCAGCGGTGCGGGGCGGGCGCTGCGGTTGTCGCGGTTGTCGCCGGAAATGTCGATCACCTTGCGTGACGGCTTGCAGGGGCAGCGGGCCAGAAGGTCCGCGGCATGGTCTATGGCATCGCCGATCGCGTTGTAGCTCTGCGGCGAGCGTGGCGCCGCCAGGACGGCGGCGGCGAACCGATCGGCCGCGGCCCTGCCGTCGACGACCATCCAGTCCACGACGGTCGCCGCCATGCCGGGCCCGCCCCATTCGACATAGGCGAGTGCGACCCGCCCCTGGATGCCGCCCTGCATGGCCTTCAGTACGTCGGGATCGGTCACCGCGCCTGCGATGCCTTCCTTCTGCAGCCGGAACTCCGCGGTGTCGATGCTGCCCGAGGCGTCCACCGCCAGCACCAGCGCCGTGTCGACGCCGATCTGGGCCGCGGCGGGCGCGGCACCCAGAAGGGCCAGGAGGAAGGCGACGAGGGCCCTCACGCGGCGTCGCCGAGTTCGCGGGCGGCCAGATTGATCCAATAGGCGGCGCCGGTCAGGAGGATGCGATCGTTGAAGTCGTATAGCGGTGTATGGACATGGTGGCAGCCGCCCGCCTCGTCGCCGCCGTTGCCGATCATGATGTAGGCACCGGGCTTCTTCTCCAGCATGAAGGCGAAATCCTCGGCCCCGGTCAGCGGCGGGGCGTTGCCGTCGACGTTCTCCGCTCCCACCGTGTCGCCGGCCGCGGCGATCGCCACCTGCGTCTGCTCCGGGGCGTTCACCAGCGGAGGGTAGCGGCGCTCGTAGTGATACTCGGCCGTGCAGCCCTGCGCGGCGGCGAGTCCCGTCGCCAGTTCTCCCAGGCGCTGCTGCATCAGGTCGCGGATGGCCGGTACATAGCTCCGTGCGGTGCCGCGCACGATCACGTCGGCGGGAATCACATTCGGCGCGTTCCAGCTGCCGGCGGCGATATGGCCGACGCTGATCACGGCCGGTTGGCTCGCTGGGACGTTGCGGCCGATGATCCCCTGGGTGGCGGTGATGAACTGGCCGGCCGGCTGGGTGGGATCCGTACCGCGGTCGGGCATCGCGCCGTGGCCGCCGGTACCCTTGAAGGTGACGGTCCAGCTGTCGGAGGACGCCAGCATGGTCCCTGGCCGGATGGCGAAACGGCCCGCTGGCAGGCCCGGCGCGTTGTGCATGCCATAGACGGCATCGCAGGGGAAACGCTCGAACAGCCCCTCCTCGATCATCACGCGGGCGCCACCCAGCCCCTCCTCCGCCGGCTGGAAGATGAAGTGGATGGTGCCGGCGAAATCGGGGTCGGCGGCCAGCTGCCGCGCAGCGCCGAGCAGCATGGTCGTGTGCCCGTCATGTCCGCAGGCGTGCATCTTTCCCGCATGCACCGAGGCATGGGCGAAATCGTTCTTCTCCTGCAGGTGCAGCGCGTCCATGTCCGCCCGCAGGCCGATCACCCGCTGTCCCGGCCGCTTGCCCCGGAGCGTCCCGACCACACCGGTCCTGGCCAGGCCCCGATGCACGTCGAGGCCCCATGAGGACAGCCTCTCCGCGACGAGGTCGGAGGTGCGTACCTCCTCGAAGGCGGTCTCGGGATGGCGGTGGATGTCGCGGCGGATGGCGACGAGATCGGCCTCGAAGGTCTTCAGGTCACGAAACACATCCCTGGTCATCGGCTGGAACCCCGGCGAGAACGGGTTCCATCATGCGCTGGAATCGAGGTCCAGCGCCACTTCCACGACCGAGGCGTCGTCGATCACCCCGCGCTCTCGGAAGCCGAGGTCATGCGCCATCTTCAGCATGGCGTAGTTCTCGCGCAGCACATGGCCGAACACGCGGGTGAGGCCGATGCTCCTCGCATAGGCCAGGATCTCCTGCATCAGGAGGTAGCCCAGGCCGATACCCTTGAGGTCGGAGCGCACCATGATGGCGTATTCCGCCGTGGAGAGATCGGCATCGGCGGCGAGCCGCACGACGCCCGCGAGGTCGCCTTCACTCCCGTCGACCGCCACCTGGAAGGCGCAGAAGGCCATCTGGCGGTCGTAGTCGATCTGGGTGAGGCGGGCCGCGTCGGTCTTCGAGAGGTTGCGCATCTGCGACAGGAAGCGCATGCGAATGTCTTCGGTCGTGCAGCGGCCCAGCATGTCGCGAACCTTGGGCTCGTCCTCGGGGCGTACGGGGCGCAGCTGAAGCGGCGTGTGATCAGCCAGGGACACCGTCTTGGCGAGCCACCGCGGATAGGGCGGAATGGCAATCGGAATGCGCGGCTCGCGCGACAGGCGCACGCGCCCGTCGAGCGCGATCACCCCACCGGAGGTAGCCAGCAGCGGGTTGATGTCGAGTTCCCGCACTTCCGGCAGGTCGACGGCGATGCGTGAGAGGGCGAGCAGCACCTGGACGACGGCATCGAAATTGACCGGCGCCCGGTCGCGATAGCCGGCGAGCAGGCGGGAGATGCGCGTCTCGTCGATCATGGCGCGCGCGAGCAGCGGATTGAGGGGCGGAAGGCCGATGGCACGATCGGCCACCACTTCGACCTCCACGCCACCCTTGCCGAAAAGGAGAAAGGGGCCAAAGACGATGTCGTCCCCGATACCGACGATCAACTCATGTCCGTCCGCGCGCGAAACCATCTGCTGCACGAGGAAGCCCTGAAGCCGCGCGTCGGGACAGCGTTCGGCGATGCGCGCCTGCATCGCTTCGGCTTCGCGCTTCACTTCGGCGAATCCGCGCAGCGCCAGCCGCACGCCGCCCACTTCGGTCTTGTGGCTGATGTCGGGCGAGAGGATCTTGAGGGCCACGGGTAGCGCGATCTGCTCGGCGATGGCCGCGGCTTCGTCGGCGGTCTTCGCCGTCCGGGTCGCCGCGGTCGGTATGCCGTAGGCTTCGACCAGCCGGATCGACTCCGCCTGGGTCAGCATGCTCCGCCCCTCGTTCAGCGCCGCATCGACGATCGCCCGGCCGCGATGCGCCGCGGTCGCGGGCAGATCGGTCCAGGGCGGCGGCGTCTGCATGAGCAGTTCCTGATTACGCCGGTAGCGATAGAGGTGCATGAAGGCGGCGATGGCCTGATCCGGCGTGTCGAATGTCGGCACGCCCGCCGCCGTGAAGAGCGTCCGGGCTTCCGAGGCCGCTCCTTCGCCCACCCAACAAGAGAAGATCGGGACACGCGCGGTTCTGACCGTATCGATCACAGTGCGGGCGGCGGCACCGCCGTCGGCCACCGGCGTCGGACAGTTCAGGACCAGTATGCCGTCCTGCTGGCGGTTGCGCAGGAGCGGCATGAGAGCGGTCCGATAGCGTTCGATATCGGCATCGCCGATGATGTCGACCGGATTGCCGCGCGACCAGGTGCGCGGCAAGGTCTTGTCGAGTTCCTCGCGGATGCCCTCGTCGAGCTCGGCGAGCTTGCCCCCGGCCGCTTCCAGTGCCTCGGCCGCCAGAACGCCGAGGCCGCCCCCGTTCGTGAGGATGGTGAGACGGTTGCCGCGGACCTGAATCCGACCGGAGAGTGCTTCCGCGGCCTCAAAGAACTCCGTCAGCGTGTTGACCCGCAGCATGCCGGCCCGGGCGACCGCCGCGTCGAAAACGCCATCGGATCCGGCGAGCGCGCCGGTATGGGACCGCGCCGCGCGGGCGGACCCCTCGTAACGGCCGGTCTTCATCACGATGACGGGTTTCGCGCGGGCGGCCGCCCGGGCGGCCGACATGAACTTGCGCGCGCTGGTGACCGCCTCGAGATAGAGCAGGATGGCACTGGTGTTGGAATCGGTTGCGAACCAGTCGAGCAGATCGCCGGCGTCGACATCGGCGGAATCGCCGAGCGACACGGCGGCGGAGAAACCGATGCCCCGATGCGTAGCCCAGTCGACCATGGCGGTGACGATCGCACCCGATTGGGACAACAGCGCGAGACGCCCGGGCTTCGGCTGCATCGGACCGAAACTGGCATTCACCTTGGCGAGCGGAGCGAGCAGACCCAGGCAGTTCGGCCCGATGATGCGCAAGGTCGCCGGGCGGGCCGCGTCCAGCATGGCCTGCCGGCGCACCATACCGGCATCGCGTTCCGCGCCGTCCTGTCCCTCGCCGAAACCCGCCGTGATGACGACAGCACCCCGCGTACCGCTCCGCGCGAACTCTCCGATCAGGCCCGGGATGGAATCGGGAGGGGTGCAAAGGACGGCGAGATCGGCTGGCGTCGGCAGATCCGCGACGCTGCGCACCGCGGGAATACCTGCGATTTCGCTCGCTGTGGGGTGGATGAGGTGGAGCGGGCCATCGAAGCCGGCCGCAGCCAGGTTGCGAGCGACGACCTCGCCGATGGAATTGGTCCGGCGGCTCGCGCCGACCAGGGCGATGGAGCGCGGCCGGAACAGGGCATCAATGTTGCGGATGGACATGGGTGGATCCTCGGTCGGGTCGGCAGTCGGACGCGCCCCCTCCCTACCGGTGGAACGTGACAGTACCTCCTATCCCATCCACCTCATTGACCCGAATCAAGCCCGCGGTTCACGACCGGCGACGACGAGCCCAGGCCAGCGCCGCCAGCCCCACGCCCAGGACGGCGAGGGCCGCGGGCTCCGGCACCTCCGCCGCGGGCGGGGTCGGGGTCCCCGGCGGTTCGAAATAGGGCAGGCTGCCTTCGAAGGTCACGTAATTGACCTGCATCCCGCCCTTCCAGCCCTCCGCCACCACCTGCCCCCAGATCACGCCGGACGTGGCCGTGATGTCGGCGAAGGGCGCGAGGATGCTGCCCTGGAAGCCGATGTTCGACAGCGCCAGCGTCTCAGCCTCGAAGAAGTTGAACAGAACGTTCTTGCGGTACTTTTCGAACACGTTGGACAGTCCGCCCGACATGGACGCGGTGGTCCCGGAGACATTGATGACGATTGTCGCGTCCGCGGGAATGCCGGCGATCTCGCCCCAGGTCGTCTTGGCCAGATCGGCGGCGGTGATGTTGAACACCTGAAGCTCGCTATTTCCGTCGCCGCTGAAGAACAGGCCGCCCCACTTCACCTCATCCTTGCCCGTCTCGGCCACGTCGGCGAGGTTCTCGCTCAGCATCGTCAGCCGCTTCACTTCGGCGGCGAAGTCGACGCCGAGGTTTTTCCCGAGCTCGGACTTCAGCGACAGACCGTCATGGACCAAGCCCCACTTGACCGAACTGTCGACCCCGGCGGCGCTTCCGCCCACGAGAATGTCGCCGTATTCCACGCGGCCGGAGGTGAAGGTCAGATCGCCGCCCACAACGAGGCTTCCGGCCGCGCCGGGAGGATTCTTTCCCAACTGGTCAGCGACCGAGTAGTTGCTGAGCGACACGTTCCCGCCGGCGGCCAGACGGCCCTGGACATCGCTGGAGGTCGCGTGGAAGTCCTCGAAGACCAGGACGTTGAAATCCTGGCCCAGGCCAACGGGAGCCGCCGACGCCGGCGCGACGGCCACCGCGGCAAACACGAAGCCCGCCAGGACGATGCTCGAGCGCAACATGTAAGGTCCGACCTTCCCAGTCCTTTGTCCCGACCGGTTTTAGGGCGGGTGCGTAAACAAATAAGCACGGCGTATTGGTCATGGGCCGTGACGGGTATCACCCGGCCGCGAACTGTCAGAATGGAAAACAGTTCGCCTTGGCGGCCCACCCTCCGATGTCACGAGAATCCCGCAAATCCGCGGCATAGTGCAGTGCGGCATGAGCGTTGCTTCGACACCGGTGTCGTAAGGCGAATGCATCTCGCCACGACGAAAAGTAGAGTGAGCGTCATGATTGTTGTGAAAAAGCGTGTCCTGGCCGTCGCGGCCGTGGTTCTGACGGCCGGACCCGCTGCGGCGGGACCTCTGACCGCGCAGGAAGTCCTCCAGCAGTTCAATCTCGTCGTGTTCGGCAATATGACCGCCAGCGACGACGTGGAGGGACGCGCCTATATCGGCGGCAACCTGTCCGGCAACGCGCCCTTCTTCATCAAGGGGACGCCGACGATCCAGGCCAATTCGGTCTATCCGGACCTCGTCGTCCGGGGCAGCATCACCGGCGGCAACATCAACGTGGACAATGCCGGCCGCGTGCAGGTCGGCGGAGATGTGACCGCAACCATAAACATGAACGGTTCCGGCGGTTCGCTCACCATAGGCGGCGACCTGAAGAACGGGTCCAATCTCAACATGAACGGCGGCAAGCTTACCGTCGGCGGAAACCTGCAATCGGGGGTCAACTACAACCTGAACGCCGGCAGCGACCTCGCGGTCGGGGGAAACCTCGCCAGCGGCACCAATCTCAACAACTCGCATGTCGTGGACGTCACCGGCAACATCTCCGCCAGCATGTCGGTGAACGGAGCCACCATTCGCTACGGCGGCAGTCTGAGCGGCACGCTGAACAACCTCAATGGCGGCAGCGTTCAGAACGTTCCGGTTCCCCCTCCGGCGATCGCTGCCATTCCCGATTTCGAGCAGGTGCTCAAGGATCTCTCCGGAGACCTGAACGCGAAGGCGCCGGAGGATGCCGGCGTCGGCGTCGCCGCCAACCGCGCGACCTTCTCGGTGACCGATGTGGACGGAGATGACTTCGCCCTCCTTTCGATTGCCAATGGGCAATCCTTCTTCGCCTCCATCGGCGAGGTAGCGTTCATGGGCCTCGAATCGGTCGACACCCTAGTGATCAATGTCGGCGGCACGTCACTCTCCATCGCTGAGAATTTCCTGTCGGACGCCATGTTCAGTCAGAAGTCCGATATCGCCACCAAGGTCATCTGGAACTTCTACGAGGCGACGAGCATCGCCTTCGGCGCGGAGTTCTGGGGCACCGTGCTGGCGCCCTATGCCAGCGTGAGCAACAACAATGCGCTGAACGGTTCGGTCGTGGTGGCGAGTTTCACTCAGGGAGGCGAAGTGCATCTGCCCGTCTTCGGGGGCGAGATCCCCGGCACCGACACGCCGCCGCCGACGCAGGTGCCCGAACCCGGCGCCGCCTTGCTGCTTCTCGGCGGCCTCGCGGGGCTCGCTGCGACCCGCCGCCGCAGCCGCTGTTGATTCGGATCAAAGGAAAAGAGCGCAGCCGATCCTAGCTTCGACTCCGCATCCGGCGCTCCGGCGCCACGGCTGACGGAGAAGAAGGCATGAGCATCGCTTCATGGTTCCCCTCCCGCGGCGGACGCGGGGAAGCGGCGCGGGCGGTTCACCCGTTCGCGACGTTGCAGAGTGAACTGAATCGCGCGTTCGACGAGGCCTTTCGCGGCTTCGATGTGGCCCCTTTCCAACCTCTCGACAAGCTGCTCTCGCCGGCAGTCGACGTGAAGGAGACGACCGAAGGCATCGAGGTGGCGGCGGAACTGCCCGGCGTCGATGACAAGGATCTCGAGATCACGGTCGCCGATGGCGTCCTGACCATCAAGGCCGAAAAGAAGCTGGAAGAAGCCAAGGACGACAAGGGCTATCACCTGATGGAGCGCCGCTATGGCACGGCCAGCAGGTCCATACGGCTGCCCTTCGATCCCGAAGCCGAGAAGATCTCGGCCAGTTTCGAGAAGGGCGTGTTGCGCATCGTCGTGCCGCGGCCCGCCGAAGCGGCCGAGAAGGTCCGCCGGATTCCGGTCAAGCCCGTCGCCTGATCCCCCCATCAATCAGGCGCGAGGTGCAAGGCGGGGCGGCCCAATCTCCCCGGGCGGTCCCGCCTTCACTTTCTCGGCTTCACTTTTTCTACGCGACTCGGCCCCCTATACTGCGAACGGCCCGAGTCGCGTCGGGACACAACAGGTCCGTCAAGGTCGCATCCATGTTGAAAATTGCATCCGCGGCAGCCGCCGCGGCATTGCTGATTCTGGCCGGCGGCAGCCCCGCGCGGGCCGGACTCGCCATCGTGCTCAACTCCGGAGAAGACACGATCAGCCTGATCGATACGGAAACCTACAAGGAGAAGGGCAAGCGCCCGATCGGCCGGGAGCCGCATCACCTGATGCCGACGCCGGACGGGAAGGAACTGATCATCGGCAACGCGGTCGGCAACGACCTGGTGTTCCTGAACCCGGCGACCGGCGATGTGCTGGGGCGCACCCCCCAGGTCGCCGATCCCTATCAACTCGGCTTCACGCCGGATCGCAAGTGGTTCGTCACGGCGGCGCTCAGGCTCGACCGCGTCGACATCTACGACGCGAGCAAGGTGGGGGAGCGAAAATTCTCTCTCGTGAAGACTCTGCCGCTGCGCTCCATGCCGAGCCACCTCGCCTTCGCGCCCGACAGCAGGCGCGTCTATGTCACCGTCCAGGACACGGGTGAGATCGCCGCCGTCGACCTGATCGATCACAAGATCCTGTGGCAGGCGAAAGTGGGGCCGGAACCGGCCGGGATCTGGCTCGATGCGAAGCGTGAGCGGGTTCTGAGCGGCATCATGGGAGGTGACTACGTGTCCGTGGTCTCCACCAGGGACGGCAAGCTCCTCGACAAGATCGCCGTGGGCAAGGGCGCGCACCAGATCTACGAGGACAGGCAGCGCGGCCTGCTCTATGTCTCCGCGCGGGTCGACAATACGATCACCGCGATCGACCGCGACACGCTGAAGGTGGTGCGAACCTACAAGGCCGGGCCCGGCGTCGATTGCATGGAACTGGCCAAGGGAGGCCGGGAACTCTGGTACACGGCACGCTGGGCGAAGCGGGTCGAAGTGCTCGATCTGGAGAGCGGCAAGGTGATCGCCAAGATCCCCGTGGGCCGGTCTCCGCACGGGATCTTCGTCCACGAGACGGCCCGCACGGCCGCACGCTGACATGCGCCTGCTCGCCGCCCTCCTGGCTCTCGGCCTGGCGCTACCGGCGGCCGGCGCCCCCTGCCCCCCGGACAGGCAGATCTATCTGACGATCGACACCGGCAGCATGCGCGATGCCGAGCATATCGCCGACGTCATGAAGCGGCACGGGGTCAGGGCGACCTTCTTCCTCGCCAACGAGCCGACCGTCAGGGGCGACCGGTCGCTCGAGGACGGCTGGGCCGCCTACTGGAAGGCCCGCGCGGGCGAAGGACACGCTTTCGGAACGCATACCTGGAAGCACTGGTGGTTCCGCGAGGACAAGCAGGACGGCACCGTCCGCTATCAGGGTCTCGGACGAGGTGAGGTGGAGTTCCTCGACAAGGCCGGATTCTGCGCCGAACTGCGGCGCTCCGCCGACCGCTTCCGCGACATGACCGGGGAGAAGATGTCTGCGATCTGGCGGGCGCCGGGCGGACGGACCACGCCGCGTACGCTCGCCTGGGCGAAGGAGTGCGGCTTTCCTGAGCATGTCGGCTGGACCGCGGCGGGATTCCTCGGCGACGAACTGCCGTCCGACAAGTTCCCGAACGCGAAGCTCCTGGAACGGGCCCTGGGTGCCGTCCGCCCCGGCGACATCATGATGATGCATACGGGCATCTGGTCGCGGGCCCAGAACTTCACCGACATCTTCGAACCCCTGGTCACCGGGCTGCAGGCCAAGGGCTACTGTTTCGCGACGCTGAACGACCGGCCGGGAACCGCCCGCTCTGCGGAGGCGGTGCGGTGATCGGCGACATCGAGGCCTGGATCTTCGAGACGGCGGTGCAGCCGCTGCTCTTCCGTTTCGGCCTCATGGTCTATGTGGAGGACGCCTATACCTGGATGGAGTTCGCGCTCTACGGCCTTCTCCAGATCGCGGTGATCTATCTCCTGTTCCGCCCGCTCGAGGCGCTGTGGCCGGTCGAGCCTCGGACCGACCGGGCCGCCATCCGCACCGACGTCCTCTATACCTTCCTGCAGCGCGGCGGCGTCCTGCCGCTCGTGTTCTTCGTCCTGTTCACCCCTCTGGCCCAGTGGATCGACGAGGCCTTGCGCGGCATCGGCTATGTCCCGCGCACGCTGGAGCAGTGGATTCCGGCGCTGGCCGACATGCCCGTCGTCACCTTCGCCCTCTACGTCGTGATCCTCGACTTCGCCGAATACTGGCGGCATCGCTTCCAGCACCGGCTCGAATGGTGGTGGGCACTGCATTCGCTGCACCACGATCAGCGCCAGATGACGCTCTGGACAGACAACCGCAACCATGTTCTGGACGACATCGGCCAGGCGGCCTGGCTCGGCGCGGTCGCGCTCGTGATCGGGATCGAGCCGGCCGAGTTTCCGCTGCTGGTCCTGGTCTTCGGCGCCGTCGAATCGCTCAGCCACGTGAACGCGCGCCTGTCCTTCGGACGTATCGGCGAGCGCCTTGTGGTCAGCCCGCGCTTCCATCGCGTGCATCACGCTGTCGACGGCGACTTCACCACCCCGACGCGGGGCAGCAATTTCGGCGTGCTCCTGCCGGTCTGGGACATCGTCTTCGGCACGGCCGACTTCAGGGACAAGCTGTCGCCAACGGGTGTGGCCGGGCGCGAGGAGGCCGCCGCCATCGGCCGCGGCTGGATCGCCCAACAGGCGTTGGGCCTGAAGCGGCTCGGGGCCGCCCTATGGCCGGGCGGCCGGCAGGGGCAGCGTCACGTATCGGGGAGGGGGGCATGATGAGGAAGCGGACGGGGATCCTGTTCGCCGGCAGCGGCCTGCTGCTGGCTGGCTGCGCGGGCCCGGTGGTCCTCGGCATCAATCTCGGCACCGCCTCGACGGTGGGATCGGTGATCTCGACCGCGGCGACGGGCAAGGGTCTCGGCGAGCACGCCCTCAGCGCCGCCACCGACAAGGATTGCGCGATCATCGAGGGGGCCCTCCGTTCCGACCGGAAATTCTGCGAGGAGAAGGGCTCGGAAGCGACCAAGTCGGATTTCAAGGGGCTGGCCGTCCTGTTCGACGGCGAACCTCAGCCCGCCTCGGCCACCATGCTGGCGCAAGCGCCGGCCGAGACGGGTGACATCGTCGAGGCCGAGGCGCAGGCGCTCACCGCCGAGGCGCGCGAGGTCGAAGCGGTCGCCCTGGAACCGGCAGCCACGACCACGCTCGAAACGGCTCCCCTCCCGGCCATGGCCGCCGCAGCCCCGCCGGCCGCGGCCGCCCGTCCGGCGACCAGGTCGCAGCTTGCCGCGGCCCCGCCACCGGCCCCACGGACCAAGCCGGCGGCGGACGGTCCCTATCTCGTCCAGGTCGGCGCCTTTGCCAAGCCGGCCGCGGCGGCGAACCTGGTCAAGCAGTTGCGCGAGGCCGGGTACAGCGCCGGTCACGCCAGCCGCAAAGGCGGCCTGACGGTCGTGCAGGTCAAGGGTTTCGGCGATGCGAACGCGGCCCAGGCGGCGGCCTCGCGAATCGGAAGGACCTGGCGGATCGAGCCCACCGTGCTGAACACCCGCGCCTAATCCTCGAGCGGGGGAAACCTGTGGTGCCCGTCGGCGCCGAGCGGCAGCGGCGTGGCACTGTGCACGCAGGCGACCGGCAAGGGACCGTAAAGATGGGGGAAGAGCTGCCCGCCGCGTGAGGGTTCCCACTTGAGGGTGCAGCCGGGCTGGCCGGCCAGGGCTTCCTCGCGCACCGCGATCAGAAGGAGGTCGGTACGGCCCTTGCGGTGCTTCGCCGCCGATTCCGCGACCTGCGCCGCGGTCGAGAAATGGATGAAGCCGTCGCGGAGATCATCGCCGGAACCGCCGTAGTGGCCGGCCGCTTCTGCGGCCCGCCAGTCGGCGCTGGCGGCCATGTGGTAGATCGTCGTCATGCCGCCTCTATAGCCGAAGTCGGCCGAGCACGGTGAAACTCCCCTCGCCGGGGCGCAGCACCACGATCTCTCCGGGCGCCGGGTAGACCCCCGTCGCCGCGGTGATGTTGACCTGGTGGGTGACCAGGATGAGGGCACCCGGCCCACGCCATTCGCTCGCGATCCGCCGAAGCTCGGCTGTCGCCGCCGCCCCCTCGCTCCGGCGATCGCCGAAGAAGGATCCGAGCGATGCCTCAGGCCGCGGATCACCGAAGCCGAGCCGCCGCGCCGTCTCCTCCGTCCGGCACCACGGGCTGGTGCGGACTTCGGCAGTCCGCAAGCCGGCCGACCTCAGTGCGCGACCCGTCGCTGCGGCCGCTTCGCGTCCTGCCTGGGAAAGGTTCCGCTGTGTCGAGCAGTCGCCCAGGCGGAATCCCGGCGGGTCGCCGGTGCCGGGTTCCGTCGCCTCGTGGCGCATCACCAGCACCATCGGCTCCCCGGCCAGCCTGCCGAGCAGCGCATCGGATGCCCGCGCATCGGCCGGGAGATGGAAGAGGCAGGCCAGGATGAGGATCAGGCAGCGCATGCGCCAGAAGATGGAGCGCCGCGACCACATGCCAAGGGTGGACCTCCCGGGGATCTCCTTGACCCCCCTCCGCCCCGATCCATAATCGCGGCCGTTGTCGAAACGAACAAAATGAGGCCGCCCCGCTCTCCCGAGGCGACCCTCGGAGGATCTGCCCCATGCAACAGTTCCGGTTCGACCTGCACGACCTGCCGCCGGAGGCCGAAGCCCTCCGCCAGGACGTGCGGGCGTTCCTGCGCGAGAACCTGGCCGGCTACCCTGCCGTCCGGCGCTCGGAATCCTGGTCCGGCGAGGACGCCGCCTTCAGCCGCAAGATGGGCGAAGCAGGCTTCATCGGCATGACCTTCCCGAAGAAATACGGCGGGCATGAGCGGACCGCGCTCGAACGCTACGTCATGCTGGAGGAGATGCTGGCCGCTGGCGCACCGGTCGCGCATCACTGGATCGGCGACCGGCAGTCCGGCCCGCTCATCCTGCGCTACGGCACCGAGGAACAGCGCCAGAAGATCATTCCCGGCATCTGCCGCGGCGAGATCAGCTTCTGCATCGGCATGAGCGAGCCCGATTCGGGATCCGACCTCGCCTCGGTCCGCACGAAGGCGGAGAAGGTCGACGGCGGCTACAAGGTCACCGGTACCAAGATCTGGACTTCGGGCGCCCAGCGGTCCGACTACATGATCGCGCTGTTCCGCACCAAGGGCGAGGCGTCGGACCGGCACGAGGGCCTGTCGCAATTCCTGGTCGATGTGAAGAACACCAAGAACATCACCATCCGCCCGATCCAGCAGATCACCGGCGAGCCGCATTTCAACCAGATCTATTTCGACGGCGCCTTCGTCCCCGACGACATGCTGGTGGGGAAAGAGCACCAGGGCTGGAAGCAGGTGATGGCCGAACTCGCCTTCGAGCGTAGCGGGCCGGAGCGCTACATGAGCTCCATCCAGCTCCTGCTGCTGGCGATCGACGAGGCACGGAAGTCGCCCGACGCCAAGGTGCGGGCCGGCATCGGCCGGCTGATCGCGCATTTCAACACGCTCCGCCAGATGTCGGTCTCCGTCGCCGCCATGCTGAACGCCGGCGTCGATCCCGCTCTCGAAGGCTCCGTGGTCAAGGAGTTGGGCGCGCTGTTCGAGCAGGAACTGCCCGATACCGCGCAGGCCCTGTTCGAGGATGAACCGACCGTCGGCGAGGGCTCCGACTTCCAGCAGGTGCTGGCCTATCTCACCCAGGTCTCGGTGTCGTTCTCGCTTCGCGGCGGCACGCGCGAGATCCTGCGCGGAATCATCGCCCGGGGGCTTGGACTGCGATGAGCGACATGAACGATCTGCGCACGATCCTGACCGATTCGGTCGAGGGCGTGCTCTCCGAGCTGGTGACGCGCGAGGCGCTGGTGGCGGCCGAGACCGGTACCTGGCCGGCGGCCATCTGGGCCAAGCTCGAAGAACAGGGCATGACCTTGCCGATGGTGGGCGAGGCCGGCGGCGGCATCGGCGCCGGCTGGCTCGACGTCTATCCGATCTTCCGCGCCGCCGGGCGGCATGGCGCGCCGGTCCCTCTCGCGGAGACCATCATCGCCGCCTTCCTGCTCGACCGCTCCGGCCTGAAGGTGCCCGAGGGCCCGCTCAGCATCGCGGTGCCGCAGCGGGGCGAGCACCTGCACCTGCGCAGGAACGGCCCCGAGTGGCGGGTGAGCGGTTCGGTCGCCCGCGTTCCCTGGGGCCGGCAGTGCCGGCATGTGGTGATCCTGGCGACCGATGCCGAAGGCCCCCGCGTGGCCCTGGTGGAGACCGGGAAATGCGGCGTCACCGCCGGCCTCAACATCGCGAGGGAGCCGCGCGACAGCCTCGTCTTCGCCGACGTGCCGGCGGCGGCATGTGCGCCCGCGGGAAGAGGCATCGGGTCGGAGACGCCGCTGTTTCTCGGCGCGATGGCCCGCTCGGCACAACTCGCCGGGGCGCTCGACAGCATCCTCGCCACCACCGTCGAGTACGCCAATACGCGCATGCAGTTCGGCCGCCAGATCGGCAAGTACCAGGCGATCCAGTTCCAACTCGCCGGGTTCGCCGGACAGGCGGCCGCCTCGGGCCTCGCGGCGGAAGTCGCCTTCCGCGCCGCCGACCGGCATGCCGATCCCCGCTTCGAGATCGCCTGCGCCAAGGCCCGCACCAGCGAGGCGGCCCATGCCGGCACCTCGGTCGGACACCAGACGCACGGCGCCATCGCCTTCACCTATGACCACGGCCTGCACTTCTCTACGAAGCGCGCATGGTCCTGGCGGGCCGAGTTCGGCACTGTCGGGCATTGGCAGCGCTGGATCGGCGATTACTTCGCCGGGCCGGATGCCCCGCCGCTGTGGTCCTTCGTGACCGGGAGGTAAGAGATGAGCACGCCGTTGCAGCAGGGCCTCTATCGCCAGTTCGCGATCGAACGCGTCGTCCATGGGGTTCCCGCGGCAACGGCGGTGCCGGCGGAGGCGACGCGCCTCGGCGCCACCCGCGTCTTCATTACCAGCACCAGGTCGCTCGCCCGCAAGACCGATGTGGTCGAGAAGATCAGCAAGGCCCTGGGCGAGCGCTTCGCCGGCCTCTACGACGACATCCCCGCCCACACCCCTAGAGAGGCGGTGATCGGCGGCGCCAATGCGGCGCGCCAGGCCAAGGCCGACCTGATCGTCGCCGTCGGCGGCGGATCGACCATCGACGCCACCAAGGCGATGCTGATGGCGCTATGGCACGACATCACCACGACCGAGGGGATCGAGCCCTTCGCCAACCGCGGCCGGGCCGATGCCACGCCACCCCCGGACACGCTGAACCGCATCCGCATGGTGGCGGTGCCGACCACCCTGTCGGCGGCCGAGTTCACCTATGCGGCCGGGGTGACGGACGCCGCCCGCGGCATCAAGCAGTCGCTCTCCGATCCGCTCTGCATCCCACGCACGGTCCTGCTGGATCCGGAGATTACCGTGCATACTCCCATGCGGCTGTGGCTCGGCACCGGCATCCGGGCCGTGGACCACGCCACCGAGCGGCTCTGTTCGCTGATCAAGCATCCCTTCTCGGATGCGACGGCCGTCGAGGCCCTGCGTCTCCTGCGCCGGGCCCTGCCGGCGGTGCAGGCCGACCCGAACGACCTGAACGCCCGGCTCGATTGCCAACTCGGCGCCTGGCTTTCCATTTCCGGCGTGCAGGCGGGCGTGCCCGTCGGCGCCAGCCACGGCATCGGCCATGTGCTGGGCGCCCATGCCGGGGTGCCGCACGGCGAAACGTCCTGCGTCATGCTTCCGGCCACGCTCGCCTGGAACAAGCGGGTCAACTTCGAGGAACAGGTGCGCACCGCGGAAGCCTTCGGCAGACCGACGGCGGAAGCCGCCGACTGCGTACGCGATCTCGTCGCCGGCCTCGGATTGCCCACGCGGCTGCGCGATGTCGGCGTCAAGCGCGAGGATTTTTCCGTCATCGCCGAAAAGGCGATGCACGACCATGCGGTGAAGACCAATCCGCGTCCGATCACAAAGCCTTCCGAGGTCGAGGAGATCCTGGAGCTCGCCTGGTAGATGGCCTGTGATCTTTCGATCGAGCTGAAGCGGCGAGGGCCGGTCTGCGGCGTGGACGAGGCCGGCCGCGGGCCGCTCGCCGGCCCGGTGGTGGCCGCCGCCGTCATCCTCGACCAGACGCGGGTCCCGATCGGCATCGACGATTCCAAGAAGCTGAACGCACCGGTGCGCGAGGCGCTGTACGACCTGATCCGGGCCAATGCCCATGTCGGCATCGGAATTGCGACCGTGGAAGAGATCGACAGCCTCAACATCCTCTGGGCCAGCATGCTCGCCATGCGCCGGGCCGTGGAGGCCCTGCCGATGACGCCGCGGCATGCGCTGATCGACGGCAACCGTTGCCCGGCCGGACTTCGCTGCCGGGCAACCGCCGTGATCGGCGGCGACGCCCTGTCGCTCTCCATCGCCGCCGCCTCGATCATCGCCAAGGTGGCCCGCGACAGGATCATGCGGGACCTCGACCTGGCCCATCCCGGCTACGGCTTCGCCGGCCACAAGGGCTATGGCACCCCGGCCCATCTCGAGGCGCTCGCCAGGCTCGGACCGTGCCTTATCCACAGGCGTTCCTTCGCACCGGTCCGACAAGGCATACTTCCGCTTGAAACCGGTGCCGTCATCCCGTAGAAACCGCCGCCTCGGTGGGTGCATAGCTCAGTTGGTAGAGCAGCTGACTCTTAATCAGCGGGTCCAAGGTTCGAA